>ENA-OREC01001116-OREC01001116.1-marine-metagenome-genome-assembly--contig:-NODE-1116-length-12851-cov-13.149679_pt1 | contig 12851 bp, 7 predicted proteins | sample MGYA00248626_ERZ508543 | MGnify/ENA primary metagenome ERZ508543 (study PRJEB26211, sample SAMN05518279) | marine metagenome | isolation source: Puget Sound, Washington, USA | host: Bankia setacea... | reverse complement strand
CATATATGTATAAGCTTTATTGATACGTTCAAAAGATCCAGTTAACACAATGATTTAGCTATATATATATTACGATCGACTTCGTTCCTGGAACCAACCAGTAATGAACAACCAGTAATGAACAACGTTAGCATTTGGTACACGGGATTCGAAATAAAACATGACATCTGTCCACCGATCACGAGTCAGACGTGATAAATACTGCACCCAGTCAATTGATTTGTGACTTAGTGACACCTCTTTATTTACGTCGTCGTTCTTCGTAACCTTGACTTATTTCATACAATTATATAGCGACTGTACATAAACAGTATAAAGAAGTCTGGACAGCTGTCAATATAATCACACAATTCCACGTAAAACAAAATCTGAACCTGTCTGTATATTGAAGTTCGTTTGATATCGTTTCCGTTGTCTACATAAATGCATGAGTATTGGTAAATTGATGTAAACACAGCGTAGTGGGAGTACAATAGCGTGCAACTATGGAACTGCAATGATCATTCACCAAATCTGACTTTAAAGCGTTCTTTTCGTTCAAATTCATGATTTTGTTCAAAAGACGTATAAACAAACATACCAAATAAACTGTCTACGAGCTATATATTAGAGCTAAAACTTAACGGCTGATGTTCTTTCTCAAACCAAATAAGCTTGTTATTTTCCCTGCACTACGTATTTAACACTTCAACGATTGCACGTTTATCAATGTGGCAAATAATGCATGAAGTTAATACTTATTCGACTAATTAGCTTCAACTAACCATACTAAGCATACACATGTCACTACACAGGACAACCATTCATTAACTGAAATCAATTACATGGTACAGACTGAACATACCAACACAACTAACATACCTCCGAGTAATACGATTTGTAGCTGGGGAGACATGGTAGCATTGGACATCATTAAACAAAAGATTAGGGAAAAACCCGGATTTTTTAAAATATAATAACTATATTGATAATTAGTAAATACTGCTGCCCGCAATGTTATCAATCGCCTAGAGAATCAACAATAGCAACAGTCCACAGTTTAAATGCAAGACACTACAATATTATATTACAAATATACATTACATACAGCATAACGATATATGTAAATATTCTTCGAGATACCAAATGAAGTGTTGGAGGGTGAGCTGCTAACTATAAGCTTGACTCCAACAAATATACCCATTGTTTCTTCGTGTGAAGAGTCCCGTGTTACTTGATTTGTCATTGCGCGTGCATATCGTTCTGGTGTAAAATAATACAGCAGTGTCCCATTTCTCAACATTAGTCACATGCTCTTTATACAGTTTCTGAAGATTTGTAAATATGCTTTAATGACCGATCTCTATCATGATATAAAGGAGCTGATCTTAAATCATGACCAAAACGAACGCATTTTATTGACATGAGAATGGCAAAGTGGTCCCATGGGTCTTTCCGACATTCCCATATAGGCAGTCCAAACATAACTGCGTTGCGTACATACTACTTCATATGTAAGCCCAAGCCTACACTATATAACAATATAAATCAGATAAGAAAAGGTGACACCAACTATAATCGTTTACTAGTAATAATAAAATGAGAACATGAATCGGTTCTGTCAAATTAAACGTATTATACATGCTGATTTAGTTCTTGTTTAAAGAACTGCTCCTACCTGAATTTTGAAGAAGTTCTAGTCAGCATGTATTCAATCCAATAGGCTAGCATACTTCTTTCATTATCACGTTGTATATGTGATGTAGCCATATTTAGAAAGTGTACCTGAAGAGGAAATTAGTCTAGTTAGTACTGGAAAAAGCTGTCGTAAAGATCACCGATGTACTGGATTCACTTGTATATATGTATATATAAATAAGGTGATTATGATGTGTTCTATAAATGATGATAATCTGCCCTTACCTAAGACGCCAGTATTAACACACATTATTGCAATGACAAGACAAAATACAGTTTAAAGCAACATTCTACTTCGTACCTAGAAAGTATTGTATTTGTCATAAAGTTTATCACTTGTAGCGTCAGATAGTTTATACTTATGTATCTAGGTTTGATTGTGAATTCTACTTCTCTACAACACGACTGAGTCTGTTACTGTAACGAAACAATGATTGATTAATTAGGAGAAACAATCTTGTCAAGGATTATTCTGATCGGGTTTTTACTCACACCTGACATGTATACAGCGATTACGAGTCAAATACGTTTACCTTGAATCTTGCTATCCTTTGATTAATACGTTATCGGTAAGACTGTGAAGCTTTAAGTTTGTTTTGAGTACATTGTACTGAATGCTCCTGGTGTTTGTATTTTTGTTCTAGTGCCACCTCTGCATTTACTTCGTCGTTTTTCGTAACCTTGACTGCATTTCAAACAATTCTATAGCGACTGTACATAAACAGTATAAAGAAGTCTGGACAGCTGTCAATATAATTCCACAATTCCACATAAATCACGTAAACTATTGTTTTGGATGTCTATACAAATGGGTATTGTTAAATTAAAGTGAACACAGCGTTGTCGGTACACAATAACATGCAACTACTAAGCTGTAATGATCGTTGCTGTTGAAATCTGATGTTTACATAACGTTTTCTTCAGAATTCATAATTTTGTCCAAAAGACGTCAAACAATCAATTTGAAAACTCTAAGAGCTATATCTTAGAGTTATATCGTGACGGTTAATGTTCTTTCTCAAACCAATAAGCTTAATTTGTTCTCTGCACTACGTATTTGCCACGTAAAGCGCTGCAATTCAATCAATGTGGAAAATAGTACACTTACCCCCTTTTTCCATTAATTATATCCAATTAACCACACAGGACTGATGCCAATCACAATAAAATAGATACTCTATGGGGAACTAAATGAGAAGGGTAAACTGCCTCCTAACGCATAAACCACCAGTAAAGGGTATATTAATTACACTGAGAGACCATCACGTGATGATAAAAGTGTATATGTTTCCAATGGCATGGAAGAGAAAGACGTTATACATGTATTTAACATAGAATACTTGGAATAACTCAAGACGGATAAATGGCTTTAAAAACAAACACCCGATACAGTAGAACAACACCAAAGAAGAAGGTGGATAGTGTTCGACCGACAGACAATTGCCATTACATTACAGGTATTTATTGACTAAAATCAAGTACATATGATTATTTAGTTTGTAGAATATACGCGCTAACACATTGCACATGTACTGGAGTAATACACTTTGGAGAAGGGGAGAGATGTTAACATTGAATGGGAACCTTAAATCATAATGATAAGAATAATTACTCAACCGTCCATACTTAGGACCCCTAGCATACACAGAGGAAGACCATGTCATGTTTACACACACCCTGTAACAACAATGCAATGAAATATTTAGACAATTACGCATAACAGCAGTCCAGCAATTACTAGGCACGCTGTTGTTATATTACAAGAAGACAAACAAACAATATAAGTGAATAATAACCTCCGAGATACACTCTGACATATTGGAGAGTGAGGTGCTACTGTTAAATGTTATCTTGATTCCGACAAATACGTTCAATGTTTCAATGAGTGATGAGTACCATGTTATAAAATGTACTTGTAAATACACGAAAGGAGGGTCCCATTTCTCGTTCTCATTTTCTCACATATGTCTCGTATCCTTTTACTGTGTCTGAAGATTTGTAAATATGCTTAGGTGACCGAGTATCACCATCAACTATACGCGCTGATCGTAAATCATGACCAAATTAGGAACGCACTCTATTGTCACGAGAAGGGGAAAGTGGTCCCACGGGTCTTCAATTCCATGTCCAAGCAATATGAATCATTTCAACTGTGATGTTTGATAAATAAGATGAAATATTGATTGTAAGAAGAGGAATGGATAAAAAAAGTGTCCGTTTGGATCTTGGAAGGATGTAATATGTTTGAAATAGTTACAGTACATGCTACAACATTGTATCGTGAAAGGTTGGAGTTGTTCTGAATTAAATGGTAAATATCGGAAATATATATAATACAGTTTACAATGAACAGTGTTATTAGAAATATGAGAATCTGCCTTTGAAGGAATCTCCCATAATTGCAGCCCAAAACCAAACTACGATGACTACATAATGTTATATACGCACATTAACACTTTATAATTATGTAAATCACACTAGTGAAGGAGACATCAGCAATATGTGTTTAGTAAAATACTTGCACTATTAACATTGATAAATCATTCGGTCAAACAAAACGTACTATACATGGTATATTTGTTCTTGTTTAAAGACACACTCTTGCCCGACCTTTAAAGCAGCACTAGTTAGCATGTATTCAATTAATGTTTTTTTTCACATACACCTATTATGACTAGACTACCATACTTCTTTCATTAACACTTTGTACATTATGCTGAAGACGTATTTAGAAACTGTACGTAAAGAGGAAATTAGTCTGGAGCTGTACGGAATAAGCTGTCGTAGATATCACACATGTACTGACTACACTTGTTTATATATACATTAGCTAATTATGCGTTTTCTATAAATGAAGCTACTTTGCACTTATGGACACCAGCATTAACAAGCATGTTAGCGATGACAAGACTAAGCGAACTAACAATTTGAAGGCTGCGTTTTCTTTTTCATAAAAGTCATCACTTACAGCTTGAGTTTATACAGAGTCATTTTAGTTCAATCTTTAAATAAATCATTCTGATTATATATCCGATCTCACTAGAATCAGTTCATAGAACCAACCAGTAGTGAACAACGAGGGTTAACTTTCTTGCTCAAAGAAATAACGATGAGCTCGAAAGTAAACCTGACATATATCAACCGATAACGAACCAGACATGATAACCACTTCGACACGCCGCCCTTGAATTAAAGTTTGTCGGTAAGACTGTCTAGCTATAAGTTTGTTTCTGAATGAATACATTGTACTGAAGACTCACAGCTAGCGTTCGAATGTGTAACCTATAAGCGCCAACTCTTTATATTCTTCGTCGTTCTTCCTAACCGTAACTGTATTTCAAACAATCATATAGCGACTCCACATAAACAGTATACAGAAGTCTCGACAGCTGTAAATATAATTACACAATAACACAAAAAGCAGCATCTGAACCCGCCTGTAAGTTGAAGTTCGTTGGATATTGTTTCTGATGTCTATACAAATGGACATTGTTAAATTAATGTAAACACAGCTTAGTGGATGTACACTATCATACAACTGCAAAGCTGTAGTGAAAACGACATTCTGCTTTCTTTAACAATTTTAAAGATGTTTTTTCTTCAGAATTTATGATTTCGTCCAAAAGACGTATAAACAACCAACATCACAATTCTAAGAGTTATATCTTAGAGTTATATCGTGACGAGTTATGTTCTTTCTCAAACCAATAAGCTTATTTTGTTCTCTGCACTACGTATTTGCCACGTTAAGCGCTGCAATTCAATCAATGTGGAAAATAATTCATGAAGTAAAAAACCCATTCCCCTTTTTCGACAAATTAGGTTCAATTAACCATACAGGACTGATTTCAATCACAATAAAATAGATACTCTATGGGGAACTAAATGAGAAGGGTAAACTGCCTCCTAACGCATAAACCACCAGTAAAGGGTATATTAATTACACTGAGACCATGCCGTCATGAAAGAAATCCGTAAATCCGATTCCAATGGCATGTGGAAGACAGACGTTATACATTATTTAACATCGACGATTTGGAGCATCTCGAGACTGACAAATAAATGCCTTAATATGTTTGCACGCGGTATAGTAGAACAACAACACAGCCGTGTGCGGAAATTGTTCGACCGACAGACAATTAGCCAGTTCACACTCCCCTTTAAATGGCGTGCTAATATTACGACGTATCCAAAAACGAGGCTGCTGGTGTTTAACGAAGGTGGATTATGTAGAAAGACACATATAACACACCCTTCATTAAATCAAATCAATTACATGGTACAATGCTATTTTAGAATGAACAAACTAACAAAACGAACACATTTTCGAGTAATACAATTTTGAAAAGGGGAGAGATATTACAATTGGAAATCAGACAACACAATGATAAGAACAACCAAATGAGTTTTTGATAACTATGTTGGTGTAGATTCTCGTTCCTGATTAATCGTTAAGGAACACATACAAAAGAGACATACCATATTGACAGCCAGTTACTCACCGAACTGTTATTAACCGAGCAGTTACCAGATAGACATACATTTTATTCGATGTATTCTAGCGTACATAATCATACATAATGGTTAACAATACAATGCATATGCTTCGGTTTACTCTAGTATTTAAACGAACAAAACCAAAAAAGAAAACCAAAGAAGGATAGAAAAAAATAAAAAATGAAAGAAACAAAAACAAAAACAAAAACAAAACAACAACAACAATAACATAACACAACAGGTATAACACACACACAAACAATAAAACATAAAAATATTTAGATTAACTTTAAAGAAAGGCTTCATCATAGAGATTGGTAACATACAAACAACACACATACACTATTTAGATTAACTTATAATAACTTTTAATAGTTATCAATACTATTTGCCGAACTTAACTATGTAATGTATGTTGTATTATAGACAAACAACATATCTAGTGGGAAGCTGTTATTGTTAACTATTAGCTGGAGTTATACCAGTACACCCATTGTATATTTGATTGAGGAGACGCGGTAACTGGCTTCGTAACTCGCGTACTTGTAGTTTGCAAAGAAACGATAGAGTCCCGTGTTACTTGCTTTGTCATTGCACGTGAATATCGTTCTGTTGTAAAACAATACAGCAGTGTCCCATTTCTCAATATAAGTCTCATGTCCTTTTTGTATATTTTCTGAAGATTTGTAAATATGCTTAAATGACCAAATTCTGCCATCAAATAAAGGAGCTGATCGTAAATCATGAATGAAAGGAACGATATTCTATTGGCACGAGCATGGCAAAGTGGTCCCTTGTGTATTTAATTCATGGTTCAATCAATATCAATCTTTTTGAGTGTGCTATTTGATAGAAAAGATACAGCGTTGATTATTGGAAGAGGAATAGAAACGAAATGTAAACGTTTTTTTAACATATCCAAGTATGCCATTTGCTATATAAGATACAACATTTACATATTTGGAGAGAAATGGAGAACTGTCTAACGGTGCTCTTTTAACGAATTCCAATGAACGCAATTTGTGATAGATGCACTGGATATATGTCTCGTAAATATAAAGTATGGTATAGTGAATAGTACTCCGTTTGAACGTTGGAAGGACAGGATAAGTTTGATACAGTTACATGTTTATGCTACTGGTATTCATAGTGTCACAACTCTGCCTTGTGTGGACAGTGTTGCGTGTGAGTGTAAATTTATGTATTTATTCTAATTATTGTATAACTATGTATGTTTGAATGTAAATGTGGTTGTATTAACTCTGTTTTCTAAATGTAATTGTTTCATTTAAATATTTGTTTTATTAAATACTGTAATTCTTTCTCAGTATTTTGTTTTAAATCGTCTTGTGGTGTCACAATCCTAACTTAACCATTCCTGACCTTTGACACATATGTCATGGGATATGATTTTATACCAAGTTTACAATGAACGAGCCATCGATTCATCTCCATTTCTTATAATTGGTATCATCAGAGACAACGTGTAAAAGAGAAGTATTCTGTCAGGCTGTTAACATTCCCAACGGGGATATAACTGAATGTTTCCGATGCTCAGATCTGTTTCCAAGCTCTCATTAATTCGCCACTGAGGGCATGATGGAGACCTCTCAGTTCAAGTGTGCCCTTGAACCGTTACTAGAATGAGCTTTCTTCCTATTACACTGTACTGGTTAGTGTTGCGTACTCGTTTATTGGTTTCATATTATAGTCTATTGGTTTCATATCATAGTCTATTGGTTTCATATTATAGTCTATTGGTTTCATATTATAGTCTAAGTCAAATATTGTATTTGTTTATCGCAATAAACAATACATATGAAAAAGCACTACACGCGTGAAAAACATGAAAAGCATGGCAAATATTAACATAATGGTATAACGAAAACATAATGTATACATTTACTGTTGTAAGTTCCTCGTTCTGAAAGCTTGAGTAAGAAAAAATGCAAGATTACGTTGTTATTTTATATTTCAGATGTAGTGTTTAGAAGTAATTCAAATTTAGTTGTTGTTGGCCAAGTTCTATAATATATAGTTATATGTGTATTGCGAAGCTCTGTTTAATTAAGCCTTGAATGACGACCTGTCTGCGTTCATGCGATATGAACCTAACGGGTCACATGGGCTAGCGCTTCATGTTAAATTTGCCAGCGTGACCATTAGGTTCATATCGCATGAACGCACACAGGTCGTCATTCAATAGTTATATTTACATTTCCCCACCCAATCTATGTAAAATGAAAGTTTTGAAATTATTTTTTAATAGTTAAATTCTTACGTTAACTTCAGTACCAGCTCTGTAAATCTAATGTTTGGAACGGCCATCAGCCGATTCACAGATGTTAGGTTTAAAACTAGTTCCAATAATAATATGTACATACAAGAGGTATCAATATTAATATTAGATTATGTTTCATTAGTTTAAGGGAGACCACTGCAATGACGATCGAGTCTAAGCTAGGTAGAGAGTCTAATCGTGGCTATTTATTGGTATATCATGTATTGATCAGCGTGATGGGCTGCGTTTACAATCTTTACACGGCGGTATATTTGGAGTTGTAAGCGATGTTTGAAGCGTATGTACGATTTAGTTGAAACTATGTAGCATTAAGGAAGTCTTCGGATAATCAGCAGCAACTCGTATTCATTGGACACCGTTGGATTATTGGAAATACGATGTGAATGTAACTGTCAACATCATCACAAAGGAGGATATTGGACTTGTGGAAAAAGGATTATCTGGATTTGGGAAAGTTTAACAGCCTAAGGAGTACTCTTACGGGCAGTTGGTCAAACATGAGTCTTTCTCTGTGCTTCCTTTTTACGTTGATGAAGCAATACTTAGATATGTGCACATACAAGGTCGAAATACAACAAAGACGACGATGACTTGCAACTTCATATCGCCATTTATAACCACTAGGAAGATTTCCGGTATCCACTGGGTTATCTTCTCATGTTTCAATTCCATATCTAGTCAAGTTCTATTTTTATTTTGGTACTATCATTATTTAACTGAGAATACGAATCAGTTAGCCCAAATAGGAAATTAAATTCGACATTGTGATGGATTTGTTTATCTTTTAAAAAAGTAGATCGACAGAGCGCAATAATACATGTTTTCACCAAGACTCCACCCACTCAAAGATCACTTAAGGCATACGGTTCGTGCAAAATGAACCGCATTTATTATGTACAGAACTCAACAGACGAATGTAAATATAAAGAGCATATTAGTAAAACGTGGTATTCATTTTGGATCATATTTAAGTTACAATTTTGACAAATTTTATTTTTCCATAAAACAACAATAGTTAGCACCTCGATCAGTCCTTTATCTGGTTTATCACGTAACGATAAGTGGCGAAAATTAAACTGGCCATAATAAATCTATAGCTATCTGAGCCAAAGTGGCGAAAATATGACGACACCAAAATTTCCCCAAATACGGTATGTGTGTGCTTTCTTGAACGGGGTCATAGTTTGATGCGTGTCATACATAACTTTTATAAAGTAGGTCAGTGTATAATGCCTAACATACACACTCTACTTCCAGCCAGGATTACGTAACTTTGTGTAGTTTATTTCATCAAATATTAACTGCCGATGAATATTAATAAAGTTAATTCGACCTTAGTCCTCGATATGTCATGTCTCACAATATGTTCGTCTTTCTTATTCCTAAAAGCTGTATTATAACAATAAAAACGAAAACCGACCCTTTCTTGTGATTGATTATTCATGTATTCGACTCGTAACGCTGAGAATAACGTCCGTCTCCGCGTCATACACATTCACAAGGTTCTAGTGACCATTTAGTCCTTGTGAATAGGACAGCCCTTTGCATTGGAACATGCTGTGATAAGCTCATATACGACGTAGAACACGCTGTAGCTAGTACACACTGTCTAGATTGTGTTTAGATTGAACGTTTTTGAGACCCTTTTCTCCGTTGTGTTAGACATTCTGAAAATTTGCTAACTTTGAAATCTGATAATAGCGTTATTTGTAACATGTTTGATTACTTAATATCATACGCACGAGGCAAAACAAACTCGTTCAATTGGTTTTTTTCTTAAGGAATTTATAACTGAACTAGTATAGCATGTTCGACTATGGATAGCAGACTTTCGTGACAATCTGTCTGGGAGATTCGTTCGTGACCATCTATATCAGTTATGTCAGTCAGGGCGGCGGATTAACATTTAACCACGCAAACAATTCCAAGTAAAGGTTAGTATTGAACACGCTATGCAAAATACATATTTAGATACGGTTATTCATACCGTGACAAACTTATATATTTTAATTAGGATTGCAATATATAGAAATATTAACCGTCTTAAAAGGTATGTTAGATTTAAAGGTTTTCTTTTGAATTTGCAACACTTGTTTTTATTCCTTGATCCTAAATCTACAGCTCATGGTCTCTGAAAAGTTGACGAAGAGAAACAGTTGTGAAGTTCTGTTGACCGGTTGACACATTGTAGTCACTTAAGTTACTAACTAACACAATCAATGGATGCTTTTCTATTTATTCAGTCCAGGTGCGTGTTTATTTGAGACGTGTACTCATAATCGCCTCCTCGATAGCCTAGTGGTAGAGTGCTGGCATCGAGTATGGGAGGTCACGGGTTCAATCCCCAGTCAAGGACAGCCTCCTCGATAGCCTAGTGGTAGAGTGCTCGCATCGAGTGTGGGAGGTCCCAGGTTCAATCCCCAGTCAAGGACCGTGTCATATCAAAGACGTTATAAAAATGGTACCAGTAATTCCCCTGTTTGACACTCAACATTAAAAAACGGAAATACTTGCTCTTTCTGAATTATTAAGGTAGTTAAAAAATATAAAATCTGGGATAGAACTCCTTCGAAGTCGGCGGTCATTGGCCGTTGAAGAAATTTCCATCAGATACCCAGCACCAATTATAGTGTTCAGACAACCACACTAACAATATGCACACATACTATATCTCGAAGTTAGGGTTATACATTCTACGTGGTACAACCTTTTTTATAAACCAATTCATTAGTTACCCAAATATTGATATGTTTGTTACCGAACCCACCGTTATAGCAATAAACAAACACTGTAATATGTCGTGGTTTATGGCGGCATCGATGTATTTGGACAATTGTTCACTATAAAATAGCTTCATGTTTAATATAAATGTTTATACATGAATCGAGATGTCTTTTCCAAGTGATAATTTAGTAAGGCTGCTATAACTCAGTTGTCACATCTTTCAAATATACAGCAATATATATATTTACCAGTATCAGGACCAAGGGACTGACGGCGTTGACGTTTTTGGAGATCTCTTATTACTTTTCTAGTTAACATGACCTTACCAACAGTACTCCAGTGTATCTATTGATCGCGTTTTTTAGATGTAATTTATTTACGATATCAAGCTTATATCACAGAGAAATAATAACTCTGCCAAAACAGCATCATAGATGTATGGTATATTTCAAAGGCTATCTGTTTGAAAATGTGTGCGTTTGAAGAGATGGACTTACAGAATGATTTGCATGGACGAGCTTTGAACGCGTGATGTATCAATCAAACTATATATCTACACCAGTAAACAAATGCGTTGTTCACTGAACATATAACACTTTTGGAACGTAGCACGGGCACCAACTTCAGACAAACTAGAGACAGTCTGTGTCTATTTGTGGAAATGTTTGTACAACGGAGCAACTAAAGTACATTAGCCAAATGTGTCTAGTTCAATATTTATGAATATATTGTACCATCTGTAACACTTTTGTTATACTTTGTTATACTTCAGAATGTGTGGGAATGTTTTAATGAGCATTTGTCCCGCTAAAAGAAAAACAAACAATATAAGTACACCAAAGGACGGCCGACTGTTTTATTTAATGTTTCTTAAAATACCTTATAAATAACGGTACGAAAACGAAATAATTAAGCCATTTGTGGTAAATACTGTCTGGTATTTGAATTGTGTTTAATATAAGGACTCCAGATACTTGTGTGTATTTAAACACAATGCTACCCCGTTGAGCTATTATCTTTTCCTTTGCGACATTTTTATCCCATTAATTTCTCAAATACACAACAACTGTGTTTATTTGCTATGTTTTTTCCAGTTGATTGAATTGTCTACAGAAGTCTTAACCAAAGCTTTCGAAGAGGTAAAATGCTACCTTTTTCCGAGAACAACTAGAGAGAGTGTTGTCCGTTTTATTCACAGTACGTATCTAACCGACATATTTATCAGAGAAGAATTGTCTCATTCAGTGGACAATACTGTCTGTAAGCTGAAATCAAAACACAATGTATGATTATTAAATATCAAGACAAAGCTTTATTAGTCGTGATGCACTCGCTATAGTGTTGCATGTTTCCTTAGTCAAGTGTATGCAGTCAATGCTACGTAACAATGTTATATTAACTATCCGATGGAAACGTAATTCTGGTGCAATTTCTAGCCGATAATTACTCACTGGTGTTTTGTCCAATGGTATTGTCCACACCAAACGTTAACATTGATATAAGAGTGTTTATCGTTCTGAAAGCATTTAAAGAACACTAATTATGTGTTTATTAATGTCTTCACATAGATTAAACGTTGAAACAGTTAGATGGCAAAAACCTACAGCTATTCCATTTAATGAAAGAAAATGTAGAATGTCTTTTGTATAAA
>ENA-OREC01001115-OREC01001115.1-marine-metagenome-genome-assembly--contig:-NODE-1115-length-12853-cov-7.020977_pt1 | contig 12853 bp, 9 predicted proteins | sample MGYA00248626_ERZ508543 | MGnify/ENA primary metagenome ERZ508543 (study PRJEB26211, sample SAMN05518279) | marine metagenome | isolation source: Puget Sound, Washington, USA | host: Bankia setacea... | reverse complement strand
AACCCGGTTAACTCACTACTGCACTGTTATTATATACAGCTATCATCTCAGGTGCTGGCGCAAAGCAGAAGAGAGGCTTAACGCGCCTCTTCAGTTGTGGGGTGCCGGGGGCGTCCGTTTACCGGGTTGTCAGTAGCGCTGAGCGGTCAGGGCAGGCGCTGCGGTTCTTCTCGCACATAGGGTTCGATTGATTGCCATTGCTTTTCAGAGAGCGCACTGATCAGTGCGTCGGTACCCGCAAGTATGGCACCAAAGCAAGCGCAGGCTAATACCACTTGCGATTACAAAACATTGCAAAACGAACGATAGCATTTTTCGTAACAATGCCTCATTGGGTATTTCTGGTTTTCGGGATTAATCGAATTGGAGAAGTCGCCAATGCGGCAAAGGCATCGTTGGCAGGATAGGTCCGTTGCGTCACGGGGATAACGACTCGGTGAATGAACGGACTGAAGGTCTGCCACTAATGTTGGCTTAAACGCCAAAAAGCCATATTAGGATCATTCCCTAACCGGGGGTCATCACGGCCACGCTCACGGATAACTTGATCACAATCAGTATTCACGGCTGAAGGGCTTCCACCCTAGCATGGTAATGAACTACATTAAATATCTTCGCTTTTTGCGCTGCGGATGACTTCCGATAAGTTATGAATTGTGGCATGTGTATACCTTGTTTGCGCCATTTTTACGTGCTAATTTGAGTTCAAAATCGTTGATAAGGAGATCTGAACTGTTGTGGCGAGGCCTGAATATCACACGGAAGATGACAGAGATAGGTTGATTAGAAATACTCTCATAGATCCCGAAAAAGGCATTAGGGATCACGCCATATTGCGACTCCCATATGGCCTCCCCATGCGTCCAATAGAGCTTATACGATTAAAGACCAGCGATTTGTCTGATGATGCAGGCAAGGTATTTGCGAGGCGAGATCGAATAGGTGTCTTTTAATGGTCGTGAGCGGCCCATACCTGTACTCGATGAACGGCTAATCAACGCGCTAGAGCAGTGGATGCATTTTCGAATAGAGAAAAAGTGGGGTGTTCGTGGAGACCCTGTCAGGCTTGGAGCGCTGGTTGAAAGAATATATTGAAGTTCGTACTGAGCAGTAACAGACCGCTTTCGACCCAAAGCGGACGTTGGCAAAATGAGTGAGACGTGGGTGTCAAATGTAAGCCTGACCTGTTTTTTGCGACAGTCTTTTTCATACTATCCTTTATTCCTGAAGACAATTAGTATTGAGATAAATAACTGAGATGCAAAAGGCTAACTGTTGGTAATTTTGGGGATAAATTCTTTTAACGAAAGGGGAATAGAGGTCAGTGCTTAAAGGTGAACAAGAGCGTGTTTATGAGTGGCTTAATAATGACCTAGGACTTCCTGTTTTTGCAGAAGCCTACAAAGGTGCGGTTATTTTAAAAAATAACAAACAAGCTGGGTATATATCGTTTATTGCTCATGCGGGGCGTGATTTAATGAATATACTCGCACCTACTGTATCAGGAATTAAAGCTCAGAGAGTCCAATATCCGCAGTATGTTGACCAACTGCAAGGTGAATGGCAGGTAGAGTGGGGCTTTTCCAATGACCTTTCTGCGGAGAATACTGAGAAGGGACATTTCATACCTGTTGATGTGTGCCAAAAAGTTTCTAATCTAATTGAAGAGCACAAATCTGGTCGTATGAGAAGCTCAGAGGCAAACGGCTTATTCTTCAGTACATTTCTCGATTACTCAGATATGAAAAAAATCCCTAGTAATTTTTTGTCTGAATGGAAAGTTGCTAAAAAATGGTTTTTAGGGCATGCACATCTTCGGGGGAGTTCCTTTAAAGATGAAATTAACGATGACTTAGAAAAGCATTTTAGCTGCTTAGATGGTTATCTATATATCGCTGCTAGTAGCCAATATGACCGATTAAAGGAATTAAATGAAATCTTGGAAGAAACCAACAGATAACATGCTCGAAAAAGTGCTTAGTTCTGTTAAAAAAGAAACAGACCGGCAGTATTTTTTCTCTCGGCTAAATAATCCACTTTGGATAGAGCCGCTTAGAGACAGAGGGTATTTAAGTGATCCTCCTAGTGCGAAATATTTACCAGATGGCTATGTGCAGTATCCTCACTGGCCAGAGTTAGGTTATTTGATAAACGTTGCGCATGAATGCCCAGATCATGTTGTTGATATAATTTTGTCGCTGCCTAAATCGGATAACCCAAGAGTTTACGAAGACATAATTACTATTGCGCTCAGATTGGATCAGCAGCAGTCTGTCAAGTTGCTACGAAAAATAACCGAGTATATTGAACTCAATAATCAGTTTCTTGCACAACAATTTCCAGATTTGTTGCATTATTGGGTTGATCTAGGCTGCGTTGAACAAGCTTTGGAAGTATCCAAACTGCTCGTTTCCTTCAAAGAAGACCCGAATACTAAACAAAAGCTTGAACAACGTAAAAAGAACCCAGATTCACCAGGAAGTTCTCTCGAGCCATCCCCACAATTTAGTGAATGGGAATATCAGCAAATCTTAGAGAAAGGTGTTCGTTCGTTAATTGATCAAGAACCCTTAAAAACTGGTATTCAATTGATCGATTCAGTGGAAACCATGATCCGCCTAGGTTTCCATGCCGAAGATCTTGATAAGTGTAGAAGCGAAGATTACTCAGAGATTTGGTGTCAAAGAGTGGATAAACCAACTCGCGATTATCAAACTGAAAGAGAAATATTGGTTCACACTCTAACCTATGCCTGTGAAAAAGTTTATGAACTGGCACCGGAATCTATAGTAGAGCTTGACCAAGAATTGCGGAAGCCACGATGGAAGTTGTTCTCTAGGCTGCGTCAACATCTCTACGCTCTTTATCCCAATGACCACAATCTCCCTTGGATAAGACAGCAAGTTATCGAATATGATGAATATTCAAAACGCGATCACCATTATGAATTTCAATTGATGATTCGTAAGTCCTGTGAGCACTTTTCTAGTAGTTTGCTTAGTAGCGCGGAGTTAAAAGCCATTACTGACGCAGTGCTTAGTGGGCCTCCAAAAGAGGATATTAAAGAATGGCTTGGTGATGCCTATGATGAGGATGCTTATCAGAAACGCCAACGCTATTTTCATCGAAGACAACTTCATCCATTTTCCTCACTGTTAAGTGGAGAAGTCTATGAATATTTCAATCAACTGGAAGCTGAATCTCAAGTAAAGTCGATTGAAGATGATAGTTATTCGCCTTTTGTAGAGGTCGAAGGTAGTTGGGTTAGTTATCAGAGTCCCAAAGCTGTGGGAGAGCTTGAGAACCTTGCCGATGAAGATGTTCTTACATATCTTAATGATTGGGACGACGTGCACCATGAAAAAGGTAACGCGTTGGTTGAAATCAACTTTTCAGCTCTATCAGATGCTTTTCAAACATTTTTTAAAGAAAAAGTTTTGCGAGATGACGCTAGATTGTCTTTCTGGATCGACAATCGAGACAAAATTGAAAGACCAGTCTACATATCCGCAATGTTAAGGTCATTCAGTGAGCTTGTTAAAGAAAATAATTTCGATGGATTAGAACAATGGATAGAGTTTAATAAATGGGTATTAACGCTTCCAATAAGAGAAAATAATTCGAACCAAACTGAGCAAAGTAATTCATCACGCACAAACCCAGATTGGAGTTGTTCACATAGAGCGGTTGTAGATTTTATTGATACTTGTATTAGCAATGAAGTAAATGTCCCGATAGAAGCAAGGGCAGGACTGGCAGAGCTACTCCGCATAGTTTGCAATCAGCCAGATTGGCGCTTAGATCAAAACCAAAGAGTTATACTTAGCTCATATGATCCTATAGCCGAAGCAATAAATAACACTCGTAGCCGAGCGCTTGAGTCCCTTGTAAACTTTGGCTTATGGGTTCGTCGTAATTCCCCTGACGATGATCTACAGGAAGTTACAGATATTTTGGACATGCGCATAGAAAACAAGAAATCGCCACTCACCGGGCCGGAAAAAGCGTTACTTGGAATGCATTACAGTAATCTAAGTAAGATAAATAGGTCATGGGCTGTGAAACATTTAGAGGCCTTTTTCCCTAAAGATAACCCTTCCGCATGGAAAAACGTTTTTGGAAGTTTTTTGCAATACAACCGACCATCCATGCCGGCTTTTGAGGTTCTACGTGGTGAATATGAGTACGCAATTGACAACCTAGATGTTCTAGCTCCGTTAGATGATAAAGGTACCACTAAAGGACTAATAGATAAATTAGGACAACACATTTTCACGTTTTACCTGTGGGGTGTCTATTCGCTATCTGGAGTAGATAGTCTATTAGAACACTTCTACACAAATACTAACGACAGCCGAGTATATTGGTGTCGGCTATTTGATCACATTGGTCGTATGTTGAGAAATAGTGGAAAAAAATTAGACACTAACTTAACTAATCGCATCATTGAGTTTTTTGACTGGCGGTTTTCAGTTGGTGAATCGTTGGAGCTTAAAGAGTTTACTTTCTGGTTGGAAGCTGAATGCCTTGGTGCGAATTGGCGCTTAAATGCATATTCGATAATATTAGACCACAAGCAAGTAAAGTCAGGTTCACTAACTTTTCAGGTGAGAACGTTGAATAGACTATCCAATGAACATTTAGCGTTATCATTAGAATGTTTTTCTAAGATTACTGATGCTATGAATCAAGGTTCGCAGATGTATATATTGGCAGATGATGCGAAGCGGCTAATAAAAAAAGGGCTCGAATCAGAAAATTCTAAAATTATCGAGGATGCAAAGAGGTCGCGGGAAAACCTTTTGCGTTTGGGGCGACTTGATTATATGGATATTTAGAAAAGGGGTTAACAAAGGGGGTCAAGATAAAAAGGGTCAGATCCAAATAAAAATCCGGCCAAGCGAAAAAATGGGGCCAGAGTCATTGAAAAATGAATGTCCGCTTTTGGCCGGAAGCGGGCATAGCAAGGAGGTTGTAATATGCTAGGCGTCCGCTCTCGACCCAAAGCGGACGTTCGGCGCACTGGATACTATCAATTGCTATTATTTACGCGTTTTGGCAAAGCAGCTCAACAAGAGTCAAGGATGTTCTGAAAATCGTTGTATTTTAAACATAAACTAAATAGAGCTAAGAAAAGCAGGAGAACAATTTCATAAATGACACTAGTTGCATGCTGGGTAATGGATGGGGGGCTATATTGTGCCGCTGACTCTAGGCTGACCGGTGGTGATTCAATACTGACGGAAGCTGGTGGTAAATTATTTGTCGTGCCTGTCAGTTGTGAATATGAGATCGCAAAAGGAAAATATGGGAACAAATTCAGTTATACACTTGGATTTGGATTCGCTGGCTCCACGCTACTCGCAAATAATACTCACGCGATTGCATGTACCATTACGCAGCAGTTCATTACAAGTAAAAATGGAGCGATACCAAGCGCAGAGACCGTAGCAAATACTTACGCAAAAGCTGCAGAGCATGTTATAAAAGACTACAACTCCAAGAGAAGTCCAGGCACATATCAATATTTTGAAGCGTTAATTTATGGATATTGCCCAACCAAGAAGTCGTTCACTTGCTACCACCTTTTCCGCACGATAAATAATGATAGATTTTCTATGACTGTAAAAAGTCTTCCGGTACATAAAGATTTTGTAACAGCTATCGGAGATACTAAAGCAAAGGATGGTTTTTTAGAAATAGCAACCAAGCGGGATTGCAGTGGCGAGTTACCAGATACTTTGTATGCATTTCGTGACTTTATTGAGCGTGAAGACATGCCGAGTATCGGAGGTAGACTGCAAATATCTGTATCGAGCCTTACGGGCGTAAAGATTTCGGCTGTCCTGCGCTCCAGTGAGGCCGATCCCACCTCTATTACATTATCAATTGGAGGTATGGAAGTAACTAAAATAGATGGCTTTGAAGTGTGTAACACCTCCGTCGAAATAGATATGGATCGCTTCCAAAAAAGGGCAGCATTAAACAATAAGGGATTGGATCCTGATTCAAATATTCACCCACTTCTAGCTAATTTGGCTTATGTCGAAGACCACCTAAAACGAGTAAATGGAACAAGTGATGATATTTATTGGAATTCTTTTTGGCACGTCGCTTCGGTGCAACCTGCGCAAACAAAGGTGTACGTATCAACTTTATGCCCTCACTGTAAAAAGTTAGCACCTCTATTGGAGGCTCCACGTGGTTTTTATGTGGGTAAAATTAAGGGGTCAGGAGGAATATCTTGCCTATGCTATTTTTGTAGGAAACCAATATTGGCTATTGTAGGTAAATTAAGTATGCATACATGGAATCTTCCGACAAGATAGTGAAGTCTATTTTGAATGTCTGAATCATGTATGCGGCAGCAATACATGAATGGAGCGAATTCAATTGAGATTTTTACTTTTAGCCGATAAATGATCTGAATTGGCGCTTAAATGTGTATAGTTAACAGTTGTAATGAACGAATGACTTAGTTCGACCCGAAGCGGACGTTCGGTATTTGAATTAAATGGGTCGTGTCAAACTTCGGGCCTTCCCCCGTTTTTTTACGACTTGCATTATCAAACAAAAATATTAAATTTTATTGGATTGGCATGACTCATTATCCTACAAGAGAAAACGATGAAAATTCGGAACATAAAGATAAATAACTATAGAGGAATAAAGCATCTCGATTGGAACCCAAACCCTGAGATTAACTGCTTAATAGGTCCCGGCGACTCTACGAAGACAACTATTCTCGACGCAATTGAGATGGTATTCAGTGGTTCAAGTGGCGGATTCCTGTCAGTTTTTGACACTGATTTTTTCGGTTGCAATGTAAGTAACCCAGTAGAAATATTTTTAACAGTTGGCGATCTTGATGACACATTGCTTGATGAAGATAAATATGGTTTACATGCGAGAGGCTTCACTGGACATAGCACTATCGTTGATGAACCCGAAACTGGTTCAGAGCTTGTACTTACTATCCTATTTTCCTTCGACGAAAATCTTGAAGCAGCATGGTCTATTTATAATGACCGCTTAGCTGAATCTAGTAGTGAGTTCCCTCGTTTTAGAAAATCAGATAGAGACAAATGGTTCCCCACCAGGCTAGGCGCTTATGCGGAAGAGCACTTAACCTGGGGTAGGCGTTCAGCCCTATCTAAAATCGATCGAAAATGCAGGCCCGAGAATGTTCGGTTGGCAGATGCGGCACGAGCGGCCCAGAGAGCATATAGCGATTTTGAAGGGATAGACCCTCTACAGGAAACTGCCGATACAGCAAGAAATCTTGCGGATCAATTCTCAGTTCCCAACAACGGCGATTTTTCTGCATCGTTAGATATGAGCAGAATATCGATCAAGTCAGGAGGTGTCTCGTTGCATGATGGGGGCTTGCCTCTAAACAGCTTGGGCACTGGATCATCAAGGCTCTTAGTAGCTTCACTACAACAAGCCATTTCCACTAATTCAAATATTTCACTAATTGACGAGATAGAGTACGGACTCGAGCCTCATAGGCTAGCGAGGCTTTTAAAACATCTAAAAGACAATGGTGAGAAAGGAGTTACAGGGCAAGCATTTATTACTACTCACTCTCCTGAGGCTATAAGAGAGCTTGTATTAGAAGATATTAATATCGTTAGAGCAAAGGATGGGTTTACCAGAGTACTCAGCGCAGGAGAAGTGGAACATACAGATAAAATCCAGGCGTTGCTAAGAGCTTCCCCCTCAGCATTTCTAGCTCCCAAGGTCTTAGTTGGCGAAGGGCGGACTGAGTGCGGCCTGATGCGGGGCTTCGATGAATATTGGGTGCGCAACAAACTAAATTCTTTCGCTTTGCAGGGAGTCGTTCCAATAGATGGTGGCGGAAAGGACGACACACCATTGAGGGCGGATATGCTAGTTGAGCTTGGGTACTCAGTTGCTATGCTTTTAGACTCTGATGAACCACCTAACGAAGATGCATTAAAAAGCGCTGAAGAAAAAGGAGCAAAACTTATACAGTGGAGTGAGGGTCTATCAACTGAAGAAAGGCTTTTTATTGATGCACCTTGGGATTTGGTCAAATCTTTGGTGTGTTGTGCTGGAGAAATAAGAGGATCGGAACAAAGCATAATAGATAACATAAATAATGTAACTAAAAAAATGAAAATAGGTGAGATTGATTTGATAGATCTACCAAAAAAGTTTGACACGCTCAATTATCGCAGAGCAATTGGAAAAGCGGCAAAGTCTAAAGGATGGTTTAAAACGATAAGCTATGGCGAATTAGTTGCAGAGCTTTGTGGCCCATATTTGAAGCAAATGGAAAAAACGGATTTTGGAAAAAATATTGCAGTACTTAGACAGTGGATAGATGGATAGATGGACAAAAAGGTACCTGACTTAAGCATTCTCGTATCGAAAACCAACAATGGGTCAATTGTTGCACCCGCTGGTTTTGGAAAAACCGAAGAAATTGCTAAAGCATCGAGCCTGTCAAAAGGGCGACAATTAATACTAACCCACACCCATGCAGGAGTTGACTCCCTTAAGCGACGTATGGTTAGGCTCCGGGTCAGGCCTGAAAGTTATCAGGTTGAAACTATCGCCAGCTGGTGTTTGAAGTATGTTTCATCTTTTCCGAGCACTACAGCCTTTAACCCCGAGGGAAAAAATCAGAAGGGCTACTGGAATACAATATACAAAAAGTGTAAAACGATAGTTGACAGTGGAGTGCTAGACCGAATAATCACGGCGTCGTATGTAGGTCTATACGTCGATGAATATCAAGACTGCTCTATTACTCAGCATGAAATCATTAAGTCATTGTCAAGGCTGATGAATACCTGCGTTTTCGGTGATCCTTTACAGGCAATTTTTAGCTTCGGCGGACAAGTTTCTGTTGATTGGGATAAAAATGTATATCCAGCATTCCCATTGATTGAAACACTGAAAACTCCATGGAGGTGGAGGTCAGCTGATAATGACGCCCTCGGAGATTGGCTGAAGAAAGTTAGGCTGGATCTACAAAATCAAAAAAATATAGATTTACGTAACTCTCCTGCCTGTATCGTATGGCAGTCAATCCCACAAAAATCAAAGACTAATTTTCTCCAAAGAAATAGAGCAATCGTCGATTCTGCGCACGCCATTTGCGACAACTCTAATGATAGAGTGGTCATAATTGGAGACTCGATTATAGAAAAAAGCCGAGCAAATATTGCCAAACTTCTGTCAAAACGAGGATTCAAAAATATCGAGCCTGTTACTTGCAGACGCCTTATCTCTGCAGTCAAGGACATTGAAGCTAAGTCCGGGATTGAAACAGTATATTCGATCCTCAACTTCTGCGCTGACTGCATGACAGGAGCAAACAAAGGGCCTATTAAAAACTCGATCATATCCCATCACAAAGGAAAGAAAGCTGGCGCAAAATTATACGGGGAAATCGTAAAGCATGCGCTAAAGTACGATATCTCTGGCAACCTAAAAAACCTCTTGGCCTTCATTAGAGCAATTAAGCTTCAGGACGGCATCTATATATATCGAAGTGAGCTATTCTCATCCATGGAAGCTTCGCTAGAGCTTTCTATCCAATCTGGGGTTGGGTTATCTGACTCAGCGTGGACTATTCAAAATACGAGGCGGCATGCAGGTAGAAAAATAGGGCGAAGATCTTTAGGGAGTACCTTACTTGTTAAAGGCTTAGAGTTTGAAAAAATTATGATTATTGATGCATGCACACTCGACACAAAGAACCTGTATGTAGCTTTGACAAGGGCCACTAAAGAGTTAAGAATTTTATCGTCATCACCAATACTTAAACCGCATAATAATTAATATAAGTGTACATTCCACAAAAATAAATGGCGAGGTCATGCCCTACGTGTGACATGCCCAATGTCCGCTTATGGCCGGAAGCGGGCATAGCAAGAAGGTTGTAATATGCTAGCCGTCCGCTCTCGACCCAAAGCGGACATTGGATAACAATTAACGCCTAAATTTTAGACGAGCATGTTATGGATCAAGCAATCAAAGTTGGGGATGTACGCATATATTCAGGAATATTATTGATCGTATTAAGGCGGATTTTGAACATCGTAGCACATTGCTCCGCGCTTCGGGATTTTCTACGGGTGGAGTAACGTCAATACAGGAAGGTTGCAAATGGTAGATTTTAAAAAACGACTAAAGAACAAGACTGTCCTAAAAAAGACAAACCCAATTGAGATATATGATTCATTAGATCGTCGAAGCGAAACAGGTCCTTTGCGGCCATCTCAAGAAGAGATATTGAATAATTGGTATCAGAACAGGAAAGATGAAAACAACAACATTATTAAACTTCATACTGGTGAAGGCAAAACGCTCGTTGGCCTCTTGATACTACAGGCTAAAATAAACTATAACGAAGGCCCTTGCCTATATGTGTGCCCCAACAAATATTTGGCGGAACAGGTGCGTTTAGAGGCGCAGAAATTCGGAATACCAATTTGTGAAATTACCCCCAGTAATGAACTTCCTGACGATTTTTTACTTGGATCGAAAATATTGATTACCCATGTTCAGAAAGCCTTTAATGGAAGAACAATATTTGGGTTGGGAAACAAATCAACGAGCGTGGGAGCGATCATACTTGACGATTCACATGCATGTATTGACTCAATAAAAAGTGCATTGACTATTAAGGTCGATAAAGAACACGAGCTTTATAAGGTTGCGCTGAATTTGTTCTCCGAAGACGTAAGAGAACAAGGCGAGGGAAGCTTTTTAGAGATCGAAAGCGGCGATTATAACACCATGCTGCCTGTGCCGTATTGGAGCTGGTTTGAGAAAAGAGAAGAAATCACCAGAGAAATTTTGAATCATAAAGATAGTGATCAAATAAAATTCGCTTGGCCGCTTATCAAAGACCAAATCTCAAATTGTCAGGCATTTATCTCTGGCAATACACTTGAAATATCTCCGACATTAATGCCCATCGAAGGGTTTGGTTTTTTCATTAGAGCGAATAGCCGTATTTTAATGTCGGCGACCACGCAAGATGATTCATTTTTTATAAAGGGGCTTGGTTTCGATATTAAGTCAGTGAAACAGCCTCTTACTTGCCATGACCAAAAATGGTCAGGTGAAAAAATGATACTAATTCCTTCACTGATACATGATGATTTGGATAGGGATGCCATTATAAATTGGCTGGCTCATCCAAATGGCAAAAGAATCTATGGCATTGTCGCGTTAACCCCTTCTTTTAGTAAAAACAAACAATATGAAAGTATTGGTGCGCTTGTAGCCAAATCAAATGATATTTTCGATAGGGTAAAAGATTTGAAAAACGGTAGTTACGGGGCTGCTATCGTTTTTGCCAATCGATATGACGGGATTGATTTGCCTGACAATGCTTGTCGAATTCTTATCGTTGATTCAAAGCCGTTCTTTGATTCTCTATTAGATCGGTACGAAGAAAGTTGCAGGCCAAGCAGTGACATTGTCAATATCAGAATGGCTCAAAAAGTTGAGCAAGGTCTTGGGCGAAGTGTTAGAGGTGAGAAAGACTATAGCATTATCGTGCTGGTTGGTGGTGATCTTGTGAAATTCGTAAAAAGCCCCATGACAAATAAGTACTTTTCTTCCCAAACCAGAAAGCAGATTGAAATTGGCATTCAGGTAGCCGAATTCGCAAAGGAAGACGCTGATAAAGCTAAACCCTATGATGTGCTTGTTGGCCTTATGAATCAGGTCTTAGGACGGGATGAAGGGTGGAAGGAATATTACGTAGAAGAGATGGATGGAATTGAGGGCGAGAAGCAACGCGGTAATGTACATGATGTATTAGCTAAGGAATATATTGCCGAAAATCACTTTTCTTTAGCGCAATACGATAAAGCATGCGCAGTGATGCAGGAGCTTTGCGATAGTTTTAAAAATGACGATTCTGAGCGTGGATGGTATTTGCAGCAACTGGCAAGGTATAAATACCGAATAAGCAAGGCAGAAGCCAACACTATACAAAAGTCGGCGTTTCAGAGTAACTTGCAGCTCCTAAAGCCAGTTGAGGGCATAGCTTATACGAAGCTAGAATACATTAACGAAGATCGTATTGTTCGGATACGTAACTGGATATCTCAATATAAAGACTATCAGGAAATGATGATTTCTCTTGAAGGGATATTGCAGGATTTATCATTCGGAATGCCAGCAGATAAATTTGAATCTGCTATGCAAATGTTAGGCGATGCATTGGGTTTCTTGAGTCAACGGCCTGACAAGGAGATTAAGAAAGGGCCTGATAATCTGTGGTGTGGGGTTGAGAATCAATATTTTCTTATAGAGTGTAAAAGTGAAGTCTCGGATGATCGAGCGGAGATTTCGAAATATGAAGCTGGCCAAATGAATTCCCACTCTGCTTGGTTTGAAAGTGTCTACGGCAATGTGATTTGCAAACGAATATTAGTGATACCTACAAAAAATATATCTTACCATGCGGACTTTACCCATGACGTTCAAGTTATGAGAAAAGGAAAGCTTCGACACTTAAGGGGAAATGTGAAAGCGTTTTTTAAAGAATTTTCGCAGTATGTCATACATGAAGTATCTGATGCCAAAATACAATCTTGGTTGGATATCCATAAGCTTGGTGTTGACGACATTAGAAATCAATATGCTGAAAACTATAAAAGGTCAAGTTGATAGTTATGGTAATCATGTCCAACTTACGCCTTTTAACCAAGTATGAAGAGCTTACCTTTGATAAGCTGGAATTGGCAGTGGATCTCGATGCTCACGATAAATGTTACGAACATCGCCGACAAAAAGCAAAACCCATCCTCGACAAATTAAAAACGTTGATGGATAAGAACCTAGAAAACATACCGCC
>ENA-OREC01001114-OREC01001114.1-marine-metagenome-genome-assembly--contig:-NODE-1114-length-12854-cov-12.073961_pt1 | contig 12854 bp, 5 predicted proteins | sample MGYA00248626_ERZ508543 | MGnify/ENA primary metagenome ERZ508543 (study PRJEB26211, sample SAMN05518279) | marine metagenome | isolation source: Puget Sound, Washington, USA | host: Bankia setacea... | reverse complement strand
GCAGCAATATAGAGATGAGGCCTAAACTACCTGTGACGAAGCTCAGTACTAGCAAACATGACTACGGCTTGAACGCGAGATCTCGAGATTTGAACAAGACGAAAATGCAGATGGAGAGAATAATGTTAGGGTGAAATTAAACATTGTACAATTTGACACCATATCATACAGGCTAATTAATTTTGAAGCCTGATCAGATGTTCATACCTACTATGTTAGCCAGCGACGGTAGATGCAATTATACAGCTACATTCACCGACGTAAAAGCCAAATAACACAGTTCAAACTATAGGTGACGTCAATCGGAACACCTCGCCCATTTTTCTCCGAAACACATCTAGAACTTTCCATAGTATGCATTGGCCAATCTTACTTGAGTTCTAGAATAAATTGACTGTTACAGGACATGTCTTGTATACACAATCTTTAAACAATTTTAGAATCGATTCCAGGCTATTCAATTTTCTATACACTTAAAGTACTCACAGAAGTACCATATCCCCGGTTATTTAAACCCTTAACAGAATGAAGACAATCGAATGATCTATAAACGTCACTCTTCGTTTTTACCTTACTTTCTTTTGAAATTCATTCTCTCACATTGGTGTGCTTGTCTGGCTGTTGAGTATGTTTTGTTTTCGACTGACCTTTTCGTTCATACATTGTTAATTTGTTTTGTTTCTCGAGAAACGATTGTTGAGTTCGTGCAATGTTGGTAAACCATAAACCGGTTCTTGCCCCCGCTCACAAGTTAGACAGTTTTCGACCTTTTAGATAAAAGTCGATTCCAAGGCGACGGGACCTCTTCTTCCCTTTATCTTCTGTTTGACGTGGGCCCTTCACTAACAAATGATATGTACCTGATACGTTGTTTGTTTATAGAATCATATACATTCGATACTTTGGTTTGGGTGCTGATATGTGTAATTCTTTCCCCGGCAACCAATTCAAAGAGCCACCTTGTTGCTATTCAAACATAGAAAGCGACTTATTTGCTATGTATACATTCTTACAAACCTTTTTTTTCAAAATGTATGTACTGTACTTTATGTACGTTTTTAAACTATGCTTCCAAGACTATCACCATTCTCACACCTCATGCACAATAACTCGTTCCAATTGAAAGTATTTGTTTGGTATTGACACATAAAGACATATTGACATATACCATGGAAGAAATTACCCAAAACAGACTCACTGAATTAACACTTTTTATTACAAATTGACCAGCAGTGTTCAACTTAAACCTACATTCTAGGTTCATACATGTACATTATATTAGTAAGAACAGTTATTTACGACTGTGTACTTGAAGGTACAATACGGTCGAGCATAAAGTCGTTCTCCACAGTGGATGAACACTTCTGTCATCAGCTACCCATTGGTTGCATGATCGTGTTGATTGTATAATTGTGTGATCGTTTGTCCGTTCGTATGTGTGTGTGTGTGGTTGTACGTTTGTATGTATGTTGAAACACTATGTTCACGCCAGAACAAAAGCTTATGTTCTATAACACTGTAAAACTTTCCAGTATTTCTGTTAGTTTAGGAACGCCAGTTAACAGGTCAAGTGTCAAACATTAAACTTTCTTACGTTTCACTACACGACAAAACAAAGATGTTACGGTTTAGTTGGATATATTTTATTAACCGAGATGATGGAATCTTACAAAAACAATAAGTAGAGAAAACATAATGATCATAAGTGTATACCAAAATTCTCGTTTGTCATCAGTAAAACTCGAAAATCTGAAAATATGCATTTCATATATGTGGTAAAACAATAAAACCTTGACCAGAAGAACGGGCGAATTTTACAGTTATACATCAGATCACTGGACAATACTGATTTATATATCTGACCTTTCTAACATAAAAGTCGTCTGTCAAAGCTTACACTATGATCGATACACCTGTTTTTCACTGATTCAACTCACATACTGAGCACGAGTCCAAACACTACACATACAGTAAGTACAGACATTGTTGACCTGGCGTATCGTTTGTTCATCACTATAGACCCCCCCTCCCCCTCCCCCCAAACAACGCAAGCTTGCTCGATAACAATTCTTAACAAAATAATCATTTTTCTTTTTTCCCCGAATTTCTTTGCGTGATTTATCTTTCCTAAGGTCAAGTTTGATGCTTTGTGTTTCAATGCACTAATTAAGTTCTTCACATTTGTCAGTGTCATAAATAGGTAAATATAAACTAAGTTTATAATATCTTCTTCAACTATATCGTGGTATATCACGTATTTATAAATTACATGTATATATGATTCTTAAAATATTTGATGCTTAAAATAAACATATACATGATTAAAAGTTACATTGCAAGTGCTATTTAGTATCTAATGTTTATTTTCCGAATCGCATGAACCGTTTGTCAGCTGTTTCCGGATCTCTACCAAATCTCATAAACCGTTTATCAGCAGTGCTTTCTGTAGAGTCTCGGCCAAATCTCATAAACCGTTTATCAGCTGTGCTTTCGGTAGGGTCTCGGCCAAATCTCATAAACCGTTTATCAGCTGTGCTTTCGGTAGGGTCCCGGCCAAATCTCATAAACCGTTTATCAGCTGTGCTTTCGGTAGGGTCTCGGCCGAATCTCATGAAGCGTTTGTCCGCCGTTTCTTCAACTGAACTTCTGCCAAACCGCATAAACCTTTTGTCAGCATTTTCCTCAAAGTCTCTTCCAAAACGCATGAATCTTTTGTCAGCTGTTGTGTTTTCTTCGTCGTCGTTTCCTCGTCCGAATCGCATAAAACGTTTACCAAATCTCATGAAGCGTTTATCAGCCACTGGGGTCCTTCCGAAGCGCATGAAGCGTTTGTCTTCCGCCATCACGTTACTGTCTTCAGCCTCATCTTCACCACCTGTAGAACGAGAAAACAACATCTGACCAAATACATTCAGCAAAACCATACCAATAACTTTCGAACAGTTTGGCAACTCTACCGTAGCGTACACATACACGTTTTAAAACTCATCTGGATATTTTAAGAGTTATGTTGAGATTTTTGACAACTATGACAATCTAGAAGAGCATACCTTGTTAGGGTTCCGAATTATCTGTATACAAGTTAAACAGTTATTTACACGGGTAATGTGAGAGTGTGCCAAGAAGGAAATACTCATAACATGTACAATGCTAGACATTAGTTAGACTTTTTCATTAGACAGTAGCATTTCATTTTTTATTTTAATAGAGAATAATGCTGATTAAACTCAGATTTGAATGCAATCAGCAGACGAGTACACATATCAAATCTACGAAGCAAATGATCCGAACCCCTTTGTTACGACGGTTAGGTTCTCCAATAACTACGTCGTCAGTGTGTTTAATAATTTAAGTATAGTACGACACTGGTGTGGACTGCTGTTATGACTAATTCTTTTCCTGGTAGACTCTCAAAATTAGTTTAATCTACCTGCTCAAAAATATGTTAATTGATATCAAAAGAGCGACACATTAAGATAAATTGTGTAAAAAGGTGTAGATGTATTATACAAAAATGATGATTAGTTACTTCGTCCAAGTCGTAGAAACCTCTTCTCTTTGTCTTCACTGTTTCTGCCAAAGCGCATGAATCGTTTGTCTTCTTGCACGAGAGCGTCATCGTTGGAATCTCTACCGATTCTCATAAACCTCTTAGCCGCCTCTGGGTCTCTTCCAAATCTCATAAAGCGTTTATCGGCCTTTGTTTCGTCAACTTCGTTTTCCCCATCACCTCTGCCTAATCTGAGAAAACGCTTACCGAACCTCATGAACCGTTTATCCTCATCTACAACGTCGTCGCCTGGGGTTCTTCCAAATCTCATAAACCGTTTATCCTCATCTACAACTTCATCGCTGGGGTCTCTTCCGAATCGCATAAACCGTTTCTCGGCGTCAGTAATATCTTCATTGTCACGACCAAATCTCATAAAGCGTTTCTCTTCTTCTGTCAGCTCGTTAGGATCTCTTCCAAAACGCATAAACCTTTTGTCAGCGGTAGCATCTTCTGTGTTTGGTGCGTCTCTCTTTTCGACGTTGTTTGCTTCTTCTGGTGCTGTTTCGTCGGCATTTGATTCTATCGCGGAGTTTATTTGAGTATCTGTAGATCGCTTTCGGCGTTTTAAGTAATCGTTATGTGTGACTTCATAGTTTCTAATGGTTGAGGCTAGGGAGGTTAATAGTTCGTCAACACTTGGCTTCGCGTTACCTCGGCCAAATCGGAGAAAGCGCTTATCTTCGACAGGATACAGCTCATTACTACGGGCATTTCGAAGAAAGTTATCACTAGCACCAGATTTACCGAAGCGAAGGAAACCGTCATTTGACAGCGCTCGCCCAAACCTGAGAAATCGTTTGTCGGCAGTACCAGCTTCATCTGAAAATAAAGAAAACCATCACATTTAAAAGAAGGACATCATACTTGTGACGTCTGTCAGATACATTAAAGGTTATTTATCCACCAGTTGTTATGCGTTCCTCCGTCGTAAGTTGGAACATATGAATTCCATCTAGTTTCTCACTAATTATAGACAGATTCAAACAACGGAGTCAAATTGCAATACACCTATATCTGCATTTGCTCACAAAATTGATCGACTTTGAATACGATCTTCCATCTTCTTTATTGTTGCCTTGAAAGACTGTGGGCGAAACTGAACTAGTTCCAGACAATTGTACGTGTAGTTCAGTTCAATTCCTGTGTCGTGTTTATGACGAGCACATTATATTTGAATCCCCGATGACGTCACTACGAAGTCAGAACACAACATAACTCACCGTCCTCGATCAATTATTTTTACTATATACTTAAAACGTTCTGTTGAGAGGATGTATATCATAAGAACAGTAGGCAAAATTAACTTTCTTGTTTAAAAGTATTAACACGCGTGACAAGACAACATAAGGTTAAGGTGTCCAAACCAAACTAGGACGAACAACAAAAAACAACAGGGTGCGATGTATGAAATAGATTATAAAAAGAGGAATAACGATATATAACACAACTAACAGCATCACCTCAATACACATATAACTATCTTGGATGTATCATGTCTAAGAATATGTGTGTTTAGGGATATTTACCAAACACCGACCCAATGTGTGCGTGTGAAAGACCATTTCTACCGTGAAGAACAAATTCTTTCCTAGGTGACTGATTACTTTCGAAATTGCTTATTTACACACTGACTGTTTTTGTGCGTTTGTTCCTGGGGCTTGCACGAACTTGTCTCCCGAAGGATATACAGTTATCCACCACGCAATGCAAGAATAAATTATATGTGACAGCCGTTCGGTCCAAAGGCGCCCGTTTGCGGAGAAGTATACGCGTGTGGGAATTCAATTTACGTGGCCTTTGGTTGTAAGTTGTTTGATGTGATCAACAAGTGTACCCCTTTTTGTATTTTGTGTGTTTTTTCTTCTATATTCTTGACTTAGCCTATTATGTCTCTTTTGATATTACAGGATTAACATAATAATCAGTAAGCATTAAATGTAAAATGTAATAAATTAGGAAAATAACATTGAACTCAACGGAACTTAGATTAAACTTTCGTTTATCGGGAAACGTACACTTATATTTTTGTGTTTGTCTTCCCCCGTAATATTAACAACAAACTATTCAATCGAAAACCGTCTTAAACACAGGACAACCTCAAGCCAAGACCTCACTTTCAAGTACAATACGCAATTTCAGTCTGTGATTCTTACTTCAGCCCCGGCGAACCGTCTTCGTATCAATGTCAGACTGAAACGATTGTTATTAAACATTTTGTCAGCAACATATGAAATTACGACATATACGGAGTTTCACAATAACTACTTGGTATACCGTTTAACCTAATCCCACGAGTATACTAACGTTCGTTTAAACCAATATGTTCCTATGTGACCATGATACAACGATTTGATTATGATTTATTCATTTATTCGTCAATCGAATTTATCCACATACAATTTGACTTTGATTATGGTGATTATACTTTATATAATTATGATAAGTACGAACTCCCTGCAGTCATTATTACGCATTTATTGATGTCATAGAATTGTCGACCTCAGTCCTGTTTGTCCGACTGATAGGATACGGTACGTACGTCATACGGGCCGAATCAGTCGTTAGTTGATTGAGACCGCAAATACAGGCATTGCGGTGGAGCTCGTTTAGAGAATGGATCATTGTTCAAACTGGGGCTCATGCTGTCCCAAGAGGGGGCGTAGAAAACTCAATTAATGCATTATTATTCATGAGAAGGAACACGCTTGATTTGATAACGCCAACTGTAAACTGGTTCGGACACCTGTGCCCCCTCCGTTTTGTTTATGCTGGTTTATCTGCTTATTCTACTGGTTTAAAAGGAGATCGTTACCAGTTGATTAGGGCCTCCATGTCGATAGTCAAACCATGACTACAGACTAAGCAAGTTATGCCAATACAATTAAACTGTGATTGAAACGAGGCAATTGTTATTTGAAATTTGAAATGCGGAAGTTTGCGTTTTATTCTTATATATGTACTCTCATCGATAAGCTGTCTCCAAACAAACCTAACCATGTTCATTACAATTAGTTGCATTGGTTTCATGTGGTGTTCTTACTATGTCGGGGGAGACAATGTTGATGTTTGCAAAATAGCCGTTTTGCTGAAACATTAAATAGATCGTGCATTGAACATATAGGGCAAAAGTATGTTTTAAAAAATGAGACCAACTATAACAAGATTGCTTGAAATGTATAACGCTACGTTTAGGGTCTTTATGGTTATGACCCTTTTGTAAAAACTTTAAATTTCAACCATTACGTTAAGTTAGATCAGCCGACCTTTTTGTGTGATTCCGAGTAATTAATGCCATCAATGGTCAACATGCCGGTTGTTGATAGATGCCGTTAATTTACCGTGGAATTATGTGTATGACTGGTGACGTAAAAAACAACAACAAAGCAAACAAAACGAATGAAAACAATAGCAACACTACTATCACTTCTACTACTTCATTTAAAACAAAAGGCGAATTCTGAATGAGTATACCATAGAAACCAGTTGCTCTATGACGTGAGCTTCTCAGATCGGCCGTGCAATGATTCTGTCCGTAATTCTAAACTATAAGTGCAGTTATTACAATTGCGTGCAGGGCCCTAGTCTCAAAATAAGATCGTGATCAAGTTGTGTTTGCGTCAGCCTGTATTTGTACTGCTGTCATAAAATGGAAAGTTAAACGAACGGACTTTTATATCCCTTGTTTCTTCGCTTTCCCTTCCTTCGAGAAATTACTGTTCAAGGCCGATGCTCCAAACGTCAACACTTCTTTTCCTTTTGGTGAAATAAAACAAAGGTTAATCGGGGGAAAGAAACCTAAACCAAATGCACAAAAAGTACGAAAAGGGGAAAAAAACCTGTAAGTGAAACATGTGGAGACCTAATTTGTCAACTCATACCCGGTAAAAGCACAATGGAACGTCTTGTATCTGTATACTCACGTGGATATATTTGTTTTAACGATGGAACTTTTTTATATAAATGACAAAAAGTCTACCATAAGGCCCTCGATTATCTTTAGTTCGATTGTTAAATTACGTTCGAATCCGTTCCTGATACCAACCAGTACTAAGCGATGAAGTTAAAGTGATGGAAGCTTTTGAAGGGATTTGAACTCAACATAATGCTTGCGATGATCAATTTCTACATCAACTATTTTATATCATCCAATTGAATATATGATGTATGTCACATTTACATATCAACCAACTATTGCATACTGTTTGATAGCATATACTTATTCTCCATTCATACGACTACATACTAGATAAAGTGTATGCTTAGTGGTTTTTGGCACTTGAATAAAATTGTTACCGAAATTGTTCAAACAGACCGTACTATTTTCCAATATGAAGATTCGGTGATATGTACTTGCTGTTAATGACAATATTTGCAGATCTGTTTATAGTTTTAGCTATTATGAACCCTCGCTAATTGACAAAAAATGTATCGACCGACAGCTGATTATTCTGCTAATAAAAAACAACAACTCTAATTATTGCTTAAAAAATAGTTTGTGTTGCTCGGTCTATATTAAACGTTTATTGTAATAAGAAAAAAAAAGAAAAAGAAATAAACACTTGTAGGAAACAATTGAAATGGCGACTACACGGCTCTGAAATTTAGAACATACTTCGCCCAGGAGAGTCATGTACGGTTTTTGGCATCAAACAATTTCTGTCGTAAATTATTTAAACTGTGGTGTGCCTAATACTTCCATCCAGAGTTATTTCAGACACAGTTGTTACAAAAATATAATGATAATTTCGAAAATTCAGACTTCGTGTTATGTTGAACATTAAGGTAGCAATATTAGTCTTATGTTTAAATATAAACTACCAGTTACCAGTTCACGGGAGCGTGTAGAGTTTAAGTAAAAGGTGGAAGGTCAAAAGAACCACGTCGTGCAAAGAGTACACCTACTTCTAAAAGAATGGAATAAGCGCAAGAAAAAACACACATAATGATTAAGAAAATAAAGTCTGTCTAACTTAACTAAAATAATCTACTCATAAATATATTACTTTGTACCCAAAAAACCGGCAACATACACGAGTTGGTTGAAGTTATTTATGTACACGTACAACTAAAAACTTGCAATCCGTTTATTTCTGAAAACAGCACGTCTTTGACATCGGCGTGTGCCAAACTGAGATGTCTGTTTCCCATCTGATAGCGGGTAAAGAAATTGAGTTTGATAGTCACGCGTGTCAGCTGCTGTCGCCCGTGCATGAACTTTCCACCATATCTGTTTCCGTCTCACAAGCTTTCTATATTAGTGTGTGTGTGTTTCTATATTTAATCGCGTCTTAAATGATCAAATTAGGAAAACATGGACCAGATACGTCCACTGACCAATGTGTTTATATTAGACGGTGTGACGATGTTTAGAGGTCAAAGGGCAGTTTTGTATGAACTGTCGCGATATAAATCATCCCAGTACCACGGTGCCTTGAATCCAACACATTCTTTTCCTTACTAAGTGTTGAACATCAATTAAACAGTGTATAGAAGTTATATACACACACAAATTGAATGATTTGTAATAATCAGTTAACTGTTCGCAGGTTTCCAACTGATATTCACAAAAAGCTTTCTATGCTCCAAGGGCGTCCAATGGCGTCCACTCGAAAACCATGCCTTGTAACTTATGTTGATATCTATATAGACAATCAACTTTTTACTCTTCGTGGCGACACCTTCTTAAGGTTAGTAGACGGTTTGGCTATTTATAAAGTTCAACTGTTTAAACTACTTTCAATATGTAAGGATGAAGGAATTTATACCGTCACATTTAAAACACGTAACCGAGAGTTTCTAAACGGGCAACCGCATTGCTTCGTTCCAAGTAGATACGTTTGAGTTGCAGTACTCTTTACTTGATATTGGTATTGAGTGACATGCCTAGCAATTTTCTTCATATAAACAATCTCAACAGTTAGCCTTTTTGACATCTGTCATATTTGTATGGAGACTGTTGGATTGTACAATTATCTGAATTCTGTCGGGCTCTGTAACATAGCGACTGGATCCAATTCGCCGAATGACTGGCTTCCTAATTGAGGGCTCGGCGGCCTTAAACCTTTGATGCCGTGGTGGCAGTACAATTGGAAATGGCGCCAACAAGTTCCATGTACTCTACTAGGCTACCGATCAACTGACTTTTGTGATTGTGTTTTTGTTTAAGTTTATACACAGCGTTTATGGAGTATACGAGCTATGTCGGTTAATACAGGAGAGACGCACGAGTTATCATACATACTTTGTGCTCGGATAGTCATATACAACGCTTACTGTAAGTCATCCCCGTACAAAAGTTCACTTGTTTGGAGAGACCACATGACCACAGAGACATTTATACTCGTACTGTATACAATGGATATATATGTTAGGTGTTTTTCCAACCAGCTTGCAAAAAATACGTGTCATCAACAACCCCGAGAGGTCGTTGTTAACGAGATTGTCTATAAAAGCGACTTTTGTCTGTCCGTCCGTTCTAGTGCGCTCGCATGTAAGTCAACATTTGAGCATTTGCCTATTTTAAAACGTACTTACTATTGACTAACATTTTTTTTTAAATAGATAAGATATTTGTTTACATGTCTAATTTCTTCAATTCCGATTTCAAACCATAACCGAATTGTGCCTAACTAGTATGCATTATCTCGGAGTACATTACTGCATACTACTAAAGCATTCATTATAGTTAAGGTTCATTGTAGATATGTTTGAGGCACATCAGTATGTATGTGGTGAAACTTATACAAAATAAGTTGAGTCAATAAAGCTAAAAGGCATCAACGTCCCACAATAACAAGGTCAGCGAGAACATGTGGACAAATGGTTCTTAAATAAACAATTTATTCCTACAACACTTGTCCTTATTTCTCCAAGTATGTATCTACACGGTTCGGTGAGGGATATCATTGCCTTGTGTGGTGTGAATAATAGACCATGCTGAAGGAGTCATTACCACGGGAGTTCCACAACCGAAACTTGAAAAAAACAAACCCAGAATAAACCATGGTTGGTAAGGAACTTTTCTTGTTGTAGATAGATACTGTTATACAATGTCCTATGTTTATACTTTAACCATGGCTACACTATCTACAACCCTTATTCTTATTTGCAAAGTCATTATAGCTTAAAGATGTGAGGCATCGGGAGCCTTGTACGTAACACACCACCCATTGTCCTAAAGAAAATGTGTTTTATCTGTCATACTGACAATAAAGAAAGAAAACACGCATCGTCTTAATATATCAGATGGGAATAAGATGCGGGAGATGTTGTCTGACATACCGTATCTAACTCGTCCGTAGATGGTTTATATGCGGACTAGATCATATGTTACCTTACTAAACACAGAGTCAATAACGCGGGGAACACTAAATAACGGTTCGAAGTATGTGACCGACTTTCAAGTAATATAAGCAAAGTTATGCCGAAACGTGGGTGTTTATATTTGTTTCGAAGGAGTGAGAAACTAGTCATTCATTATAGGAGACTCAAACAAACGTCTTATGGTTGTTTGTGAAATATTGTTGTCTCTTTAAGCGATCGTAATCTTTGACAAATGTTATACTCTTTTATACAGTGCACCATGCAAATTTCGGCGCTGTGTACATGTAATTTGATTCTCAATACTAGAAATAAGATTTACATTTACTGAAAGCATAAAGAAATAACCTAGTGAGTTATTTTAACACATTCTTATAGTTGATAATACGGTTAGCCACTTAAAGTTATTGTATCTTATGAAATTCGTCCGTGTTCTCATGCTACTGAAACTTCATCAACAAGAAAGTTTACTCAAATAGACAGGAAAAGAGTCAACAAACTTAATATTTACATATTTAAACAAATTCTTATAGTTCATAATACGGTTAGTCCCTTTGGGTAATGTAATTGAGACATCATCAACAAGAAAGTTTACTAAAACAGACAGAAACAAACTTAACATTGAAATATTTGAACAAAGAGTCCCTGCTGAACTTTTGTCTATTACAAGCCAGTTCCATAACCAGACTTTGAGGTGTAAACTGTGGTGATAAACAAGAACTCTGGTACTTGTTAGACATGTCGTAGTTCTGTAATAAGGCATTTGTATGCTCCCTAAGTTTGCTTGTGTGTCTAGTTGAAGATAATGTACTGTTTTCAACTGTAGTACCTCCACTGTATAAGTCATTGGTTAGCATGGTAATAAGTGAACAGCGATCCAATGGATTCTGAAAGTTCCATACGTGGTTTCTAGAGCTCTCACGGGACCCTAGAAAAATGGCGTCTTCTAGGATCTGTCTTACTTTCGGACTAAGTGGTAGATTTTGTTTAAACCATCAGTCATTTCTTCATTTAAGCAATGATTAACATTATAATTACACAAGCTGAGTACGTTGCAATATTTGAGTTAACGGTTAATTTGGGAAAGCAGTGTTAAAAACAACACTTATGAACGGAACGAAACTGTCTTGTTCCGTTACTTGAACATGTTTAAGTCCCCTAACACAGGGTTTCATTTAAGAAACTATCCGTTTACATATACGATGCATTTAGTATGACCGTGTTATATTCTGCCAGACGGTTTCATTTCGTATTACAAACTACGCGAGGTTCTGTGTGTACGTCAACCATTCCGTTAAAGCGAGAAAAGCAATACGAGTCCAATCTTTGAATGTGCACCCGACCGATGTTAAGGAAACTCTCTTGCGACCAGTTAACGTTTTACTGTGAGTAACATTACTTGCTTTATATCGTTTCTGGCAAATATTCAAAAATGAAAATAATAAACTGTTAAAAGGTCCCTGCAGGGCAATGTAATGATACCACCGCCAAATAAAGAACCATTGTTTAGGGTTTGGTGGTGTTTTCTGGTCCAAGGATGAATGCATGAATCACAATTTGTGAATATTTTGAATTACAATCACAATGCTTTATACACAAACAACAGGCATCATATCTTTAAAATTGATAACAAAATATGCTAAAACTATCTTATGATTATGTAAAGCTGTAAATAAAAAATAAAATAAAAATATAAAAAATCCTTCCATGAATGAACTCACAATTACTTTGTATGTGGGATCCTTGTCATTTAATATAAACATTTATGAAACTAGATAAACTCATGAGTAGCAATTAAAACACCATAGTTTGCCTTTCTTACGTAAATGACATTTGTATTGTTTTAGATCATCGTTGTGATCATTGTTCCATTGGAATATGTTTTTTGTGTTTATTATTTTATATGAAACTATGTTGACGCCCGTAAGCCAATGTGTATAAGTCAAGGAATAATCGTCGTACATTGGGACCAAGAGAATAA
>ENA-OREC01001113-OREC01001113.1-marine-metagenome-genome-assembly--contig:-NODE-1113-length-12854-cov-12.528528_pt1 | contig 12854 bp, 10 predicted proteins | sample MGYA00248626_ERZ508543 | MGnify/ENA primary metagenome ERZ508543 (study PRJEB26211, sample SAMN05518279) | marine metagenome | isolation source: Puget Sound, Washington, USA | host: Bankia setacea... | reverse complement strand
GAAAACGCCAATAACAATATCTCGTATGCTGATAAAAACTGGGCTTATCAAATAAAGAAACTTTTAGGAGAACTAGGTTTAATGAACTTATAGTTAAACCAAGATACCTATAACATTACTTTTGAAGCAATACAACTCCGCAGTCTAGATATATTTAAACAATCATGGTATTCAAATATAAATAATGTATCACGTCTTTCTACCTACTCTTTATACATGAATGAATTTGAATTCGAAGAATATTTAAAACATTACATGTTAACAAATTTAGACACGTCTTAACCAAATTTCGCTTATCTGCACACAACCTAAATATAGAAACAGGTCGTCATAACGGTATCGATCGAATTCACAGAAAATGCACCAAATGCAATATGAACGCTATAGAAACAGAAATGCACTTTTTATTAATATGCCCTACTTTCACATATTTAAGGAGACAGTTTCTAACGCCATATTTTTGTCGTTGGCCGACAGTCCAAACATTCGAAACATTAATGACAACAACTAGTCCAAAAACGTTCAGTAACTTAGCAAAATATATTTTCCATGCTTTCGATCATTTATTACTACATCAACTTTCATTTAATTTGGCACATATACTCTTTTGATTATGGTCTTAGATAAAAAATAAAAAATGTACCAAACACAAAGAGTTATTCGACTTGCAATATCACATTTCCTGTCAAAAAATACATTTCCCGAGTTCGAAAAAATCGCTCTAAAACATTTTCTACAATATCTAGGACCACCCAACTTCGTATAATAGATTCTTTAGTGTACATTTTAAAACATGTATAAAACAAAACCAATTGGACTTTAAAAAAAGAAGTACCTTAATTGTTAAGACGGTATTTCGCGCTATCCTGTTCTTTCTCACATAACTGTAACAAAACGCACGGTTTTTAAACTTTTTATTTAAGGGTTCAGCGTTTCCTAATTGTCAAGGCTTAATTAAGGAAAAGAGTTTCTATACTCAGCATAAGCAATTCATTTATATGTTAAAATAAAACAAACCCTTACCTCTGACTTAGCATGTTTGTTTCCTTGTGCGGTTTATTTTGCAACTGAAATTCACAAATGATTTTAGAAAACATTTCAGCCTACACATTTTCAACATGGCCAACATTTTGTTCAATCGGACATTTGGGCTCAAACAGTTCAAAAGCTGGACAGATCAGTTGCAAGAAATAGAAGCACATTATCGATAATGCAACAAATACTTTGGGTCATCTTTAAAAACAAAAAAATACTTCAGTACCTACTAAAAAAGTAACGGCCAATAAGAAAAGATAAGGAAGCAGACAGCAGGCGGGATAACTCTGTATCGGTCGATACTATTGGTCGTTATTCTATCGGTCGCCAGCTTGTGTTTACTAACTCCCCGCGAGGGTAATTACTTCCCTTCAGCAGGAGGAGAGAATGCGGGTAAAAAAGGCCCACTTCCAAAACGGCCCAGTACCAGAAAGGCCCACTTTAAATACCGGTACAAAACAGCTGGTTTCACATATTTATAGTTTATTGCATTGTTTTCTTTATAGTTATATTTAATTCAGAAATTAGCATATGACAATTTATATGTGTAATGGGACTAGCTCTGTTACACGTTTTACACAGAGTTGTTTTTCTTTGATACGTTATATTTTCATTGGTTTATATAGTCTGGTTCCCTGCGCACTGAAAATAATGAACTCCAGACTATGTTTTTTTTACAAACTCCGCTGGATACAATCACTCAATCTCACATGCAGAGTTGTCGTTCTTTGCAGTCTCTCAATCTCTGCTTTCCTTTCTTGTCAAATAAATATTTAAACAATGCATTTGGCAGCCCATAACAACGATGTTCTTGTCTTAATCCTTTAACAATCTGATCAATGTTTTCATTCTATCGGATGAATACATAGACCAAATTACTTGGAATAGTTACACAACAATATAGTCCCTACATATATTGACGATTTCAAACAGTATTTTCACCTCAAATAATAATATTAAATTTTATATCACAAGTAAAGATATACACAAAAAGAAAAATAGCCCCTAAAAAGAAAGATTAAGCACATAAGTGCATTTTACAAGAATGTTGTAAAACAGAGATGTATTTGTCAGGGGAGATCACTGGGTTGGAGATTGAGAGACTGCAAGAACAACTCAACCCTGCATGGGAGATTGTTGGTGTGTATTGACCCAAAAAAGAAAGCAGTGAAGCATAATGGAAGAAATCGGAATAACGCTACCAGAAAAGGTTTCTTATGTTTGAAATGATATTTTTGTCATGCAGAAAGTGCGATTAACGAAAGGTGTATAGATTAGATAGTTGTACAGTATCCCTAAATCTCATTTCCGACGGCTCACAAATTCTTATTAATTATTGTCATGTCATTCAAAAGGGTGGGGCAAAATGTAGTTCTTCAAAGAAAACCCTTCGCATTGGAGCTATTTTTCTGTTTGGCAAATGCGGTGTTCTTCACATTTGGCTCAAAACACGTAGCATAGTTCCGACATCAAACGTATGTCGGAACTTTCAGAGGCCGAACAATCAGTTAAATCAAGTTTTCAGCAACATGCATTAGTTATTTTGAAAGAACAGACAAAAATGTATCCTGCATGACCCTATTATCGGGGTAACCCTATTACCGGTGATATCCGAATAACACCAAATGATCGCGCGCGCAAATGTCTTAGTCAAATTTTCGTCGCACTTTGTTTACATCTTCGCACGCAAACTGTCGTTTGTGATGGTAAATAAGCTATACTCAGTATAAAATCATGTGAAATAAGCTTTCTTTAACAAATACCAATTGATGGTTTCACTTGTTTTATCGCATTTGTTATGTATATTTGAGTTTGAAACACTACACTGCCGTGGCCGAGTCGAAGGCAGGTGCGTGTGTGATGTCATGTAATCAGGTGTCTGTCATGTGACCAGATTTCAATGAAATAGGTCACGCTACTGCCTTTTATGGAAATACTAATGTACTGGCCTAAACTTCCAGCTTGTTGTAAACGATTCACTCGTTATTGATCTTGCTTTTCAGAAATTCCTTTCAAGCCATTTACAACTAATGACTATTAGTTCGTTTTATACTTTCATATATGACTTTTAGCTCAGACAAACCAGAAGTAGAATATATGAACTATGTCAATCAAATATAGCAATTAAAAAGGTCCAACATCCACTATTTCTGTATGCAGAACTGCTGGGAAGTTTGGAGGTCCCAGAAAGCATAGACCACTAAGATTAAGGAAATAAATATAGCAAAACTACCAACTTAGAACAATAAACAGCAAACAAAACAAAGAGCAAACAAAGAAAAAGCCAAAACATCAACAATAATAGCTAAAACCCAACCATGGCACAGGCCACCACTTCAGGACTTCAGCAGCAACAACAACTCTTAGACATTTCAGACATGTGACAGTGAAAGGTTGTCCAATATTTCAGAGGATAACACTTGCTGTGTTTGTATAAAACCGTCACTTGATACTATGCATTTATTATACACTATTGCAGTGTTCTGCCCAGAGCGAACAGCTCTTGATTTCTATCAATGCTCGGCACCAAAGAAATGTCTCAGATTGAAACAACAAGTTACAAATGGCTAATTCAACCTCTTCTCAGTTACCACAAAAGACAACAAGCCAAAAGCCCCAGAAATCAAATAAAATGAATCCCCTCCCCACCCTTCCGCAAAAGTGAAAATGAAAGTATACAGTCTGTCAGTAAAGCGTAAAGTTTAACAGTCCGTAATTGTAAACAAATGTGGTCGGAGAGTATGGATCAGTATGAATGACTTCACTTTGAATCAGTACTCAAAATTGTATGACTTGCAAGTTATGTACAAAACACAAGGAAAAGAATGTAATTTTAGGCGGGAAAATGAAGAGGTTTTGATCGAGCATCAGGAATCATGCATGTTTTCTTTGTGATATCATTGTATAATAATGGCAAGATCTTTAAGTGGTGAAGAGAATTCAAATATTTAAACAATCATATATTTTTCCAGGAAGACTCTGCTCTGTCAGAGTCGAGACCAGGCACAGCTCAGACTGTTACACATGTGGATCCTCTAGCCCTTGATATTGAAGATCTTTATGTGAAATATAAGGTAAGTTCACTTAAACACTCACAGATCACAGTCTGCTGTTTTTTCTTGGATCATCTTGAATAAAGTTATATCTCATTTATGCCGTATACTTTGCATTTTAAAGCTCTTATTTGACTCAGTTGACTGGAATGGCTTTTGTAAGATCCATGCTTATCAAAGTAATTTTGATTGCAAGTCATTTTAGAAATTAATTTTTATGTACAGAAACTCCAACGCCAGCTTGAATTCCTTGAGGTACAAGAAGAGTATATTAAAGACGAGCAGAAGAACTTGAAAAAGGAGTATCTGCATGCACAAGAGGAAGTCAAACGAATTCAAAGTGTACCTCTTGTTATTGGTCAGTTCTTGGAAGCTGTGGACCAGAATACAGGCATTGTAGGCTCTACAACAGGTGAATTTACATTTAACAGTATATAATATTGTTTTAGTTACAACTGAAAAAGGTTATCACTGTTTAATGGGCCCCTACCAATATCACGAGTTGCGCCCCTTGACCGGTTACTTTCCTTGTCACTGGGTAGTTCCGGTTGATTTTCCCAATACATTTCCTATGAAGATAGTAAGGATTTTCTATTGAATAAATGCTCGATGCGGACGCAATTTTAACACTTTAACACGATCGCTCCCAAATCAACAGTGATACAATAAGTCAACATATGATTTAATTTTATAGACAATGTGTTAAATTTAAGGAAACGTATTCGGATGTGTCCAAATTTCGGATGATCTTTAACTGGATCTATCTTAGCTCGATTTAAGCCATTTTAGTTGACATCTTTTGATATATATGTTTAATATTTGAACAATATTTTACCCTTTTCTCAAAAAACAAAAAGCCGCAAAAACTCAATCTCCTGAGTTTGCCTCTTCAGCAGTTTTAAACGTATACTCGCCGACGCGGGAATTCTGGAAATTCTTAGCTATAATAATGTACTATTAATACAATCTTAAATTAAGACAATAGTGTTAACATGATGGTGCAAAAGATAGTGTGCAACAAGTGTGTCTAGCATTTCCTACTACGTCATAGCGTTCTGCACAGCTTTTGTGTATGTTAGTCAACCCTATTTCCATTCTTTTATTTTCATTACTAAGAATGGAAACTAACTTACCCAATCGAAAACCTCCAACACGTGAAAGCACACATATATCCATTGGATTAGCATAGAAATAATTGTTTGAGTCATTCCGAATAGCGTAGATTTACGTGTAAACATAGCTGAGGAAAACCCTTGTCAAACTTCATAAACAAGATTATTAACACATTCCTTACAAAAGCAATTAATGAAAAGTACTGGTTGGTGATTGCTGCAGGGATGCTGAGGCCAATTTCTAAAAAAAATAAATAATCACCCGTGTACTTCATGGGAGCTGACGTAATTGCTAACCTAATGGCACATGGTTGTTTTCGGCATGTACAGTCTATGCGAAAAATATTTTAGTACCACAGGACAATCTGACTGATAATTTCTAATTGTTGACCTGTCATGGCTAATTTTCACCTGTCATATCATTGAATATAGAGCAAAATTTGGCAAAGGTTGCCTGACATTGTGACAGGTAAATCCAAATGTTTTACCAGTTGCAGACAAGTTTTGCCTGACATTGTCTTGCGACAGACGAGGTTTCGCATAGACTGCATGTATAATCTGTACATATAGTTGTTTTAGTGGTGTAAATGTTTTGGCAAACTGATGCGTCTCGGTTGAGTGACAGAGATTACACAAGACTCCTCCCCATATAATTGGGGTCTCAACGGGGTCTCCAACATGATTTGAGAATTATCTTAAATGTATAATTATCTATTTGTCGGCACCTTACTGGTGTAATCGTTGACTGTCAATCCCAATGATGTTATGGCTTGAATATCATCCTACAGTATGGTCATAAATCACAGCAGGGGCCCTCATCGTTATACAATGATTTGGTTAATAAACACATCTGCTTAGGAAACACATTAAACGTTCCCTTTTCGATGCGCGTCTCTGGTCAACTTTTCTTTTAATTCACCCAAAGTAATTATTTTTGATGTTTGGCAATTAGAAGTCAAGTAAATATATCATATAAGCGCGAAATCTGCAAACGCAAAGTAGCCGAAAACAAACCCATTTCATGCCCAGCAGTTACCATTTATCTGCACCTTTTGGTTTATTGATTGTTACCGATCTTGTACTAATTTGAATTAATGATGACACCATATCCCCTCAGCCATACAGAGAATGTACACTGCAGTTCTATGATATACAGCGTGGCATATAGTGGGAGATCAAACATACAACACGGCCTTCAGTTTATGGGGCATCCTTCTGTGTACATATGAAACGGCGAATATAATTATAAAAGAACAAGCCTTACATGTGAAGTAGTTGTCTCGAGTGATATTAACAGCAACAGGAACAGATTATTAAAATGTATTGAAAGGATTTTTGTTGTAATCATTCGATAAGAATCGCATATAACTGGCATCACTCCCGCATTAGCCTACGTATTAGTCAAACCGGAACTAACCAGACAGCAGGTATAATTTTATAGGACAACTCTGTATATTGGTAGTCCCCCATTTCATTTTTTCGATCACTTACAAATCTTGCAAATAAAACCGAACCAATTATCTGTCTAATATGAACAAATTGAGACAAACAGTGTAGATACTTTGATTATTTGATATTCATGTCTTATAGTTGCTTTCAACTTCAAGGGACATTTCTCTAAGGGCGCCTTATACATCATATGAAGGCTTTTTCTCAGTACTTTTTGCCAGTTTTTATACATTAGTCTCTTATCCACTTTTTTAAAGAACTACTTGTTTGTTATATTTGAGTGCACATATTATGTTTCAGGCTCGAACTACTATGTGAGAATTTTGTCAACCATTGACAGGGAATTGTTGAAGCCATCAGCTAGTGTTGCCCTACACAAACACAGCAATGCACTAGTAGATGTTCTACCCCCAGAGGCAGACAGCAGCATCACTATGTTGGGAGCAGGTTAGCTATTTCTCTGTCATTAATGAAAAATAACGAAATTCTGAATAGTCTGGATCTGATGTTCAACTAAAAAAACGTTGTCATTTTCCATCTTATTTTAGACATCATGATAGCCGTTGGTCCTTACCAATAAATTTTGATTTGGACAGACGATATTTGTAATGGTGTTGGTCGGTCTGAACGACAGTTTTCACGTCAAGATGTAAACAATTATGAAGATTTAACCTTTTATCAAGTATCAAACAAAGCTTCGCAGTAAGAATAATATATTTTGTTTGACAAAAACTTTATTGTTTTTATCGTATTACAAGTTATTTAGGCACTGAAGTTATGTTAACAATACAGTTTTTTCACTGTGCATGTGGAAATTGTCATAGAAAGAAATTGCTAAAGTTAACCAGGTTGAATTATGAATTATGAACATAATACTCATTGCCTCAAGACTTCAAATTCCCGAGACAGTTTTCCAGTGAAAAGAATGGAACCTAGATTTACTGTGGTACATAAACTGGTCATCCTGATTAAGGATAATTGTCTGCATATTTGTTTTAGTTTCATTTGTATAGAAGAGAACGCGTTTGCCAAAGATAATTTGTATACGTTTGAAGCCTATGTAATCTTGATGCTGCTATCGTTTGTGTTAAATGTTATTTGTGATCAATTTTAACTGTTTAATATTTTAATACATGTACTTGTTTATTAATTGTCAATGTAAAATTAGCAGCAAACACTTTGAAGAAGGAAGTTTTCAAAATTGTCAGACTGACTAATTCGCCAGAATCGCCCCCTCGCGAATATTATCAGTAATATTAAGCATTATTACATTATGACAGTGTGTCAGCATTCAAAACTGATATGAAATGAGCTAAACGAGCAGTTACTGTCAAAATTTAATGCTGTCAGATAATCCAAATCCCAAATGTAAAAATATGTAGAACTTTTTCATCCAGGAAAAATAGATTTTGTCTTAAAATAAGCTGCTTAAAGACTTTTTTTCGATAAATTTTTTTTACATTTGCAAATATTGCAGGAAATTTAATGCTTAATTGAACAAGCTAATAAAAACAGTAGGTCACCGTCGTTGTTTTTTCGTAAAATGATGTTGAACACACCCACCTTTATCAAGTCCTTAAGTTGAAACAAAACACTTAAAGTGCTAGGTCTGTAAGTTTTGTGCATTAATAGTATGTCATTGCACAAAAAGTTCACACAAAATGTGCTAAACTAGTTGATGAAAAAAAATAATTTGTTGTCTAAGTGTTCGTGATTTCGAGCCAAAAATATTGATCAAAGGTGTACATCTTACAAATTTGCGAGAAAAAAAATGTTCTATAGAAATATGATTTTTTTCATGAAGAAAGGTATACATATTGTTTATCGAAAAAGCAAAAAATGGTACATGTAGCTGTACTACTTTTTATTCTATATTAAATATGAGTTCATGTAGAAAGCCCGAAATACAAAATGATTTGCCTAAAATCACCCAAATCAAGTGAATTTGCTATTTTTTTAAAGTTGATTTTGTAATTTTTTAACAACTATTCAATTGATTTTTAAAATAGAGAATTAAAAAAATAAAAAGTTAAGCCTCCGGTGTCGCACCCGCAACCCTTGGGTTTTGAGGCTACGAAACACCTGCGCAATAGGGTGCGCAAAGAAAACTGCTGAAAATGCCTTTAATGCCAAACGATTACACAGAAAACATATTCCTTTGTTGTTTGTAGATGAGAAGCCAGATGTTCAGTATGCTGACATTGGAGGTATGGACATACAGAAGCAGGAAGTAAGGGAAGCTGTAGAACTGCCACTTACACACTTTGACCTCTACAAACAGATTGGTATTGACCCTCCTCGTGGTGTGCTCATGTATGGACCTCCAGGATGTGGAAAAACTATGCTGGCAAAAGCTGTTGCCCATCATACTACAGGTACATACACCCATATACATATATACCACCCTTATTCACAACATTCCACATTACAACTGTCCTTCCTAAATGTACAACATATGGATGTTTATGAACACATATAACACAAATGTACATGTGTAACATGTTGATATTTATTTGAATGCCTAGTAGGAGATATTAATGCAGGTATGCAGACAACTATCCTTAAAGTTTGCGATTCTTACTTTTAGGTAAGATATTAGTTTTTTTTATAAATTTGCCTAGCATAATTTCATATCTTGTCAAGCAACACACTCCTCCAGCTATTTATTTGAGTATAGAATTTGGAAACACGATTTTCTCATAAACATCAGCCTTATCATTTGATATATTGACTTTATAATGACTATGTATATATGAATGTTCATATGTGTTAAATTGAATTCATTATTTGACATCAACACGATGTGTCCTAACTAAATACTCAAACTTAGAAACATGAAATCGCATTTATTGCAAATGGATGTAGGTGCATAGGCCAAGATAGAAACTGTTATCAAAAAACACCTCTGGTAAACTGTAGGTCATTGTTATTATAGTTTTCAAGTGCTATCCTAGTACATAATATTTACTTTTGTATATATATGCAAGGTAGCTGTGCCATTTGTAGAAACTTACAATTTGAAAATTTCAATTCAAAATAAGAATCACAACCTTAAATCTCTACTACCAGTTTTATAACCGTAGTGAACACAGAATGTTGATGAAAACAAACTACCTTAGTTTAAAGTTCAATTTAGAACTTTGTTTTTATGGCAAAAAGCGGCAACGTAAAGACGATTTGTTGCCTGTTTACACGAAGTCGCCATTTACATAACTGTCATAGTGAGAAGCTTCATTCATTAAGCAGAAACACTTTTGTGATACTAAGCAAACTGTTCAATAAACAACGTATGATTTTTTTTATAGAATAGTCTTAACAAATAAAAGGAACTGATATTTGAATTAGAAAAAATAGAGCTTAATGTTTGCATTCTCTTGTCTTTTCAGCTGCTTTTATCCGAGTTGTTGGATCCGAGTTTGTCCAGAAATATTTAGGAGAGGGACCCCGTATGGTGCGTGACGTGTTCAGGCTAGCCAAAGAGAATGCACCAGCCATTATATTCATTGACGAGATTGATGCTATAGCTACAAAGAGATTTGATGCTCAGACTGGAGGTAAGAGCTGCCACTAGTCTTGTTGTAAACAATACCCTGCACATGATGATACAATATGGCACATCTTATATCCATACCTTAAAACTTTGTGTCATTAAAATCATATCAAGTTTTAAGTCTGAACTATTTTTATACCATATTTGTTCAATTTGATTCAATCTAGTAATAACTAAATGGTCTTAAACTCATTGCAAACACTTTTGGATATCAGCATATTTTCATACTCAATATCATTTTCCAGACCTGTGTAATTTCAATCTTATGTACTACGATTTCATCTGAATTATACTCTATGCTTATTCCAGTGCTCTGTTACTTTTCCAGCTGACAGAGAAGTTCAGAGGATTTTGCTGGAACTTCTTAACCAAATGGATGGTTTTGACCAAACAGTAAATGTGAAGGTAAGAAAATGATGGCTATATTGGATCTCTGCCAGCTTTTATATATAATGCACCAGAGATAAATGGGCATGTTTCAGTCTGTATATACACTATACCACAACAGAATAATTTCTAATAATAGATATATCTGAGGGCTATATAATGAGGTCTAACACTTGCCTAGTGTTTTGATTTAGCCAGTAATATAGCTTACATTGTGACAACATAAAACATCTGAAGGCTATAACGAGATTTAACAAAATTGAATTTACCTCTACTGTGCTGCATTAGTCTTTTGGAAACCTTATGTTGACAGGATGTTGTCTGGTTTGCTGTTCCTTTAAACCTCCCTCCAAACACATTGAGTATTTCTGACGTTTTATTTCCATTTTCCGTCATAAACACATGTTTCTTCATTAGAACAATAAATATTAGTAAACCTTACATGTTTTTCCCTATATAAAATTCCCATACCGCATCTGTGAACAAAGTAAAAGCTGATAACTATGTTATATCATGATGTTACAGCCTGTAAGTCTAAAAATAGAATATTGGGTTCCCAATAAAATATCGTCTCAGACACTTATTAGTGTCTAATAGCGTTTTCAGATGTTTCTATTGTACTCAGTCACTCAATTCTACTTTTACAGAGACAATTTTACAGTACTCATTTTTTTATTAGTGTTTTCTGTATCACTAAAAACCTTTCAAATGTCTTAAGCTGGCAATTAATATATTTTGGTCTTGCAAGTTCTAATTGAAAACTACAGAACCAGCATCTAAAATAGTGTAGTAGTTCTCAGACAAAAAATGTCCAACATTCTAAAATCATATTCACACTTTTAGAACAGATCATTCATATTATGTTTGTTTCTGTTTCACAATGACTACTAATAATGCATACAATGTTTGCAAAAAAAACAAAGGTATTTAACAAGAGATATAGAACTCGTATTCAAATATGAAGTGTTTGGATACCTTTGATTCTTAATGTGAATTTTAGTTCATAAAATTTAACGTGGGTGGTAAAAGTAACAGCTATATGTTATCATGGAATAAAACATAGCTTTATATATTTTTAGGTTATCATGGCGACTAACAGACATGACACACTTGACCCTGCCTTGCTGCGTCCAGGGCGTCTTGATCGTAAGATAGAGTTTCCACTTCCAGACCGTAGACAGAAACGTCTCATCTTTTCCACAATCACAGGCAAAATGAACCTGAGTGAAGAAGTAGACCTTGAAGACTACGTAGCAAGACCAGACAAAATCAGTGGAGCTGACATTAATGCTATCTGTCAAGAGGTATATATATAGTTTTGTATCCATTTGATAAAACCTTGCAAAGAAGCTGATGTATTTTTAATTGTACACACATTAATTAGTTTGTGTTTCGTTTATCATATTTAAATGCATTTAACAACATCATGCATTGAAATATAACACTTAGTTTGCATAGCAACAGATTAGGTTTTTATTTGTGTATTCACAGTATTCTTTGGGGGGAAACTCTAAAAGAAATTACGTTTAGATTAATCAGAATATTTGCTGTTATATAGCAAGTTTTTAATCCCCTGTCACAGAGTGGGGAACATGTCCGCAACATTTCGTGTACGCATTGATGGATTACCATCTAACTTGGAACAAATGTTGTCCTCATTGAGACAATGCGCAGTGACCTTGACCCATATCCATACCTCAAAAGTCAAGGTCACACAAGACATTTAACAATCAGAGTACATATGCTTGTGTCCAGGCTATAACTTACGTATGCATTGATGGATTACCATCTAACTTGGAACAAATGTTGTCGTCATTGAGACAATGTGCAGTGACCTTGACCCATATCCATACCTCAAAAGTCAAGGTCACACAAGACATTTAACATTCATAGTACACATGCTTGTGTCCAGGCTATAACTTACGTATGCATTGATGGATTACCATCTAACTTGGTACAAATGTTGTCCCTATTGAGACGATGTGCATATATCCAAGATTATTTAGGTTACCGATCAAACAACTTGTATTTCCTATTTTCCCATTCTTGACCAGTGGTAGTGTACAATTATGGTCAGGTTCAACGTACCAGTCAGGTTGAGAGAAAAACAAAATGTTCTACAAAAAACTGGCAGGGATATAGCCGTCCTTTGGACTGCCTTGTTGAAAATAGACTTGTTTTAACAACAACTAAAACATTTATTAACTCAAATCATTTACAAAGCAATGATACATGAGTATACAGAGTACAAAATATCAAAAATAGAAT
>ENA-OREC01001112-OREC01001112.1-marine-metagenome-genome-assembly--contig:-NODE-1112-length-12854-cov-12.562339_pt1 | contig 12854 bp, 6 predicted proteins | sample MGYA00248626_ERZ508543 | MGnify/ENA primary metagenome ERZ508543 (study PRJEB26211, sample SAMN05518279) | marine metagenome | isolation source: Puget Sound, Washington, USA | host: Bankia setacea... | reverse complement strand
TGACCTGGGCCCGTGCAACAACAGTTGGTATCCGTACACTGTTCTCTGACATACTTAGATGTACGTGGGTGCGGTGACCTGGGCCCGGGCAACAGCAGTTGATAACCGTACACTGTTCTCTGACATAGCTAGATGTACGTGGGTGCGTTGACCTGGGCCCGTGCAACAACAGTTGGTATCCGTACACTGTTCTCTGACATACTTAGATGTACGTGGGTGCGGTAGCTTAGGTTATCCTGGTTTATTGAAACATTGACAATGTTAAAGATGTACTTTCAAAACCAAAAAAATACATATTCATCTGTAGTTCATAGCCATACAATACTTATGGAAGTATGCCCTTGTGGAAGATATAGACAACTGAGCTCGGTCTTATAACCTTATAACCATAATACGAAAATCGTCCAAAATAATATTTAACGGGTGAGTCATAAAAGATTTGTAGTACATGCGGGCAATTTGAAAGTAGGAACATCTATGTTGTATCGTTTTTCTTTCAAACTCAACACAGATTCCTTCATAAGAAACATTTATTATAATATATGTTTGCTTATTTCTTAAACCATTTTTTTTAGGAAAGTAATGAATTGAGAACGAAGGGGCAACTTTAAGAGAGATCTCGTAACAACCGTGTCCGAGGATTTAAGAGTGGTAACGATGTAACGATCAATCACAATCAAACGACAGTTTCCACGAATATGCTAAATATAGTAACACTCGGAAGGCCCTTTACATATTCGCTTTTTTCGGTTTCGATTAATCTGCGCCTATCTTATATATAAGTAATTTGTAAACTGAACTCATATGAACAGTATATTAGACAGACTGGAGGACGAGGTAAATATAACTTATTATCAATTACGGTTTTAAGGCTTATTCTAGTAGCTATTGTTTATATCCATAACGATTTTTATTTGTTTGTTTTTTCATGATAACATATTTATTCGTAACTCTCAGACACACTTACATTTATTCGTACCTCTCAGACACACGTACATCTATTCGTTACTCTCAGACATGTACATTTATTCGTTACTCTCAGACACGTACATTTATTCGTAACTCTCACACACACTTACACTTATTCGTAACTCTCACACACATACATTTATTGGTTACTCTCAGACACATACATTTATTCGTTACTCTCAGACACACGTACATCTATTCGTTACTCTCAGACACGTACATCTATTCGTTACTCTCAGACACGTATATTTATTCGTTACTCTCAGACATGTACATTTATTCGTTACTCTCAGACATGTACATTTATTCGTTACTCTCAGACATGTACATTTATTCGTTACTCTCAGACACACGTACATCTATTCGTTACTCTCAGATACGTACATCTATTCGTTACGCTCAGACATGTATATTTATGTGTTACTCTCAGACATGTACATTTATTCGTTACTCTCAGACATGTACATTTATTCGTTACTCTCAGACACACGAACATCTATTCGTTACTCTCAGACACATGTACATTTATTCGTTACTCTCAGACATGTACATTTATTCGTTACTCTCAGCCACATACATTTATTCGTTACTCTCAGACACGTACATTTATTCGTTACTCTCAGACACGTACATTTATTCGTTACTCTCAGACATGTATATTTATTCGTTACTCTCAGACATGTACATTTATTCGTTACTCTCAGACACACGTACATTTATTCGTTACTCACAAACACGTACATTTATTCGTTACTCTCAGACATGTACATTTATTCGTTACTCTCAGACATGTACATTTATTCGTTACTCTCAGACATGCACATTTATTCGTTACTCTCAGACATGTACATTTATTCGTTACTCTCAGACATGTACATTTATTCGTTACTCTCAGACATGTATATTTATTCGTTACTCGCAGACATGTACATTTATTCGTTACTCTCAGACACACGTTCATTTATTCGTTACTCTCAGACACGTACATTTATTCGTTACTCTCAGACACACGTACATTTATTCGTTACTCTCAGACACACGCCCATTTATTCGTTACTCTCAGACACACGCACATTTATTCCTTACTCTCAGACATACGCACATTTATTCGTTACTCTCAGACACACGCACACTTATTTGACAAAGAAACACAGAATGCATACATACGCTTATTGTATGCCCCCCAACTCAGCCACTTAAGTATGTTACATTGACAGTTAAATGATTGCGTGCCAATGCTTGGTATTAGCTATATGACAATTCAATGGTTTGTTAGTATCTTATTGCTACAGTTATATAATCTTCCTGTTTCTAACACTTCAGTTCACATACTTAGTTTTACTACAATCATGCTCGGTGTAGAGAACAACAGAACGGATCATCAATTAGTAGCTTTACATAGTACCAAACATATAATGGACAGTTAATACTACATGGTTTATACATACACCAAGATCAAGAGCTGTAGGTATTCAAACAAGTGTATACACATATATCGGTAACTTATATTGTTGCAAACTTCCTAGCCATAAACGTATATCCTGTGTTTATCAGGACATCGATGTCTTATCCACCCAAATATTTTTTTGCAGAACTCAAATGGCAAACATTTCCTGAAAGGGTTATGTTAAAAAGCAAAAGTAATGTAAAAGATAGTAAACAAGATATGTCCAGATTATCTTAACATCACATTATATACACATCTGAAATTTGTAACAAAGATACACAATCTAATAGTTCAGTTCAATTATATATTCCACATCCAAACTGTGAGTTTTTACGCAAGTCATTCATGTACTATGTAACTGTTAGCTGGAATAGTCTCCCTTTATACGTGAAAAATGCCTCTTCTGTAAACAGTTTGAAATCACAATCCCAATTCTATACATTTGCTGAACATATGCATAGATCTACATGTTCACTTTTATAATTTGTTATGTTATCTAGATCTAGTCTTAATTAATCAACCATAGCAATCATATTTGTCTGTATCTTTTTGTCAAACTGTATGTCTAAATGTGTTTTTGGTAGTCATTTTTAGAAAGCCGCTGTGTTTTAGGCCTCGATATCAGATCAAGTAGATTCAGCTTTCATTACTTGTTACCGTAAGTTGGTTGTTGAGGGCCTCATGGCAGATAGATTCATGTAATCTAATGAGTATTCTCGGAAATAAAAGTATTTATTATTATTATCATTATTATTTCAGGTAGACTTGATTCCTTGGCGCATTCATTGAACCATAGGTAGTTCTACACCGTACACCGTACACCGTCTCAACATGGGACCATATTTGAGTTCGTCAGCGAAGAAAGTTAGCTCGTCAGCGAAGAAAGTTAGCTCGTCAGATATGGAAGTTAGCTCGTCAGCGAAGAAAGTTAGCTCGTCAGCGATGGAAGTTAGCTCGTCAGATAGGGAGGTTAGCTCGTCAGCGAAGAAAGTTAGCTCGTCAGCGATGGAAGTTAGCTCGTCAGATATGGAAGTTAGCTCGTCAGCGAAGAAAGTTAGCTCGTCAGCGATGAAAGTTAGCTCGGAAGCGATGAAAGTTAGCTCGTCAGCGATGGAGGCAGATGTTCGTGAAGACGAAAGTAAGTTTATTCAATATTTATATAGCCGCTGTCATATTGTGAGCTGATAATTTGAAACATGAACATAATGTTAACTTTAATCTATTTAAAGATGGACTTTCGCTCCAAAAATAAAATAAAATAGATATTCATCTATACTTCATAGCTACAAAGTACTTATGAAATAATGCCTCTGTAGACTATAAAGACAACTAAATTCTATCCTACAGCCCAGTTATCATATACCGAAATCGTCAAACATAATATTAACGGGTTAGTCATAAAACATTTTTTGTAGTTGCAGGCAATTTGAAAGTAGAAAAAACAACGATGTAATGTTTCTTCTTTCAAATTCAACACAAAATCCTTCGTAATAAGTATTTATTATAATATATGTAAGCTTTTTCTTAAAAAACTAATTTTTATGAAATAAATTAATTGGGAGCGAAAGGGCAACTTAAACGTAAAACAACGGCATACAAGATATAGTGACTCTACTCTCCTGTATGACATGTGTTATGGAGAAGATAACGACTATATGATTAGTTATACACATTATTGACAGTGTATATGGGTTCATATACACGACTTGTGCTCATATAACCACCAGGCGATATAATACTGCAAGATTTTTTCCTTTGTGAAAACTAAGTTTTTACGTTTTTTACGTGGAATTTGGTATTATTTACAATTTATAGCAACTTACCTATGTTCCCTGTCTGGATCCCCGCTATCAAACAGAACGCAATGAAACACGTGCTTTGACCGGTTCAACTGTTGGTATTTATAGCCGATTTAGATACGGTTGAAAACAAATAAAAAACCAGTTGACAATTTAAACTTTTTTAATGACACAGTGCTCATTACAGTTATGTTTGACGACGTTTGAATATACATGGCGTCTAGGACATTTACAGCAAGATACATCTTGTTTGTTTCAACCATTACAGGAACGGATATGTCTAGTCTAGAGGACACATCAAGGTGGTTGTATCGACACATGGATTGCACTGGATCGAGCATGAAAATGGTTGAGATAAGGAGAGGCGTTTATCGTGAACTATCACAGTCCACGGGGAGGCATAAGGGAGTAAAAGTAGTTATCAGTGGAAGTAAAGGTGACGGAATATCAAAATTGATGGAAGGCGACATAGACATGGCAATATTCTGTCCTTCCTACACTTGTATAAATGATTCGAATCGTGTACAAAGTATTCCACGTAGCACCTCTGTTTTCCAAATAGCAAACACTTGTCCAGGCTATTGTACTTTGGAATTGACACGGCGAGGAACGCATCGCTCTCCCGATATAGAACAATGTTTAGTTTCATTCAACGGTAAACGTCTGCTCTCAAGTTTTGTTTTAAGAGAAAGACATGCTTCAGGCTTTCCTTATAACAGTAGGGCAGGTCCTGCTCTTACAACCCATGAGAGTGGCTATTCTACTGACTACGTACTCACATTTACCTGTGAGTGTGAGGAAATACTAAAGAGGTGGGCATCAAGACCTCGTAAGTACGACTGGCCACCACTATCACTACGCCAGAGAATACCACAAATGAACGGTAACCTAGTGGCAACGGGTATGAAAGGTAGTGAAACAGAGCTGCTGGAATGGCGTTACTGTTTTAATGAAATAGAGAAGTTAATTGTTGAAAGTCTGAACGACACACAAACTAAGCTTTATAGGATTCTAAAAACGATCAACAATGACATAGTAAAAAAACGCGGTTATTCATTATCATCGTTCATGATAAAGAACACCGTATTATGGTTGGCAGAAACAAATCACCAACAACTGTTTCGACCAGAGACGTTGTTTACTTGGATAATGAAAGCCTTACGATTGTTGAAACATGCTGCTAAAATGAACTATGTGTCTTACTACATGATACCGGAAAGGAACTTGCTGATAGAAAAGATCAACGCTTCTGACCGATGGCCACTCTTTCAGACATTCTCTGATGTTCTAAAATCTGGTCCAGATATGTTATCCTCATGTGAAACTATAAACAAGTACACATCTTTGCAGCCACAAGAAATGACACTCTTGAAAGAGAAACTTGAATTGTATGAATTGTGCAGACTGTATCTCTTCCAACGACATGGACACTTGACCATGGCAGACAAAGATCCAGAGACAGATACTCTTTACAACGATATGGAACAGACAATCAGGATGGAACTACGCTCAGGTTGGCCACCACAGATACAACAGAAAATCCGCGCGTGTAGACGCCATGCAGATCTACAAAAAATGTTTCTATGTTAAAGGAAACAGTCGATGTCGAGGGTTTGCACTGATTTGCACAGTTGTTACTTTTGTATACAAATAACTGTATTTGATGACTTAGCAACGAATTAGCCAACTATATCTGGGATGACATGGTGAACCTATGAATACATTGTGTCAATACTTGTAACGATTACAATACAGATAAACCATCACATTACGTCCAATAGGTTGTGGATGCTTTCTACATGATAGTTTCGCTAGGTCTCGTTAATATCCACAATCAAACCTTATCCGACCAGAATACAGACTACCGATGAACATTCACCTATATTTCACTCACATATTTATTGTATACGTATACATAATGACTGATTCTCTTTGGAAAAAAACCCACAGCCGTCAGTAAAGCGGATCACCATGCGTTGAATCGTTCGAAGTCAGAGGTCATTGGCCGTTGTGGCGGTGATGACAAAAATGAATCACCACGCAGAACCGACAAAAGTCGAACGCTAAACAAAACCTGCTTTTAATAACTACAAAACAGTAATAGTTCAAGCATTTATGAAGCAACTGTACTCATATTTGGAATGAATTGTTATTTTGTTTCTTGGTTAATGTTTTTCAAGGGCAGACTTTTCATCCACCGTGATTTTGATTTAATTCTCATATAAATGTGCTGTATCAGTTGATATAAACTATAACACTGAATTTAATAGTCTTTCTTATTACACAAAAAAACAACAACTTATGAGCAGCCTACGTTTGAAGACACATGTCTGGAAACACAAACAGGATCCAAGTTTGTCTGGAAACACATACAGGGTCCAAGTTTATACAGTCGATAAACTGAAAGTAAATACATAGATGCAGATATTTTGTTTTTCTGAGTTTAAATGCAATGCATAAGCAGCAAAAATAAGTTCCCTTGGTCCGAAATATATATTCGCTAGGTGTCTCATTTAAGCACGTGGTCAGTCGTGCGGTTATTAGGTGCTGTGATACAGTATATCATTCAGCTTTGGGTAGCCGACTAACTCGAACGTTAATTTTTTGTGTTTTTTAAAAAAATAAAAAATTGTCGGTTGCCCAAGTGCTTGCTACAATTACAAATACATGTAGTAAATTCTCATTTGGTGTTTTTTCATTTCTTTGATTTATTGATTATGTATGAACGTATATATGGAGTACAGGAGGCAATTGTGTTTTTATTTAACGATACATGTCATTTCTAGCTGTTGCATAATCACCATTGTCATAGGTTACTGACGTAAACAAACCATTGATAGGATAAACAACATAGCATAATGTCCTGATTATATACAAGCATATCATTTGTTATATTATACACTAATATAACACTGAACGGTTTACCCTGACTAACACAACAGTTTTAGGGATAGAAAAACACACGAGAATTCACCTGAACAGTTGTCCCTTTTACAAAACGTCACGAAATACCTATTTAGCACATGATCCTGAATTATACGGAGAATTGAAATGTCACCGTTAAATTCAACGAATAAGAAAACGTGGATTTCCGTGAACTCTTTTAAAGTTTATTGATCAGATTAGAGCCCTTGTATAACGTTAACAATGTCATACACTTTGAACAAAGACACAGTTAATCCAACTTAAGCAACACGAGAAAAGCGTTGAACAACTCGGTCATGTTGTTGTTTTTTCCTTTCGAACAAAAAGTCAATTATTTGTTTGCGTACTTTGCTCCCTACAGCACAAACTGGAAACGACACAGAACTGTATAAGCCAGTCGTAGGATCAATTTGCAAAGAGTTTGGTACTTATGTCTAATACAAATGTAGGAATATCTTAACGTAACAAAACAAAGAGAAGAAAAAACAACCATGTGGTCACACGTATGATGAACATTTTCCAAGGTAGACCTCATTTGGTTCCAACACATTGTATAACTGAGTATTGAATGCTGAAGTACAACCCTACGTTATTGCAGAAGTGATCAACTAAACTCTTAAATTAGTGTAAGTATATTTTAGAAGGACCGTTTGACATTTGAACACTTAGTTGTGCAGTTGTACGCATATGTTACAAACGTGAGTGCAATTATGTTAAGGGACGTGTTTAGTATATATATTACCTAGACATGAAGATGGACCCGTTTCTAAAGAAAATATTAAATACGATACACTATTCAGTAGAGCAATGGGGAAAAAGTGAGATAGTTATGACGTCGACAAGACATGATATGGCGTGGCGCAAAGGGTTGCCCGTCTGACTCGTAATGTGGAGGTCGTGGGTTCGAGCCAGGTCTAAAGTGAGTTGGACGGTACATGAGGTTGCGTCCGTTGGGTATACGTATACTCATGGACAGATAATATGTTGATATAGTCTTAGACTAACATACATACCCTGTTAACAATAAAATAAAACGTGAGATTATATATACTTAATTTCCGATTTCAATAAAACAACAACATTGATACAAGAAAGGTTATTGTTTCTTTTCCGAACCCCTGATTACCTCCCCGAAATCATTCTGATTCTTTAACGTTCTAATGTTTACATTAACTCGTAAACTCAATTCTGCGTGGAGGTCGTGGGTTCGAGCCCCATCAACAACCCCCGTTGTTTCCTTGAGCAAGAATCTTTGCACTTAATGCTTAGTACTGGTTGGTTCCAGGAACGGATTCGAGCGTGATCTCACAATCGAACTAAAATAAATTGAGGGCCTTATGGAAGATTGACTTAAACCTCAAAAAAGCTCCCTCGTTAAATATCGTCAAAACCAAACCAAACTAACATGGCGCTCTAATTCGTTCATGACACTTGTTTAAATTGAAGCAATTTATTAAACACTTTATCAAAACTGAATATAACTAACGATTCAAAATACAATTTTATTCAAACACAATGGCCTACTAAAGTTGTATACATACTTCTATATCAAACCTGATCTCAAGACCACTAGTTATGAGAGACAACTTGACTTCAGAGACTACTATGTTTTGTGAACTGGATGAAAGTGTCGATGTATTTCACCTGCGCGCAAAACCCACATGATAAGCTAACCGGTCTCTATAACGAGATTTGACTGCAACATGTTATATGAGCAAAGAGACCTGACTATTGCTCCATTCAGATTGTATTTTCCTGAAGTATTTCTACACTACTAATGATAACGACGATGATGATGATGCTGCTGCCGATGACGACGACTATGCTAAGTGTGATTATTTTGACTAAGAGTACATTAACTTTGTTTCTAACGGAGTGTATTGGTACAGTTATTGTACAAATATAATACCTATGTGGATAATTTATTTGATATAGTACAGTAATTTAATTATAAGCTATCTCGCTTTAATCGTTCCGCTTTTTTTAATCGATAGATAAGGGTCTACATTTAAGACTTTTATATCGCACGTGTATGTGTTCTCTGTGTTGTAAAGTAAGTGTATCTGCTGCTTTCACATTTCTGTATCTACTTTTACACACGAAGTATGTCCTGTGTCAGTCATATACGCGAGTGTTGTGTACATACACCTGATATTGCCTAAACAATGATGATATTGGATAAATGAGAGAAGCAATGATGATATTGGATAAATGAGAGAAGCAATGATGATATTGGATAAATAAGAGAAGCAATGATGATATTGGATAGATGAGAGAAGCAATGATGATATTGGATAAATAAGAGAAGCAATCATGATATTGGATAGATAAGAGAAGCAATGATGATATTGGATAAATAAGAGAAGCAATCATGATATTGGATAGATAAGAGAAGCAATGGTGATATTGGATTAATGAGAGAAGCAATGATGATATTGGATAGATGAGAGAAGCAATCATGATATCGGATAGATAAGAGAAGCAATGATGATATTGGATAAATAAGAGAAGCAATGATGATATTGGATAAATGAGAGAAGCAATCATGATATTGGATAGATAAGAGAAGCAATCATGATATTGGATAAATGAGAGAAGCAATGGTGATATAGGATAAATGAGAGAAGCAATAATGATATTGGATAAATAAGAGAAGCAACGATGATATTGGATAGATAAGAGAAGCAATGATGATATTGGATAGATGAGAGAAGCAATGATGATATTGGATAGATAAGAGAAGCAATGGTGATATTGGATAAATAAGAGAAGCAATCATGATATTGGATAAATAAGAGAAGCAATGATGATATTGGATAAATGAGAGAAGCAATGATGATATTGGATAAATGAGAGAAGCAATCATGATATTGGATAAATGAGAGAAGCAATGGTGATATAGGATAAATGAGAGAAGCAATGATGATATTGGATAAATAAGAGAAGCAACGATGATATTGGATAAATAAGAGAAGCAATGATGATATTGGATAGATGAGAGAAGCAATGATGATATTGGATAGATGAGAGAAGCAATGATGATATTGGATAAATAAGAGAAGCAATCATGATATTGGATAGATAAGAGAAGCAATGATGATATTGGATAAATAAGAGAAGCAATGATGATATTGGATAAATGAGAGAAGCAATCATGATATTGGATAGATAAGAGAAGCAATCATGATATTGGATAAATGAGAGAAGCAATGGTGATATTGGATAAATGAGAGAAGCAATGATGATATTGGATAAATAAGAGAAGCAACGATGATATTGGATAAATAAGAGAAGCAAAGATGATATTGGATATATGAGAGGAGCAATGATGATATTGGATAAATAAGAGAAGCAATGATGATATTGGATAAATAAGAGAAGCAACGATGATATTGGATAAATAAGAGAAGCAATGATGATATTGGATAAATAAGAGAAGCAAAGATGATATTGGATAGATGAGAGGAGCAATGATGATATTGGATAAATAAGAGAAGCAACGATGATATTGGATAAATAAGAGAAGCAATGATGATATTGGATAAATAAGAGAAGCAATGATGATATTGGATAAATAAGAGAAGCAATCATGATATTGGATAAATGAGAGAAGCAATGGTGATATTGGATAAATGAGAGAAGCAGTGATGATATTGGATAAATAAGAAAAGCAATGATGATATTGGATAAATAAGTGAATACTATTGTTCTTTGTAATATGTTCCTTTGTTTTGTTCTGTTTTATATTAACGTTATGATTAATATCTAAACTGAATATGTGAATAATAGACTACATACCCGGTGTTTTGGCCTAAAGGTATTTTATGAGCGTGTACAATGGCATCACAGTTAATCTGTTAAACACAATATAAGAATAGGATTAAACGATTAAAACACAACCACGTGGACTTCTCTGAACTATTTGGAGTTCATTGTTGCTGAATAAAGTGGGGACATGTTTTGCTATTTCATAGACACTACGTCATACTTATACTGATCATGTATATAAAGGGCTGCACACATTGTCTTCAATACAAAGTGAACACAATACAATGGGGTTAAATAGCCTGAAAGAGAGAACAAACGAACACGTGGTTTTGAGTGAACATCCGGCGCCATTTTTTCTTCACAAATACATTGATGGCCCAAGGCGAGTACACGGTAAATGTAAAAAGTATAGTAACTATGCTAATCGACGACAACGCTTACGATGATCACGACATCTATTAACATAACGGTGATGGTCATTGGGAACTAACACACATTGCATTTTGCTATATATTTATCCTTGAAAGAATACCACATACTTACACAGCACTAACATATTTCCAAACAAACAAATACACATTTAGATGTATTAGGGTACACTAGATCTAATTTGCATTATTTTTCATAGTCACTGATTTACACATTTGAATAAAAATATATAAACATAGCGTTACATCAATTGAACTCCAAAATATCGAATCTCGACACAGTATCTGTAGACACAACATGCTAATATGGAGTAATAAATGTTGAGTATACCAACATCTAATCGATAGTTCAATTAACTTACCCCAACTAATATAAAATTACTGTTTAATTTACACGAGTAAATATTGACTACAGGTTACAACTGTAAAGTATAATTCTGTCTTTTTTAATTCTGTATATATAAGTTGTTTGTACAAGATATCGCACCAGTCAACTATGTCCTTATAAACGGGCTATAGATGCACGTGAATCACGCTTTTGTTTTTATAAACCCACATTTTAAACAATCTAGCCCGTGCACGGGTTTCAAAGTCGGCGTCTGTGCATGTGTATGCTATAGTTGGATTTCAATGTTCGAAATCGTCCACTGGAGTATACGTTCGGTTATGTGAAGTAATTTGTGTTTTCTTACTTAAATTCATGGTATGTGCTCCATAAAGTAAACTGTAGCGTTTGTTAAGTAGGAAAGTGCATGTACTTTGAGATAAAATGCAACGTTATTTAAGTGAAAAGAGGTTTTTACCTGAAGTGAAATGTAGTGTTTTCTTAAGTAAAAAGTGTATCTTGTTAAGTGCTTTAAGTGAAATGTAGTGTTTTTTGACGTGAAACACGCATCTTGCTAATTGCTTTAAGTGAAATATAGTGTTTTCTGAAGTAAAACACGCATCTTGTTAAGTGCTTTAAGTGAAATGTAGTGTTTTCTGAAGTAAAGGTGCGTGTTTGCTTTAAGTAAAATAATATGTTTTTGTGCAGTGAGAAAAGTTTTTGTGCTTTAGGTAACATTTAATGTTGGTGTAAAGTGAAAGTTGTGCTTTATTCAATTCATTGATCTCAGGATTTACTTGAAGAAAACAAGCATCGAGCGGTGAGTCTTATGTATTTTACCCCTTTACCATTAACAGCAATACCATGCCTTGTTGTTAGCGCACACTATTATAGTAAAATGGGAAGTAACTACTACAATACCGTTTAGCTCCCTTTGATAGTTTAACGCATCTACTTCACATTTGAACTGCATATCAACCTCAATATCTTTACGCTTATAATGTGGGTACTAGAAAGTAGGCTTAGATGCACTTATAGAACTTAACATCATTTATTAGAACCCTAAAACACACACACATACTCCAGGGTACCGTTTTACTAAAGGACTTACGCAATACTTAAACTTACGCACACATTTAAAGCTTGAATATAATAAAAAATCCCACAATTATATCCAACAGAACTAAAGATTT
>ENA-OREC01001111-OREC01001111.1-marine-metagenome-genome-assembly--contig:-NODE-1111-length-12861-cov-14.175845_pt1 | contig 12861 bp, 4 predicted proteins | sample MGYA00248626_ERZ508543 | MGnify/ENA primary metagenome ERZ508543 (study PRJEB26211, sample SAMN05518279) | marine metagenome | isolation source: Puget Sound, Washington, USA | host: Bankia setacea... | reverse complement strand
GAAACAAACTCCATGGAACAGCCACCGACATACGCCTGACGGTGCGGTTCATCGCCCTGACGAGACTACAAATATAACAAGTCCACATCGAACGCTGAAGAGGAAGAATCATATGAATGAGTGTTAAACTTTATCAGTTGGGGAGTGTATATATACAAAAAATATCCAAAAAGAAATCATAGGATCTTTCAGATTCAAGTCTCAAATCTAGCTCATGCATTGTGTTTTCATAAAAAAACGTTTTTTAGTCTTGACATACGTTTCTCTCAACTGACAGCGAAAATAATATTTGGTCTTTACAATCAATTGAGTTTTTGATGAACTGTCCGTTTTCATTATATGAGTTATCTCCCTGTTATGCACGATGAATGACTTTAAATTTACGGCATATTATTGCATTTGTTATGCGTCCTTTTTATAAAGGGAGAGTGAAATACATTTATTTATTTTTTGTGCTGGATATTTGTATTATAAAAGTGTAGAGTTTTTGGTTCAGTATATATGGTGACAATAGTTTAATCATAATTGGTTAGAAACCGTATTTGGCCAAAAATTTGCACTAGTATATATCTACTTCTTATTGCTCGTAAGTAAAGTTGTGTACTGCCATCAAGTTCTACCGCATTGATACTAGTTTATTTATGTCAATGCTGGATTTTTAACGAGCATTTGTACTACTATATTTATTGCTTTGGTTTGTAAACACACTTTTCCAAGAAATCTAATTTAGGCCACACATTGTACAGTGGTTTATACGTGTATAGTGAATATGTATATGTTTGCACACGGTCTGCTGTTAATGGTTGTTATAATCCTTATTTGATAAGACATATGTCTTCTGCGTGTTGACAATTAATGCAATGCCACTATTCTTAAACAGCATATAGACATAACTTGAACTGCGTACGTACCAGCCGCAAACCACCTGAGTGTTCCTTTTGGTGAGAATTTGTTCGACAGCCCAGCTTTGTTGTGTATACTACTGTGAATCATTAATATATAGTGTTTATGTGTTAATAACAACTGTTTTATGGCATTATTTAAAATTAAATTTTCATTGTCAATCTGAGTTGGTCTTATTTTTTTCTGTAACCCAAATAGAATGGTTCTTGGCTACCACGCCTCATGCACATGTATTCATATAACAAAAGGGATAACTAACTTGATAAGATAATTGATCCACCCTACCTTCATTTTGTGTTGTCGCTAGTGTCGCTTTTTCGATTTTTTGAGTTTCGCCAATCGCTGAAAGTAAAGAAATGACAAGCATATTTAGTCATACTCCAACATGCGTACTTAATAGCTCCAGTATTCATCGTTGTATGCTTTGAAATTCTCCAATTCGTGTCTTGTACTCTCCGTATGGAGCATTGTAGCTACTAACTATAGCTGCCTTGATTGATACTTGTGCTGGCAATACATCTTACTTTCACAGACGGTGTAAGCAACTCTAATAGAAAGTGTGTACGTGCTGATTATACTTGTTATACGTGCTAATGGGTCATTAGGCGGTAACATTACACAAATACGTTTAAATCAACTAAGCATAATGAAGAAATGCACCCTTACATGTGTCATTCTTTTCAGGAAAGAGCCAACTTTCAATGGTTTCCATAGCTATGTCGACGAATTCTAAGTGATACGATATTAGCGCATGCCAAAGTCGAAACGTCTACAGATTTAAGCGTGAGTTATTGGCTCTTGACATTTCACGCATCGCAACTGTTCTTCAGTGTGCGTGTAAAACAGATTCGAAGGCTTCGAACAACGCGAATTTGAGGTTGTCGACCAAAAGGCACAATATTACAGCTTTCCAAATACTTAATATAGCACCACAAACTGTTTTTCGTCGCAACCAACGGTGTATGGTATAGCACACGTTTGGTTGGACACTATGTACAGGTGAAGAGACCGTTGATCCGAGTTCACCTATTTGAATCACATTAATCCAAGGAAATCACCAGCTAATGAGAATTAAAGCAATACTTCTGACTATATATGTGACTATATAACTGAAATAACATTTAAGATATACGTAGATGTTGTGAATGAGTAATTTTACAATCAACACAGTCAGGACATAACTAAATAGTTATACATTAGTACACGTAGTCAGCGATTGCACGATGACACAAGTCCAAGGTACAAGTGGAATAAAGTGATAACGTTTTATCTATACTGATAATGGTTTGTAAATTATATGATGTGTAATAGCCATTGATTCAGTTGCACAGTAAAGATGTATGACCTCACTTGATTATAATCCTGTGGTATGAACCGAACTGATAAATAGTATGATGGACATTAAAATTAAAAATAATCATGTATGCTTGCTATTACTATTTAAATCAGTACAAGTATATAACATAACTGCGTTTATATGTAAAACAGCTTCGTGTGCGTTTTAGGATTTCTAACTTACCGTTGAACAGAATTAAACCCAGTCCCTTACCGAACTATTTAATCAATAGCTCTTTACATGTTAGCACATTAAAAAAAAATACAAGTATTTGCTACCATTCTTGGCGTGTAACGTTTTCATGGGAGGTAACTTCTTTTACCTGATAGATCATCGTTTGTGTTTGATTTTACCGGTTAATATACTTTTAGATGACGTCATTTAACGTGAGCGAATTCCAGCTCAATATGGTGGACAAATAGTGACCCTAAAAAACTAATGTATGAGAACGGGTAGAATTCTACATCGGTTTACCTTGCATCATTTGTACAAAAATGGCAGATAACTCGGACAGAGCAAAACTAGCAAAAGTAGGGTTTTTAAAGAAAGCAGACCCAATTGTTGATGAACTCACGATAGAAAAATCCTCGCCAAAAGCCAAAAGCAGATGGGGGAAGGCCATCACCGGCGTGAGGGCGGTAAGACTGTTCTCGAAGGTAGTTCGACATTTTCGGGCTAATAAAAGATAATCTTACTAGTACATAAATATGTAGTTTGAGTTCTATTTGAACCTGAGGAATCGTTGAATTTCTACAAAACTGCTTAGGTGTTCCAAGCGGTTCCGGGGATTGGGCTAGCAAAGTCGCCGATCATAGCCGTAGATTTCAAATAGCGTCAGCATTTAGCGACAATGCTTACACAAAGTTTGATGTTGTGATGATGTTTATGTTGCACAGTACCTCTTTAAATGTCTCAAATTGTATGACAGCTAGTGAAACGAGTGTCCAGCATCGATCAAAGCCTTACTATCCTGCTTCCATGAAAAAACAACAACATAACTTATTTTTTATCTAGAAAAAGTTGATTTAAACGTGAATGTGATAATTAATGTCTAGGATAGAAAGTATGTTATATAACTGTGAATTATGATGTGGTGAATAAGGTTCAAAACATATGTTATGCCATACTTTTAGATATATTTAGGATTCATTCCGAGAAAGATCTTATTTATTAACTAAAAATGATTAAAATAATCAAATACATTAAACAATACTTAAACGTGGATGATCAAGAAGTTTTCAAAATGAAACGTTTCTATTAGTCAAATGTTGATGTTCATTGTTCATCTTTTTATCTGCATGAACTGATTTTACATGTTTCTTTTTATCTAGGTACAAAGTAAGGACACAAAAAAAGATGCTGATCCATTTTTAGACCGCTTTACAGTCACAGGGAGATCGTTTTCTGCAGAAAATGAGCCAGTTTCCTATGACTTCAAAGACATTTTCACCAAAAAGTATGTAGTCTTGCCTTGGTGTGCTGTAAAATATTTTTGTAAATTCTCAGGAACCATATATCAAAAATATCTATAAAAAATGGGAACTAAAAAAAATGATGAATTTTACACTCTGACTCAAATTTGTTGATGCTTTATAGGGCATTAAGGCAGTCTATGTGAAAGATACTGGTAAAATGATATAAACACTTATAAGTTATTATGTTACTTAGTAAGTGGAATTCGCAAACCCAAAAAAGTTTCAAGAATATTAACTTTATAGCCAGATAATTATCACGATAATTAAGTGGTTAACACAAACATATTATGTGACATGTGTTCAACATATCAAGACAATGTGTTGCAGTTAAAACCGTGTCACTACCTCTGAGATCAAGGTCACACTTACTGTTTGTTTACTATGGAATGCTGCATATAAGTACATAGAGTGTAGTTGGTGGTGTCCCAGCTGTAACTTTCTCTTGAATGGACACCTTTTGAAATATCTTGACACATGTGTTCAGTATACCAAGACAGAGTGTCGAGGGCAAGACCCGTGTCCCTACCTCTAAGGTCACGGTCACAGTTAGTGTTTGTTTACTATGAAACGCTGCATATAAGGACATAGAGTGTAGTTATTGGTGTCCAGGCTGTTACTTTCTCCTGTATGGACAGATTTTTAAATAACTTGACTATTTTCTTCCTTTAATGTACTGACATTGTTCAAAGGTCAATGTCATAACCTGGGTCATTCATACTGTGACAGCTCTTGTTTTACATAACTTCATCAACTAAATATATATTTTTCAGTTTCTGGGCAACAGTTATTGTAGACCCATCAAACACAACATATTACTATTGGTCGATGCTTATGATGTTGGCGGTGTTGTACAACCTTGTCATCATCATCATGCGCTGTATGTTTGACCAGCCACAAAAGGACTATCAACATATTTGTCTCATCATTGACTACTTATGTGATTGGTTGTATCTCTGGGATATGTTCTACTCATCACGATTGGGTAAGCCATGAGCTATATCTTCAGATGTTCTTTTTTCTTTCCTTTGTAGTAAAAAAACAAATCAACAAATACATGTACGGTATTTGTTTTGTTTTTTGTAGAGGATGTCGAAGCTCAATAGACTAGCGTAGTAAAATGAATTGTTTAAGCAATTGTCACTACAAATGTTTGACTAAAACATAATGGTAAACCCAAAGTGATTTCCTTAAAAAATATTGTAAGATGACATAATTAAGGGATTTTTTCATTAACAAGTGAAGGGGAGGTTTGTCTTTGTTGAGAAAACATTTTAGCGCTGAATCAAAAACAAAGGAGCAAAGAACTGTCATAATTGCCAAATTAGGAGAAAACTTTGTAAAGAGGACACCGCTACTGTTATGTAGGAAGAACAAACCTTTAACACCTTTAATAGATAATCATTTTTATGCCCCACTTCGAAGAAGAGAGGGCATATTGCTTTGCACATGTCGTTCTGTCTGTATGTCAGTCCGTCTATAACCTTTTTTCTGATCAATAACTCAAAAACGCCTTGACCTACCTTCCTCAAACTTGGTCCACACATTCATCCTGGGTAGCCTACTGATTTTTGAGTCACTGGGTCAAAGATAAAGGTCTCTGGGGTCAAATGTGCCAAAACTGTTTCCTATCAATAACGGGAGAATGCACCTACCTTCCTCAAACTTAGTCCACACATACATCCTGTTTAGAAGAGGAACCCTATTGATTTTGGGTTCACTGGGTCAAAGGTCAAGGTCACCAAGGTCAAATGTTCCAAAACCATTTCAAATTGTTTAAGTAACAATTTCCCGAAAAGGAATTTCTTCTTCATACATTTGTGCAACTTATTTTGAACTAACTTATCCAGTTGTACAAAACATCTGTGACAAAAAAGCTTAAGGTGGTATAATGTTTTATGAACATCAGTGATCTCTTGTATATTTCAGCATTCCTAGAGCAAGGTCTGTTGGTGAGGGACGTTCCAAGATTAACAAAGAGGTACATGGAGTCTTGGATGTTTATAATAGATGTCATTAGTCTAGTGCCACTTGACTTGCTCTATATTTGGTTGGGATTTAGAGCGTTTGTCAGATTTAATAGACTTGGGCGAATCTGGAGATTCAGTCAGTTCTTTCATATGGCAGAAACACACACAAACTTCCCTAACCTTATCAGAGTAGGAAACCTGATCCTCTACATCATCATAATTATTCACTGGTTTGCATGTATATACTTTGGTTTAAGTTCAATCATAGGGTATGGATCTGACGAATGGGTTTACAAAGATCCAACTGTGCCCCCTTACGATTCATTCTGGAAACAGTATTCCCACTCCTTCTACTGGGCAACGCTAACACTGACAACTATAGGAGACACAGAATATCCAGTGACGGCAGAGGAGACGTGGTTCTGTGTATTTTGCTCTCTCATGGGCGTGCTCATCTTTGCTACTATTTTTGGTAATGTGGGAGCAATGATCAACCATATGGATGCTCCAAGAACCGAATTTCAAAACAAAGTAGACAATGTGAAAAGTTACATGGATTTGAGAGGAATTGGCCCCGACCTGCAAGCTCGTGTTGTGAAATGGTTTGATTACACTTGGAATAACAAAGAATCTATAGATGATAAAGAATCTCTGAGATTTTTACCAGAAAAATTAAGAGCTGAGTTAGCTATTCATGTGCATATGGGAACACTTCGCCGAGTTGCTATATTTCAAGACTGTGAGCCTGGATTGCTAGTAGAATTGGTTTTGAAATTAAAGTTACAAGTCTACAGCCCTGGCGACTTTATTTGTAAGAAGGGAGACATAGGAAAAGAGATGTATATTATTAAACTTGGTAAACTACAGGTTGTGTCAGAAGACGGTCAGAAAGTGTTTGTTACACTGACCGATGGAGCAGTATTTGGAGAGATTAGTGTGCTCAATATTGCAGGCAATAAGACAGGTAATCGTAGAACAGCTAGTGTTAAAACTGTTGGATACTCTGACCTTTTTTGTCTGACTAAGAACGATCTATGGGAGGCTTTAGAAGAGTACCCTGATGCCAAAATGATGTTGTTGGAAAAGGGAAAACAGTTGTTAAGAAAGGATAAACTGTTAGATGAGGAAGCAGCCTTGAGACAAGAGAAACAGCAACAGGCCATGGTGTCTAAGGTTGAAATGATTGTTGATGCTGTTGATGAAATTCAGAAAAGCATAGATAAACTGTATGATAAACTTAATAATATTGGTGGACATCCACGGTTAGACAATCTCACAACAAGTCTAATATCTGTGGCCAAAGCAATGCCTTCAGTTGAAGAGCCAGACCTGAAACCTTCAGAAACAAAGAAGGAAATTAAGAAGGGCTCAAAATAAAACATACAATAAACATGCCATGACAGACAGATAGTCAATGAAGTTTAACAAAATTAATATTGTTCATGGTTAAATTTTATAAATCAAGTAAATAAATGTGTATCATTTCATTGCAAGGCTTGATGACCACCCAGTATCAAATGTCAATTTTACATCCAGTGTTTTATTTTGTTCCCAAATAAGGATACAATTTACATTTATCAGAATCATAATAATAGACACAAATAATATTGAAAATGATTGAAATACACAAATATGTATGTCAAGCGATCATATAAATACATGTAGTCATTTACTCTTAGATGGTACTCTTCCAAAATGATTTTCTTGTATAAAACTACTTGTATATATTATGATAACTACCAGTTGTGTTGGTATTTGGATGTATATTATATATCCAGTAAATGTACTGGAGAAAACTTTTTATGGAAGTTATAGTGAGCTTGTGTTGGAGTTATTGTTGATTCTTTTTCATCATGATTTTCTATTCTCATGAATGTTTACTTTAGGAAGACATCAAGAGTATATAGACAAAACCAGAACAAATGCTGAATAACCCTTGGTACTGTTTGACTCAAGCATGTATACAAAACTTCAACTTGAGCAGAACTTAAAGGCATTTAATCCAACAGAACTTCATTTTTCAGATGTGTTGATCTTGTTGAGTCCAAAACAGTATTTAATTTGTTTGATATAACCAGCTGTTTAGAGCTATATAGATCCAAAAGTATTATGTAACTTTAGGTTGTGCCCACAGCCTTTAGTAAGCTGGTTCCTGTTTGCATATTATACATGTTATACCGTACATTGTGACTGTTTGCTTTTTTGGCACTTTTACAAGAACTCATACAGTCTATATTAATTTTTAATAATAAATGAGCAGTATCATGTGCTTTGTCCCAATTAGTGTTAATCTGGATAACTTTATTGCATGTCTAAGTATCAGATAATGGCAAATATCTAAACTGTATGATACTAGTGTTAAATGTATTGCACAATATGCTCTTCTTTTTATTGGTTTAATATTTGTTATTTAGGTAGCAAAATAAAATAACAGATGTAACTCATTAATTGTTTTTGTCGCACAAACAATATGTATCCCCCTAAATAGTTTGTCAATGATTCTAATATTAAAACAAGATATTAAAATAAAATAAATATGTTGAAGTTCATGTAGTAAAGTGAAATAATGAAATACCTTTAAGCTATAGTAATTGCAATGACAGGGGTATTTGCTGTGCATCTTGTTTGAGATAACCCCCACTAAATGAAAAATACAAAAAATTACTGTATTTGTTAAAACTGTTGATTTCAAATAGTGTTTTGGATTAATCTGTACAAAATAATGAGAAATTGATATAAAAAGTATAGAAATAATGTTAAACGAATCCACTTATTTATGCTACTTTGAATTTTCCCCTTTAATGATGTAGGTAGATGTAGTTTGTTATTTAGACGTTTACTATAACGTAGCCTAAATTATGCTTTTAAAAGAAAATTCAACGATGGGACATTTGGTCAACACTAACGGGAACTTTTTTCATATCTTTAGGGTTTAGGTTACAATCTTAAAAGAGGTCAAGGTCATTGAGAAATGAGTATGTTTTTATATTACATACAGCAGGCGTGCCAACACTATGTAAAACAGTCCTGGACAAAGTTGAAAAGTGACATGTGTGCTATATAAATGCATGGAACTTATTCATACAAAAAATCATTGCATTAATTATCATAACACGTTCAAACCATAAACTAGCATAACAAATGAAACACAGGTCTGTATATCACCATGAACAAGTAATCTTTCCAATTTGATACCTAGGAAAAAACACTTCAGTTCTGTAATATTTACAAGTATGTTTTTTGTTTGCTCTTTGTATTAAACAGCTAATTTATGGTCAACATGTGTACATTATTTAATTTCAATAGTTTTTCTAGTATTAGAAACATACTGGTAAACACAGCGACTGTATATTATAACAATTTTATAATACTGCAAGATGTTTTCCTTACGTGAAAATTATGTTTTTTTCATTTTTACGTGGAATTTGGTATTATTTGCAAGTTACCATAATTTACCTAAGTTCCCCACTCGTAGCCTCACTATACAACATCGGCACGAGACTTTGCTCTCAACATATTATAAAAGTTATTATAACACTTGATAATTGAGAGCTGCAGAGATCACAATTGTGCATGATAATAATCTTGGTGCAAGCTTTAGGTGTGACATTATGTACCAAAATCTTCTAAATGAAAAGGCAATTTCCAATTGTTTTGTACCTAATAGATTGACCAAGCCATTTTAAGATCAATGTCACAAATATGCATGTATAGAACAACTGTTAAAACTTTGACCTTGTCATATTGCTATACACATGAACAAAATCTATAATTTGAGGCAAATATCTGTTTGTTACTCTTGTAATATGGCATCAGCAGTGTCAAAACGTTCAGGTGACCTTTGATATCTATGTGTGACCTTGAGCTCAAACCAATGTGTATGTAACATGCACTCTGCACTTTTTCTCGATATGGACAACATTTGTGATTAGTTATTTCAAAATCCTTCAAAGGGTTTTTGAGAGCACACGATTTGTGACAGACATTAAATAGAAAGACTGAGAGAGAGACAGAAAAAACAACAACATGCCTGTCTCATAAACATAATAGTTGAATGATACATGTACAAAGTTGTACAAACTACTTGTATTTGTAGTTGTTTTATTCTTATATATGTAATATAATTCAAAAGCAACTGCTGTAGGCAAAACATCACCTACATACATGTAGAAGACTAAACAGATATACTATGTATGTTTCAAAATTTGAATGAGAAAATCAAGATTCTTTTGAAAATTAATGTAATATTGTTGTAACTTCTTAAATATACTTTTATCAATCAAGAACTTGTTTAATACATTGTACTCCTTACAGTGAAACCGTACCCCCATCAAGCAAACTATCAACTTTAAACTGGATGTCTTGAGGTAAAGTAACAAGCTAAAAACAAACTTCTGTCGAGGGAAGTATGAATTTCTTTGGAAATCAGTACAGATAAGTTTCACTATAACTGTGCCAACATTCAATAAATACTAAATATAAACATTATTGATCTAACAGTGCATCTAACAAATCTCCTTTTCTCTTTAGCGCCATCACAACAGCCTTTCTATCAAGACCTGTTTGTTTCATCATAACAGATATATCTCTTTGGTCGATATTATCCTCACTTTGACACACTTCCCCAATGATTTGATATACACTGCCTTGTTTTACCGTCCCACTAATGTTTTCACTGCTAAGAACTTTTCCTTTATGGATGATTTTTAACTTCTCAAATGGCACATTCAATGAAAAAGACAAGAATTTATACAACTTAATACCATCCCAGCTATCCTGAACTTGCAGTTTATGTTTTTCTTTGTTAGATTTGACAGTAATAGTACATGTTGCTTGTTCAGGGTCACAAATTGGCACATCAGTATGATATTCATTGTTATGTAAGTAAGACTTTCCCTCTGGCTTTGTGAATGGTAACTTGAATTTATCTAAAGCTTTAGAAAAATCGACTAGTGGAGGATGGCGGACAGTTTCTTGTGTTGGTTCTTTCTTGCATGAATCTCCTGCAAATATGTCAAACACATGATATACATGAAAGGTAAAATAAAAGAAGATAAAATTCTAACATACCTATTGACTTATACCAAAGAAGAACCTACGGTAGTAAAAATTAAAAACTGTAAATGATGATTTATTTATGCAAAACGGCAACATGTGCATTTGACTCCAACACAAGATCATACATTTAGGAACCAGCTAGTCTCGGGCACTCAGGCTGTATCACACCTAGGTAGTTGTGTATTACAGTAGCTTTTGAGATACTGCATTATGCAACCATAGCCTTACATATCAATATGCTGTGGTTAATTACATGTCTGCATTGTAAACCCAATAGAAATGTTATCAATTTTCAAAATTGTCATTTTATATTTAAAATATGAATGTTTAAATATGATTTTATTTATCAGTTTTCCTATTTACCAAAAATACTGCCGTCATTTTGATGAACTTGTCCACTAATTTTCTTTCTTTCTTGTTGAACAGTTTTTGATGTACAGCGTAGTTTATGACTTGGCCAATCTTTCGTCTGACACTCTCTAGAACTGAAAGAAACAATTTAACTATTAGAAATCTTAATCAGTCACATGAACATTTTTTATGTCCACATTTGAAGAATCAAGGTATATTGCTGTCTGTCCATCCTGGTAAAGCTTTTTTGTTTGACAACTGTAGAATACTTCACTACAGGTCTCAAACCTAGCAGGGAGGTCTACAATGACCCCTATTGGTTTTGATGGCTTAGGTCAAAGGTCAAGGTGACCTAAATTTAAACAGCTTTTTATTACCTTAGATTGCCTGATATCTTCAAACTCGGCACTGAGGCTGGGAATGACTAGTGGATAATGCCTAGTGATGTTGAGGTCATCAGGTCAATGGTCAAGGTCACCTTTAATGAAAACAGTTTGGTTGATTTTTTAATTACAAATAGATATATTTAAACTTTATTAGCTTGCACTTGGTTGATTTGATCCCCGGTTTGACTGGAATTCATTTCCCAGTTCTGAGGTGTTGACTCAACTTGGATTGTTTGGGTCTGATTCATTGAACAAAAAGGTTGCAAAAAGGGTTCGATTGCTGATGAAAAATGTGACATTAAGGGTCAAGTTGTGTTACAAATTCATTTTGTTTGCAGATATAATTTTCAAGAAATGAATGAAAATGACATGATTTATTCCTAAACAATTGCAGCTTTAAAGTTTTTTTAAAGTTCTGCATTTGATTCATGCAATCACTATGACTGTCCAGAATGTGGTATTTATAGTTCACATGTTGCACAACCGCGATGAGGCTGGTAATAGTAATTCTAACATGATAAGCTATTTTGTCTTTTAATAGACAAAGAACAAACTACCCTTTAATAGACAAAGAACAAACTACCGTTGTTTATTAGCAGATATATCATAGAACACTTATTCCTGTAGCTCTACTCCTGTGTAAAGTTGTCATACAGCATGCAGAAATAGTACCAACCATTTTCATTGAAGATTATGAAGAACCGGTTCATTTTGTATTCAGATTTTGAATAGGTTAAATGTTTACTTTACTTTATACCTGGAAAAAAAACTTACCAATACATGACCGTTCTACACCGCGTACATCTTTTCATCACAGGGAGTTGTTTACTGCAAACGTTACAACACAAAGTGTCCATAATTACAACATCTGAACAAGTATACACGTTCTTTGCAAAAAGCAGGTTGCTACTGAAGCTACAAGGGACGTCACTCTAATCAAGCCGAAGAATAAGTGTAAAGCGCGGTCGAATACCAGAACAACTGTCGCATTGAACAAACAACTGCATTGTCTCCCTTACATTAGCAAACAGTCGCCATAGCGTATAATTTGTTGCATTTTTCAGTGTAAACTATTCATAAGTCTAGACCTGTGGTACATACCTTCCAGATTGGTTTAAAACTATTAGAAGCATATCACTGGCGTCGGGATGTGAGATGGCCATGTGCAATTTTCCTCATCAGAAAAAATACGAGCAGAATATAGAAATGGTCCAACGCAGAGCTGCCCGTTTTCCAGATATCACACCAGTAGCGTGACCTCTATGCTGGATGAACTAAGCTGGGAAACCCTCAAATATAGAAGGATCCAACTCCAACTTACCAACCTGTACAAGATCCAACACAACCTTATTGATGTAGAAGCGTCCAAGTACCTCACTAAACGG
>ENA-OREC01001110-OREC01001110.1-marine-metagenome-genome-assembly--contig:-NODE-1110-length-12863-cov-14.113171_pt1 | contig 12863 bp, 3 predicted proteins | sample MGYA00248626_ERZ508543 | MGnify/ENA primary metagenome ERZ508543 (study PRJEB26211, sample SAMN05518279) | marine metagenome | isolation source: Puget Sound, Washington, USA | host: Bankia setacea... | reverse complement strand
ATCGGTTAATACATGTAATGGATCTTTTTAAAGTTGTTTAAAGCTTCTGAAGCAATATCGTACGATTGAACAAATGTATTCAGATGCGCATAGTATTACTTTAATATTTGCATTTTTGTTTGATTTTGAGGGAGAAGTTAGACTGGTATCTATATAAGTGCTAATAATGGCTAGTGTGATTTGATAGTAAGTTTTGATTGAGTTAACAATGGGATAGAGAAGACTGGAATTTACTTGAAATTTGCTCCAAAATTATGATTTGTCATTGAAATTATAGGGATCATGAACAGAACAAAGTCACCTCTTGGAAGTAGGATGTTCAGGTGAATTGTGGTGACTGTTACATTGATGTTGAGTTTAAATAAAATGTTTTACAGTTTTAGTTTTATCTGTTTTGCCATAATAGTTTGAATTTTGTTACATATAGTATTGGCAGTATCATCTCTTTTGTCTCCAGTATCGACGCTCAGATAAATAAACATTAATATTGGTCACAACTCCTTTAGCCCTGGACAGCTTTCTTCCTCTTCTCACAGAGACAGCGTTGTGCAGTGGGTATCACGTCAGACTTATAATTGACCCCATCCCCCCCAAAAAAAATTCTTTACCAACTAACTTTACCCTCTTTGCTAAGTACTGGTTGGTTCCAGGAAAGGATTTGATTGTAATCGCATTTTCCAACCAAAATAAATTGCGTGCCTTATGGTAGACTGATACTTATGTAAAAATATGCTCCATCTTGAAATAATGTCAATTTAATTATTATCTTAAACTATTTCTTAGAACAAGAGTTAATTAGTAAAGTTTCTTTCACTATAGTGACTTTGACAATCACTTTTTTTAATGTATGCAAAATGTTACTGTCTGCAAACATTTGGCAGCTGAGCACAGGTTTTCTTGTCTTATTTATAAGTTTACGTGATTTATCATTTTCACCCAGTTCAAATTAGTTAAAATTGTTTGCTGTCAAAGATTTGTTTGTTGGTTGTATATTCATATATGTTCTACAGTTTCATATCCATCCGTTATAAAACAAATTAATATGGCAGTATCTATTTCATTTGTTTTACCCGGTTGTTGTGTTATTATATTCTAGGCCAATAATCTCCTTAATTAGACATATTCTACGGCCCTGTTTAGTAGAATATGTGCTTTATTTATGTGTTACACAACTCACATTCTCAGTTGTTTGTTTATCATGTTTGGAGTAGCATTACAATGGACTCACCATCCTTATGCCGTGCAAAAATGCCCTAATTTTCCAAATACAATGGTCTATTTTACAATTGCACAATAGCCATTGAAGTTAATCCATCATGTCAGGATACAAAAACTCTAGTATTATTACAACATTAATTGACCAAATTATCTCAATTGTCCAAAATGAAACAATTACTATAACAGCTTTAACTAACCAAGTTGTATCATTTGTCAGGAATACAATCCATGAAACAGTTTACAAGATATCAGTAAACAGTTGGGCTGGGAGAAATATTTCAAAATCCTCTCCACCATTGTCTTGTCTATGGCATTGTGACAGATTTCTTTGAGGGGTTTATGTTGAACTGATCTATTCAACAAAGTGTCAGAATGGTCAAAACCTCTTGAGATCTACCTATATATATATATGTATTAACTTGATTGTACATACATAAGCTTCATTGGCACTGTAGACACAGTTAGTAAGTACTAATTTCAAATAGTTAAGCTTGATTGTAAAACAAGTAATTCTGCTTATGTAAATCGAGCTTGAATCCGTTCCTGAAACCAACCAGTACTGAGCAATGAGGGTCAAGTTGTATGCTAAAGGAAACAATGGAAGCATTTGACAGGGTTTGAACTCACGCCAGACAAATCCACCAAATAAAAGTCAGGGCCTCTTACTCTTACCACTGTGCCACACTTGTCCTTAATGTTAAGTTCTTTCATTGCCTCTATTTCTAAGTCTAAGACATTTGTTTTATTTTATATCTAATCAATGTCTGGAAAAATAAAAATAGCTTTTAGAATGTTTTAGCAAAGAGCTTTTCTATATCATTGCTAAAAGCTTTATCTCAATTACTGTAGAAACAAAATGTGATTAAAATAGAATACATATAAGGAAATTCCAATTTCATATATGCATGTACGTCACTTGAAACTTAAATTAACTGTCATTAAAATTTATTGTTCAACTGCCTACTCAATAACCTAGTGAAAGAGTGCTCGCTTTGAGTGCAGGAGGTCCTGGGTTTAATCCCCAGTAAAGGACCGCGTCATACCAAAGACGTTATAAAAATGGTACCAGTAGTTCCCTTGTTTAGCACTCAACATTCAAATGGAAATACTGGCTCTTTCTCAAGAATTGGGATAAGAAAATAAAGATATATCTAAGATAGAAATCCTTGGAAGTCGTAGGTCATGTCATTGTCAAACATAGTCGAACACTAAATTAACACTTAGATTGTTCAACAGAGCCACAAATAACAGTGCCCAACATTTAATAACAAGTTTACAGTATACTCAAATGTTCAATACTATGGCTTCACTACAACTAGCATACCTATAATGATGAATAGATAATATTCAACAATACATCCATATCTCCTGCATACAGGCCTATTTAACATACACATGGTTTAAAAGCCAAGAAGAAAAGACTGCTAGAGTTCCTGTACTTACGTATGTGTAGTCAACGCTTTTGTTAGTTTGTATATTTTTCTCACGCCAACAGGGAACAACTAAGATATATTAAATAAATTAAGCGGTGATCAAAGCTTGCTTATAACAAACTCTGATATAACGAAAACTTGGATATAATGAATAAATCATATAATGAATTGTCATGTGCATGTTTTCCATTCAAATCAGTATGTATATAACAAAACTTAGTATTTCACGGTCTCAATGCTGTTCGTTATAAGCAAGTTTCACTGAAATTACTACCCATTAACTATGGTACATGTTTGTTTCTAAGGTGGCTTGGGGATGACCTCGACCCCATGTCACCAATGACGTGGACAATAAATGAGGTTTGCCAAAATGGGACCCAAAGTGAAAAAAAGAGAGAAAAAAGATATATCAAATCTAACAAAAAAGTTATTGAAAAAAAGTTCTGCTAGATCATCCATGTATTTAGGTACACCTTACTATCCCTATCTGGGCTTGCCTTAGTCTGTCATTTTCTCAACTGGAAAACTACTTTCTTAAACATTATAAAAAAAAGAGACAAAAATGCTATATTGTACCTTTCACAATCATTTCCTTGTAGTGACAGCACACTTTTTAAAAACAACAGCTGTGATTTTGGTAGAATTAAGTTTGTGCTTACACATGAAATTTATTGCTACTGCTGCTAGATGGAAAGACTTCCCCTGTCCATACAAACCTATTTGTTTCGCCCAATCAGATATTTTTTAGTTGAAGTTAAACTCTGTTTCATGAAGACAGCCAAGATAACGGTGTATGGAAATATTGCCCTGTCTTTCTATAAAATAGATTATACACTAAGACGCTTAGACTGCATTTGTTCAGTATCTTCACCATTAAGACGCCACAGGCTCTTGATTCACTCATGTCATCAAGCCTCTTAATCGTGAAGACACTGACAAATGTACACTAATTATTACATAGTGATGTGCAATATGTCCCTAATTTACGTTTGATTATAGACTACAATCAGAAAGCATTAATCAATTAGACGTCGGTTATGGATATAGTAATACAGTTATAATCTTACTGAATGCATCAAGTATATATTTGATAGCATAAAACTTCCATATGTTATGTAGAAACTGAACAAACTGAATTATAGCATACAAATCAAAGAACACTACCACTAACATGTTATGGAGTTGTCATTACAGTCCTACAGGCTATGTAAAAGGACTCGTAGAAAGCAGATTACACTTTTTTCAAATCCATCAACATTTCAATAGTTTAACTCGGTGCTCTATTTCCACCCTAATAGACATATTATTATCAGTTTGAAAAAGATACTATCGATAGTTGCTAATTTTAAAGCTTTCCGATATTTTCTTTTATCTCAGTTTAAAATAGGTAGAACCTCTAGACTGTCTCCAATAAAACTACAAATGCTGGGTCTATGAACACATTTCAAGTATTTGTCTCATCACCATGGTTTTAAATATACCTCTAAAAAAATCAGAATTTTCTTTGTGTAATGATTTAAACTGCGGATGATTATGTTAGGTAAAATGGTAACTCCATCAAGTCAGTGTAAACAAGAAACAATTTTTAATGATAGTGTGACATTAAGCTACATTTAAACATGTATGTGAAACAATAATAAACACAGCTACTGTCAGAACCTTTATATATTCAACAGAACTTTCAAATGTTCAAACACTTTCATTTCGTATGCAGTTCATACAACCTATTGGTACATGTAACTTGTAATATCATAATTTGGTGTTGTGAAGTAATCTTGTTTGTGTGTTTCATTATGGCTGACATTAACTAGGGCAGTGTAAATAAATGTTTAAAAAATTCTATCACTCCCTCATGCTTGTCGATCACAGTTTTGAAATTGAACTAAATGAATGTACAGTTTCATGAAATACTTGGCAGATACACCCCACATCATAGGTAAGTTCTACCAAGCTCTTATTCAATGACACGATGACATGTAGTGCATTGCTAAACAAATTCAACGTACGTTTCAAAATTCTATATTAAACCCTAATTAAAACAAAAATGGTGTTAATCAAACATGGATTTTTGAAGTCTGTAAAAGTCTATTTTGTTTTCATTTCTTGGTACAGCTAGTGCATTGGAGTTTTTCCAATAAGCTATGGCATCTGAAAAGTTCACACTGGGTGTTCCTTGTAACAAAGATTTCACCACGCTTCTATCATATAGTATCCATCGTATAGCTCCGTGTTTTCCTAGGACGTATATATTCCCTTCGTCGTCACATACCACACCTTTAGGATCCTCCAGGTGTTGGTTAAATGTAAGCTCTCCTGTCTGTATATTCAAACATTTCACACGGTTGTCTTCCCCTTCAGATATAACAAGTTCCTTCTTATCTGCAGTTAAACATATGAACCTTGCATCTTGAACCAGTGCTAGTCCTGACTGATCATGTATGATTCGTCGCTTGACCGTACCCTTGGTCGACACTATCTGAATCTGCCAGGCTGTGTCGGTAATCTCTGTGTTTGCATGTGTACTATACTTAAGACTTACTATGAGATCTCCATTATATGAAGCAATCCCACGACACTCAGCTTCTGTTGGAAAAAATGATCCTTCAAGCAATTTCCTACTCACAAATGGCATGGGAATTGTCACTTTCAGACGTTGTATCATTTTCTTTTTCGGCATTGTCACATAAATCGAGTTCCCATCAGCACATATACCGAACGGTCGATATTCGAGAACTATAAATGAACAACACTTGAGTTCTGGCGTATACAGTTTGATACGCTTGTTGTTATGATCGACGATGACTAGATAACCGTTGTGAAGATACGTGCAGCCAGTCACACGGTAACGTCTCTCTGGTTCAATAGGCATGCTGCCACAACATCTCAGAGCACGACAAGAACGCTGGCCGGTTGGGGTAGCCTGATTAGCCGAAGAGAAACACGACTGTATGCATCCCATTGCAGATTATACATGCCTAACAATCTTCACTATCTTCTCAACTTCATCATTCACAATATTGATATCGTCACTAGTCACAAAACAATACCCAAAGTAATTTTGTAATAAATGAAAAAAAACTGTACCCAATCAAATTTTGTAGTAAACGTCAAAAAACAGTATCCAAAGTAATTATGTAACATAAGGATTTCATTCTGATTATCAAAACACACGCCAAAGTCCATCTATAATGAAGTTTCCATACCGTTCAAATACTTTTTTGTTTAAATCCTTGTTCCAGTTTTGTGTGTTTTTTAAGCAGATATTTTTTACCAAAATGTTCACTCGGAGATTTAAGAAAAAGTCCCTGTTCACTGCTTATGTTTCAGTTGTTATCACAAAACTTCATAGAGTCAATAAAGTAGGCTCAATCCAAACACACGATATTAATTAAATACGATATGTACATTATCAAACAATAGCCACCGTGTAACTAAGTTTAACATTAATTGCGTTAATTGGTATCGTTGATTTCTATACATCTATTGTTCCAAAGCTAGCTATACAAGCTCCTAACCCTGAGTAAATCATTCAGAGATTGTATAATGTGATAGACAATACTGCTGATTTAACTATTGTTTTGTCTTTCCTATAAGGCCTGCATATCACACTGAAAAAAACCCATCTATTTGCCGCAAGTATTGAAACATTGTATTCATCTGTGATCATTGTGTGATAAGTAATTTTATTGATATATATTTTTTTCTAATATTTTTTTCTCTAAGACTTATTAACTATTGTTTTAATGATTTACAGTCAGTTGATCATCTGAACACTTTGTACTTGATTATGCTATGCACATAGAATACAATGAAATAACCTGTTATCAAGATATAAATAGTCTTAGAAGTTTAAACAGCGCTAAAATGTTTACTGAATGTAATGGTACGATTATTAACTAAAAGCACTAATGTATTGATAAACTTTTACTGACAAAGAGGGTAGTTCAGTTTGCATTGAAGTGATATCTTTATATGTTTACTAAAATAGCATTTCAAAAGTATGCGTGTCGGCTGAGTGGTTAGCATGTTGGACTTGATTTTTTGGAATTGCAGGAAGCTTCACCCTCATTGATCAGTACTGGTTGGTTCCATGAACAGATAATCAGAATTGCTTCCACCAAAATTAAACTAACAGAAAAATGTATAAACTAAGTACACACTTGTTCCCTGAGGATAATTCTTTTTATTAGCATTAGGTTTTAAACTTAAATGTTTAAACAGTTATTAAGATAATGATATGGCTCTGGCATTTTTGTCATCTGCATAAATTTACAAAAGATTGTTAAGAGTTTTTTTTATCCCTAGACTAATTTTTTTCATATTAAATATACACTACTCCTTTAGATAAGACATTTCCATTGACATTATGCTATATGATAACAGTGGCCTTGACCTTACAATAGCCTTGACCTTACAATAACCTTGATCATACACTGACCATGCTGACCCAATGATGTGGAAAAAAATATTGGCTAAAAATGGATGTATAGAATCTTTTGTTTAATCTTAGCAAACTTTCCACTTGCCCTGTTATCCCCAAAGAGCATTAAACACTGCAAAGAGTAAATTTTGAAATCTGTAATGTAGTTTTCTTAGTTTTACCTTACCCTTTGATAAGCAGAGATTTTGCTATTATTTTCGTGTTCTGCCTTGTATGATTGCCATAAATGAGTTTAACAGTCTAATTTCAAAGTATAGTATTGTTTGTTAGACTGTTGGTTGTACAAGTTTCAATGAATTCAAATGTATTCAATTAAACATTTTATGTTCATTCCTTTCTCCATGTGTTTCTTTTTTCCTCCCTATAGGACTTGGTTTGAGAGGCCGTTGAAGAGCAGAGAGGATATTGAGTGTCGCCATGCTGCTATAGCCTATCTAATTAACCCCCGGAACCTGGAGCTGGTGAATTCTCTTGAAGAATCCATCAAACACATAAAGAACATCTCTGTTAGTTTTCTTTTACAGTGAAACCTCTCTAAACTGGACCCCAACGGTACTCGATAACAATTCCGGTTTTGAGAGGATTCTGACTTACAGAGGTTATTTATAAAGGATTAGGTTAATTTAGAACCGCAGGCAATGTTCGGTTTAGAGGGAATTCCAGTTTAGAGGCGTTTCACTGTACCATCATTTTCTTTTACGAAAAAATATACATTGGAACCCCTCTAAACCGGAACCTCAGTAAACCGGACTTCCCTCGAAACCGGACAAATGTCTAGGTCCCGAATACAGTTTGATACATGATTTTCTAATATGTCAGTAGTTATTTTAATTTTAAAAAATGTGTTATTTCCCTTTACTCTTCGGTTTCATATTACTTGTATTCATCTGAGTATATGATTACCTGACCATTTAGTATGAACCTTGAATTGAAACATATTGTGTTAAATACTTGCTAAATTGCCGATTCTTCTTGCTCTTGTGTGAGATACCTAAGTTCAGAGCTTTTATCAAGAGATTTGTTTAAACTGAGTTTTGTTATGTCATCTTCCAATGTGTACTACAATGTACATGTGTTTTGTTTCAGAAAATCCTGGTGAGAATGGTATCAGCACAGGCAACTGTTGGAGATTGGCAGGCCCTGTACAAAGTAATGGTCACCTTGTTCCTTACACACAGTGAAACCTCAATTATCATAAAACTTAAGGGCAATTTGTTGCCTGAGGATACGCGTTTTTTTATACGTCTGGCGAAATAAGTTTTGGGGGCTATATAGGAATGACCCTGTCTATCCGTCCATCCGTCTCTCCATATTTCGCGTAATTGCAACTCCTCCTAAAAGGACGAACAAATACTGATGAAACTTTACACAGCTTTAGTATACCGTCTGAGGATGTGCATTAAGGAGTATAATTCTGGTCCGAAAGATATCAAGGGAGATAATTCACAGGAGACCATTATTTGTCTGGCACAAATCCTTTGTGATTTGACATTTGACTCACAGTTCTAGTTATGGTTTGTTAAACGGGCTTTATCCATTTCATTACATTATAAAGGTTTCCCTGGATTTAAGGATTTAAGATATTTGTTAATTACGATGGAATATTGAATTCTATTTTATGCTTCTAGTGGTCTTTAGAGATTTAACAGTGAAATAAACATTGGTATTTTCACTATTCTGACTGGTATGCCATAATTTCCAAAAATCTTTAATTTATTGTTTAATGCTAAATCAATATCGAATTGTTGTTTTATCAACTTTTTATTTTGTTCATGCTTGTTCAAGTGTCTTGTTAGTGCAACTTACCAAGGAACAGATACTAATGAGACTTGATACAGTTGCAGTTCTGGACCTGAGGATGTGCATGAAGGAGGATAGTCCCAGTCAGAAATAGTTCAAGGGAGATAACTTACTTTGTTTAACAGTGTGGTACAGGGATAACCTTTTGTTAGTTGATTCAAAGTTCTAGTTTATACATGTATACTTCAGACTGTAGTGAATGCAGCAGCTATCAGAGAGATAAGCCGCTTACAGTCTCATCAGTCCATTGGTATATTCAGAAGGGTCAGTTGTTTCTATCTGTCACCAAAACCAGTATGTAAGCTTGAATCCAGGAACAGCATAACGCTTGTTAGTGAATGGAACATTGCTACTGGAGAGTGAAATACTTGCATTAGCAAAATATATAAAATTATAATAACAGGCCAACTCTACAGACTCTTATAGACATGTCTTTTTGTGAAAACGAGAAAGTGAAATTAAACGTAAACAAGTAATTTCCGGAATTGGATGTGAGCATTTGATCTTTGCTCCGTAGAGGTTTTACTTAATTTCAATGTTGATAGAGATTATTAAATGATATTCATATCCTTCAAGAAATGGATTACCATCTTATTTGATGTAAATACACTGCATCTCTCTTTATTGCAGATATCTGAGAAGTTCAGTGAAGATCTACATAAAATATCTAACTTCATAAACAGAATTGTAAGTACACTAGTATGAAAGTTTAGAATTGTAACTATTAATAACTATTTCCAAACACACGGTCAAGAAAATTAATTTTGTTTGAGTGTACAAAACAATGCATATGTAATAAGAAAATGTATAATTTCAGATTTACTTGTCATTAATGATGCCAAATGGCAACAATCTGAAATGTTGACGTCAGATTTGCTTGTCAATTCTGATACTTAATTTCATGGCAACAAGCAGACATTTTGACGTCAGAATTGCTTGTCACTTCTGATATTTTACTTCGCCGACACAATGAGATATTTCGATGTCAGATTTACCAATAAATTATGCAAAAGGATATTTTGATGTCTGATTAGCTTTTCAATTCTGATACTAAACTTCAAGGAAACAATATTAGACATCAGATTTAAAGTTCATTGCAAGAATCATAAGAAAATTGGCAAATCCTGAGAAGTCTCTTTCATTTATTTACAGGTTGATTTCCAAGAGTGTACTTTGCAGAACAGGTTTGTGGTAAAGGCAGGAGTGGATGAGAAACTGGATAAAAGTAAGTTATAGAGCAGTATATTACATTGAGTTAATATATATAGGATAATATGTGAGTTTTCAATGAATATAAACTTTTGTGAAACAAGTTTAAGCGATGATGTTCTGCAAGCCTCTGGTGAGTTTTATAATGTTTTCAGAACTAGTGTCATACAAGTAAATATTATAATAACTTATCATGTCACTTTTCAGCACACATTGATCCGCAGCTGGACATGTTTTCCACAGCTTTCTTGCATTTTTGAGTTGTATTACACTAGTTTAATATATCAAGATATTACTAATGGCTATATAAAATTGAAAACAAAGGAAGTTGTGTGATAAAATATTGGACTGTATTGCTGTCCATGGGTGTAGCATTATATCCTTCATATTTTTGGTTTCACTTACATAACTCAAGGATAAAAACCGTCCAAAACAAGACCAACTATATTTTGTAAGGAAATGTGGTCTTATTTGTATGGTTCTCTTAGCTGTTAATCAAATTTCAATCAAAAGAAAAATCACAAAATTCTACATGAAGAGTTGGTGTGTAATGGAATGGTCTTCATTATTGCATTTTCTGAATGAGGGGGTGGGGTGTTGCATTCTTGAAATGAAAAATAAATAAATAGCTATTGGTCTGTGTTGATAGAATTTAAATGACACATAACTTTCCCACCCCTAGAGAAGCGATTGTTTGGGAGTCTACCGGAGGTAATGACAAAGGTGGCCAATGAGGAACTCAACAAACTTGGCGACGAAGTGACAGAATGCTCTGTACTCTACATGCCACAAGTAAGACTCTAATGCTCTGTACTCTACATGCCACAAGTAAGACTCTAATGCTCTGTACTCTACATGTCACAAATAAGACTCTAATGATCTGTACTCTACATGCCACAAGTAAGACTCTAATGCTATGTACTCTACATGTCACAAGTAAGACTCTAATGAGTTGTACTCTACATGCCACAAGTAAGACTCTAATGTTCTGTACTCTACATGCCACAAGTAAGACTCTAATGCTCTGTACTCTACATACCACAAGTAAGACTATAATGCTCTGTACTATACATGCCACAAGTAAGACTTTATTGTTCTGCACTCTACATGCCACAAGTAAAACTCTAATGTTCTGTTCTCTACATGTCACAAGTAAGACTCTAATGTTCTGTACTCTACATACCACAAGTAAGACTCTAATGGTATGTACTCTACGTGCCACAAGTAAGACTCTAATGTTCTGTACTCTACATGCCACAAGTAAGACTATAATGGTATGTACTCTACATGCCACAGGTAAGACTTTAATGTTCTGTACTCTACATGCCACAAGTAAGACTCTAATGTTCTGTACTCTACATGCCACAGGTAAGACTTTAATGTTCTGTACTCTACATGCCACAAGTAAGACTCTAATGTTCTGTACTCTACATGCCACAGGTAAGACTCTAATGCTCTGTACTCTACATGCCACAGGTAAGACTCTAATGCTCTGTACTCTACATACCACAAGTAAGACTCTAATGTTATGTACTCTACATGCCACAAGTAAGACTCTTATGTTCTGTACTCTACATACCACAAGTAAGACTCTGATGTTCTGTACTCTACATGCCACAAGTAAGACTATAATGCTGTGTACTCTACATGCCACACGTAAGACTATAATGCTCTGTACTCTACATGCCACAAGTAAGACTCTAATGTTCTGTACTCTACATGCCACAAGTAAGACTCTAATGGTATGTACTCTACGTGCCACAAGTAAGACTCTAATGTTCTGTACTCTACATGCCACAAGTAAGACTCTAATGTTCTGTACTCTACATGCCACAGGTAAGACTTTAATGTTCTGTACTCTACATGCCACAGGTAAGACTCTAATGCTCTGTACTCTACATACCACAAGTAAGACTCTAATGTTCTGTACTCTACATACCACAAGTAAGACTCTAATGCTATGTACTCTACATGCCACAAGTAAGACTCTAATGTTCAGTACTCTACATACCACAAGTAAGACTCTAATGGTATGTACTCTACATGCCACAAGTAAGACTCTAATGCTCTGTACTCTACATGCCACAAGTAAGACTATAATGCTCTGTACTCTACATGCCACAAGTAAGACTCTAATGTTCTGTACTCTACATGCCACAAGTAAGACTCTAATGCTATGTACTCTACATGCCACACTTGAGACTCTAATGGTTTTAACTCTACATGCCACAAGTAAGACTCTAATGCTCTGTACTCTACATGCCACAAGTAAGACTCTAATGCTATGTACTCTACATGCCACACTTGAGACTCTAATGGTTTGTACTCTTCATGCCACAATTGAGACTCTAATGCTATGTACTGGTCATGATATAGAGTGGTCTTGATATAGAGAGGTCATGATATAGAATGGTCTTGATATAGAGTGGTCTTGATAGTGGGATTTTACTGTAAAAGAAATAACTTTACTTAAATTTGTGTATTGTGGTGCCTTGTTTTGAATTGTATTGTTTTATATTTTAGATTGGTTACCTATTGGCTGTACCAGAAACAGCTATAATGAATGAGAGTCGTACAGACAACAGCTATGAAATAGAGGGACTCGAGTTTGTGGTAATAACTTTACCAGTTTCCATATCACACTGTCATATTCAAAGATTTAAGAGGAATGTTGCCAAGCACTAAGTATGTTGTATTTGTGATTATGTTGGTTGAATACACTATCATTATTCACAGTTCAAAGGGGAATGTTGCCAAGCACT
>ENA-OREC01001109-OREC01001109.1-marine-metagenome-genome-assembly--contig:-NODE-1109-length-12864-cov-14.491280_pt1 | contig 12864 bp, 8 predicted proteins | sample MGYA00248626_ERZ508543 | MGnify/ENA primary metagenome ERZ508543 (study PRJEB26211, sample SAMN05518279) | marine metagenome | isolation source: Puget Sound, Washington, USA | host: Bankia setacea... | reverse complement strand
AAAGAAGAGGGACTTTACGAAGACATGAATATAGTCATCACAGCTGATCATGGATTTGTGAACGTAACAGACATTGTAGTTCTTAGTGATTATGGACTTGAAGAAGGAACAGACTACACAACGGGATCTTATTTTGAAAACAACGCCGTTGTACACTTCTTTCCAACCAATCTAACAGGTAAGCCCAAAAAGTCAGGTGTTGGCTTGTATTTAGTTGTTTCGTAACAAAAATATTAAACGCTTATTAAATGCAATGAGCTACCATTTGATTCTAGAATAAAGTTTTGGTCTTTTTCATGATTATTAGTTTGACTAATTAATGTGTGTATGGTCTTCATGTATGCATTGTTTTTGTTTATTTTCTATACTTCAGATTTTCTCTGGAAGCTGGATAATGACACACTGAACGAAAGAGTCGCCGTTTACGTTAAAAACGATACCAATGGTAATTATCTAAAAGAGGAGCTCCATTACCATGACAACGCCAGAATAGGTCCAGTGGTTGTTACAGGCAAAGAGGCAGGGATTGTTCTGGCGAAGGATGAAGACTCTGCTAGAAACATGACAAATATAGGTAGATATGCGTGTAATATAGACAACGTTCAAATGATATCTGACAAAACGAGATTAATTATTACATTACAGTTAAGTATACACAAAATAACGCATTCGTAGAAGTGATCAGTGTGCGCAATTTAGCTCTCAGTTATCAGTATAGTGCATATTTCCCTTTTTGGTTTTACGATACCGTACGTCCTCGAGATACATGTTTTAACACCGGTGTGTACTTTTCAGGATATAATGGTTTCGATCCAAAGTTTAAAAGCATGCACCCGTTTTTCCTCGCCATGGGTCCGGCCTTTAAATCCAACGTTACAATGGAGACTATAAGATCGGTTGATGTGTATGCCTTGATGTGCGAGATATTAGGTTTGACTCCAGCACCGAACGATGGTTCACTGGACAATGTTAAACCTCTGCTGAAAGTGGAAGCTGACACAGAACCACATACTGGTCGGGAGAAAACAACATTCACAACAACCTGGGTCTCGTGTAAGATTGATTATAAACTATTCATAGAAACTTTAACTATCACTATCCGTACGTACTAAACAATATACCTGTACACGGGAACTTACAAACAGAAAGTCGAACGAACATACAGAAACATCATAGAGAAAATAAGAGCTATGCATAGAGAACCTGAGAGCGAGAGAGCAAGGAAGAGGGATAGAGAGAGAGAGAGAGAGAGAGAGAGAGAGAGAGAGAGAAAGAAGAGGAGGGATAGAGAGAGGGAAATATAGGGAGAGAGAGAGAGGGAGGGATGAGGGTGAGAGAGGGAGGGAGAGAGAGAGAGGGGGGAGAGCGAGGGGAGGGGGAGAGAGAGAGGGAGAAAGAGAGAAGAAGAGAAGGAGAGTGGGAGAGAGATAGAAGTGATACATTGTGTTTGGTAAATGACGATGAAAATGAAATTGAACATAATGTTGATGATGAAGTTGATGATGGTGTGGAGAGGGAAGAGGTGAGGATTAGGTTGATGAAATGAGCATATGCTTAACGTAAGTTCACTATGATTATATTATTCCAGTCATGACCACGAAGACATACATAGTATTGCACTCAAACACGTTTAATATTTTCAGACTCGGTGCTTATTGGTGTTTGCGGGCTAACAGCATGCGTGTATGGTGTCTGTTCCTGTTATAACTCTAAGAGGAAACCTCAGAAAGTCTCAAGTCGATCAGCTGGACACAGAGCACCGCAAACCAATCCTACTCGTGTGTGATCAGCATGGCGCCTGTGACCCGAATCACCGAAAATATTGTTTTGAGTGTCGTTATTGCGTTATGTTATATGTATTTATAAGATACAATGTATTTAATGTCAACTCTATAGATGAGGTTATACAGAAGTGTGCAGTTAACGAGGAAAACAAATGTTCTTTTCCCTAAACGACTTGGTAGAGTCAAATTATGGCTGTAAATACTTACACTCCGTATACTATAGCTGTCTTGATACTTTTGTCTGTACTTGTTGACACGAGTGGTTACAGAAAAACAAACTACAAACATGTAATTACATAGTGTTTGACATGCAAACGTACATTGGATAAATATAACATACACCTTTCTCCATGAAATTTGATCTGTATTGACAAGCATTGGATATGCATGAAACCCAGCGTGTTTTCTGAATACAGCCATAAATAAATGCAGACAATACACCCATGGTTTACAGACAAGAACTGTTCATTATTCGATTGCTCAATGTAGATCTTTATAAATTGTCTGTTATCATTTCCTAATCAGACTCAAATTATCAATGAACACCATTGGCTGCGACACATTTGGCAGCTAATACAACTATATACTTACCTCTTCTACTTTGCACTAGCTGCAATCGGTGATATGATATAAATGTATACATGTACTCACGGACCTATTCGTGATGTACTTGATTAAAAAAAGATATAATTAGAATGTATTTGTTTGTTAATACTGTTCGTATATATAATCTGTATTTACCTTGTTTTGTTGTGTAAACTGTTTCTATATTTACTCCACAGTCTTACGATCACATGACACAAAACAGTCATGTGATCATATATGACATGGTGAAGGCACACATGAAGGCACACGTTGAACACTTGTTAAACTCTGTCTTCGATCATTATAACTGTGCCTATACTTGCATACACATACCGCGTTGAATCTATATACTTGACATGTTGACAAGCAAACACTGACTTTATCTCCTACTGATCACTGAACATTTCTTATATTATTGTATATAAGTGTTTACACGAACATGTATATATAATCAATTCCCGAATATACATTTTGAATCCACGTGGAATTTCGACTGACTGTCAGTTGGTTTTGTCAACGGACCGTTTGTTAAAAGGTTATGTTTCGCGCGTGCGTCTCGTGCTGTTGCAGATGCTGAGGGAAAGCAAACGTACATGTGCATTTCCGTCCAGCATCAACATATTCCTAAAACAGTATGGCATGTTATAATAAGAACATTTTATTTGTGGTCACACTACATTTGAAATAGTTATCTATATACGTATTTAGCTCTTGTTTTGCATACAAAGCGTCGGATTATCATATAAGTATAGAAAATGGAGAGAAATATATATATACGAGATGAAGAGAACGAGAGAAATATATATATGGGAAACCTAATGTTCATTTTTTCCGAATCTTTTTGATTTTCAGGCTGATGTTATCTGTTTCAATTTTTATTGCGTTATTTTATGCTAATTGAGATCACTTTATTTAAACAATCATAAATAATTAATATAACATTATCATAATAATTTGAAGGATAAGAGACAATTTTTCGTCTGAAATGTCTAAATGTTTCAAAGGTATGGGAAACAAAGTAACAACAGTATCACACTTATGAGACTTAAACAGTAGAAGGTGAATTAGCACAGATTATGCTGGCCCGTGGTTCTTGACTGAAATACCTCTGTGTTGTGATTTAACTGTTAACTAAAAAGTATCATTATCGGATAATTTAACACAACTCGTACCCAGGCCCCGTGCTCCGAAAGCTTTTCAGAATCAGGATCAGACTCAAGTTAAAAATTATTTTACTATGGACCTTCTTTGAAACCTACTATAATTACTTTACTATTGACTGTTGCTATTTAATTAAAATATGTTCTTCAAACAAGACTTCTCATAATTCTAACCTTTTTTATAGTAGAGATCAATGATATAATGCCTACTTTAATATTTCCCTGATTTTATCAATTTAATTATTGTATCCAACTGATTTGTTTCAAATAATAAAATAAATAACACTCGTGCCCTATCCATTCGCATTATTTAAGTACTGTATATTTAATTTCAAATGACAGATATACCACTAACAAGACGTATGTCATTCTTTCAACAAAAAAATGTGCGAAAATGAATCTTTCCGCTCAAATGTGTAACTTGAGTACATCTATCAAAACGAAAGTACAAACTGTCGGTATAAAATGACAACAAAAAGACTGTGGCGGATACCAGCATTGACATTCTATTGTTTAATTGCTAACTCTAAAATTGCATGTTCGTATGTAAAGTCTGTATGTGTCCGTCATATAGATCTATGTTAGTTTACATGAACTTTGTACTGTAATTTGTAAATGCGAAATCATGTGACGTGACGTGTTGACAATATGTTTTCATCTAGTAACTTGTGTTTATATGCAACGAGAATGTATTCGACATGATGCTGTCAACGAGAAACGTGTCTGTTTGGATTTTATATATAATGTGCACACAGATAAAAATGACATTAAACAGTGTAATAGCTCTGCTAACCTTGGCAGCTTGCATTATTCCTACCGCTTGTGGGAATCCACCCAAACTGTTGTTGATCTCAATGGATGGCTTTAAACATGACTACTTGAGTCTTCCAGCTCTGAAACCAGAACATATTAACAACTTTCAGTACTTCATTGACAATGGTGTGAAGGCTGATCAAGTGATTAATGTATTTCCAACTGTAACCTATCCAAACCATTTCTCTCTCATCACTGGTTTATATCCTGAAAGCCACGGTGTCGTACACAATCGATTTTATGATCCGGATCCAAGAGTAAAGGACACATTTTGGTATGACAACAGAAGAGATAACTTTGATCCAGTTTGGTTTGATGTTGGAGCGGAGCCTATTTATGTGACAAATCAAAAAGCGGGCAAAGATAGAAGATCTGGTTCAGCGTTATGGCCATGTGGGCTTGGCAAGGTTAAGGGTATAGCCCCAAATAATATCATCTATGATGCTGACCCTTTTAGCCATATCAATTTTACGAAATTAGTCGATACTGTCATAGAATGGTATACAGATGAAATTGATCCAATAAACCTAGGCTTGTTATACTTTGATGAGCCGGATGAAACTGGACATCGTCATGGTGCAGGCTCAGATCAAGTAGTGCAGATGATTATTAAACTGAATGATGTGCTAGGTCACCTGTTTGAAAGGCTGAAGGAAGAGAAACTCGGGGATGAAATAAATATCATACTCACAGCTGATCATGGGTTTGCTAATGTTACAGAAATGGTGTCATTGAGTGATTATGGTATATATGAAGGCAGAGATTATAATTCTAGCTCACAGTTCCTAAACCACATCACGGAGCAGTTGTATACCAATAATGTTACAGGTAAGCCAAACAGAGAAATGCATATATATTTCTGTTTTTTCTAACATGCTATGATTTCTGTAAAAACTGCTAGATTGAAATGACACTGAGTAGTCTTTAAGGATTAAGCATACACACAGAAAAAAACAGACAGCTCATAGTTGGCTTAGTTAAGTATGTTGATGTTTTGTTTGTAATTGTTATTGTTTTAACACTTGTTTGGTTGTAGATTTGCTGCTGAAGTTTGACAATGAAGAATTGAAAGAAAAGGTTTTTGTGTATGTTAAAGACAAGGATTCTTATCTAAAGGTAAAAGAGAGAAGTGTAATTCTTTACTTAGCAAGATAATATTTTGTTTCTGATGCATTGACATTGGTAATATTGCAAACACCAGCCTAACACACTGTCTATGTATCCATATGTCTGTCTGTCTATCAATGTTTCAACATTCACCTAAACGACAATATCCAGAAAACTAAGTGATATTCATCTTAGATTGTTTCTTGATATTTAAGCAGTCTTACTGTTAAATTCAAATAAGTCTAAGAGGTAGTCTTAACCATTAAAAGGTTTTGTTTTATAAGTCTACTTTTAATACTGCATTTAATCATCATACTGCTTGTAACTTGTAATCAAACTTTTTTGTCTGTATTGCTCAAGACTTTCCATTACTTTCTACAAGTTGTAATGTTTAATATTTATTTGGTGTTCAGGAGAAGTTACATTACAATGACAATGTGAGGATAGCCCCTGTTGTAATCACTGGGAAGAATGATGGCATCTACCTAGTGAATGAGTCAATGCCACTAACTGTTGTTGGTAAGACTTTTTAACCTTCATTGGTTACTAACTTAAACTCATGTAAGGGTAATTCATTTTCTAAACTAGGGATATTTTGAGGGCACACCATTTAAGAAAAGTAGACACATCTGTAGACATAATAAACCTAACACAAACATCTGTTCTCTTTGTACATAGACTTTGTATTCAGACTGCTTGTTATAAAGACCAACCAGTTACTGTGATCTTACTATTTTAGTTGCTTTTTCAATTAAACTGAGTCACTCTATTAAGACTAACTTCCAATTAGGAAACAATTTGGTTAGAATCTGAGTGTGGTGTCATTAATTGAACTTTAACTAAATTGCAGGTATGCACGGCTACGATCCACTAAAGTTTGAGAGTATGCGACCATTCTTCTTAGCCATGGGACCAGCATTTAAGAACAACTACAAAGTGAACACCTTTCACTCAGTAGATATATACCCACTGATGTGTCATATACTGGGTCTCGATCCGGCCCCTAATAATGGCTCCTTCGACAACGTAAAGGGGCTGCTGAAGTCAATGGAGGATAAGAAAGTGATGAGTTTGACTGTGACTAGTATATCATGTAAGTCCTATATAAAAATAAATATGTATTTACTTTTGTTAAGATAATTTTTCTAAAGTGTATTTCCAATTAACATTTTATCTTCCTGGTTTTGATGACCAATGTATTTCTAGAAACAAAAGCTCTCAGTGCCCAACAAAGTATTAGACTTGACAGTAAAGAAAGTAGGTCATAGGTCATGTGAAGTAGAGATTTGATAAAAGAGACACTTACAGAAGTTGTATGCTTCACGGATTATGTTTGCAGGCTGGAATTGTTGATTTTGTTCACAATTATGCATAAATCTTATTTTTATCTTTGTAATTTAATAAAAGAAAACATGTTATTTATTGTCCATTCTTATTATAGAGATGGTCTCATTATTGAGCCTATTTTATATGTGAAGTAATCATACTATTAAGATTTCTTGATTTATTAACTTGTCTTATTGTAAAGATGATCTAATGATTGATGTGATCCATACATTAAAGGTTGTGATTCTAATTTTGAGGTAAAATGTTCAAATTTTAAAAGTGGCTACAAATGAAACAACTACCTTGCATTTAACAATATGTACTTTGAAAGCGCAAAAATGGTGTCTGTTAAATTGTTGGTCATTTTTGTTATAGTTTTCAAGCTCTATCCATGTACATATTGTTTAATGCAAGGTAGTTTGTTTCATTTGTAGCAACTTTTAAAGTTTTGAGTTGTCTGATTTTATTTTATTTCCCAAATCTTTTATATTTCCAGTTCTGGTAGTGATTTGTATCAGTGTGATGGTAGCAGGACTGTACTCCATCTGTGCTTGCCATAACGCAAGGAAATCGCCACGAATGTTACGAAGTTTAAATCGACCAATGGGATTCGCTGGAACTAAACGTTTATTAGAGAGCGATGGTGAAGATGATGAATTTTAAGATAAAGATAATTATGTAGATAGGGTTAACAATACTAAGTGATTGTAGCATTCATGGTATAAGCACATAAGAGAGACTTCTTTGATTATTATTTGAATAAGTAAGAAAAGATCAAAAACTTTCTGCTGAAACTTTTTTGTTTACTATATGTGAATTAGCTTCATCACCAAATTAACCCTTTTTTTATGTAATATTACTATTATGAATATCTTTTTATTACACTTGTTGAATACAAACCAAAATGAGACATATATGAGAAACCTGTGGAAATTGTCAGGTCTGTGCACGCTGAAAAGTCCTTGATAAAACGATCTTCCTCATCATTTTTGTATAAACTTTTATGAAACTCTTTTCTATAAATGTTCTTCTCAGTGATTTTTTATATCTTTATCTTGAGCACCTTTAATATAACTGCTCGTATGATCTTAGATAAATCATTGGATCATCCCTCTTACCCATTATTAAATGAGTTAAATTGGTTACCTTTACAATCCCGTATTACTTATCATGTAGCGTAACTGGTGTTTAACGTACATAATGATTTAGCCCCTAATTACTTAAACACTATACTACTATTTACTTATACAGTCGTGACGAATTACGCTCTGAATCCCGATGTCACTTAGCCCAACCAAAAAATAAGTCATATTTTCCCAACCTAACCCTACAGTCACTTAGTACACCAATTTGGAACAATATCCCAGAACATATTAAGTCTGCTACAACTCTGAACACATTTAAATCAATGTTAAAAAGCATCTTTTCTATACATATTAAATCGCTATATTTATAATTATCATACTCAGTCTAACTGCGTTCCTGTTATACGTGTTTATTATTAACTATGTATTGTTCCTTTTGATTCATAAATGATAGAGTGTGTCATGAATTGTATATACATAGTATAAGTGTGTATGGATATGTTTTTGTATGAATGTGTACGTTGTGTTTGCCTGTGTTTGTCTGAGGAACCTGTGTTGTTTTTGTATATATGTATGAAAAAAAGTGTTGTATTGTTTGATCACATGTTTGGATGGCCCCAGGGAAGATAAGTTGTGAATTTACTGGGTCACTATCTTTAAAAAAAGTTTTTGAATTGAATATTATATGAGTATGGTTCAAAGGTGTTACACAGATACATTTAGTATGTATATATAGTAATAATAAGATGCATTTAGAGCAAACATCTCTGAGGAAGTGTACATGTTGTATATCTTATATTAAAATCATGTTCAATCAAAATGCTTGCTATCTTTGCTGCACATTAAACTTGTGCTCAAGTAATGCTTTTAGGATCATTGGATGTCTTTATGGAGCTTGATATTTACCTTTGTTTTGCCTTGCATTATTTAAAATATACTGTGTTGCATTTTTTAACTGTTTGGTTGAAATGTTTTAGTAAAGTTGTTTGTGATTCTGTAGAATCATGTGTACTGGTTTAACAAGGTTAAAACTCAATTTATTTTGAAATATTAGAATTGTTTTCTTAACTTGCATATACCATGAACAGTTTGATATCTATATGTGAACCTACCCCTTATAGGTACCTGGGTGTGCAACATAACAGCTGCAGGTGACCTCCTTGTTGTAGTTTAATATTTGATAATTTGAATCTTTATTTTTACTTTTTGACTTTCAATTAAGAAAGGTAATAAACTGTATTTATCCAAAATCTCAATGAAATATGAAACCCTGATCTGAGATTTACATTTCTGTTTCATTTGCAAAATTTAGTAGTTTTTTTATATTTACAGGTACTTATTTAAACCAAAATGATGATTTATTTAATGAACTAGTAGTAAATCAGAGCATATTTTTGGCTGTAAGTACTTTCTGTTTTTATTACTGCCTGTACACCAGTTTATCCAAATGTTACAGTGCTTTGTTTCTGCTCAATATATTACACATTCTACTCAAGTGCATCATAATGTGAATTATTATTTGGTATTTGTTTGACAGAAATTATCTGCAATGTATTTATATTATCAAAGGCATTTATTTTATTGTTCTTGTGACATTTTGACATTTTCTGTGATTCCTGTTTGTTGTTCCTATGTTGCCTTTGAGATTACAACTTGACCAAAACATGTCCATTAGAGGTGAAGACAAACTTTGAGATGCTAAAACGCTGGATATGCCACACTATCAGTCTTATGTCTAAGTTATTGTATTAGGGGGGTTCCAGTATTAGGTGGAGGGGGGGATCTCTCTGTAATGAAAACAGAAGGCCACAAAGTTGAACCAGATACATTGGCCGGTTTAGTGAGGTCTTCAGTGTTCAGGGTTAACAAGGGCGTTATTGAATATGCTTGCTTCTCAGTATCTATCTGTTTTTTGATAGTAAGTCTAGGATTGGGTATCTGTAAAATGTCGAATATTATTTTAAAAGCATGATACATTAATAGCATTGTCTGTATCCCTCAAGATTGTGTAGTTAGGGGGATCATGGATACTGAATTTGGTTGGTCAAACTTAAACTGTACATGTATGTTAACAATATAGTTAAAATAATAGTGTTCATTGTTTTTTTTCAATCCTATATTTTCATGAGTGGTGACAATCTTGTTGTTTGGTACATTTTGGTAACTGCATATAACGCCAAAATGTGTTGACCATGATAAAGTTACTAGTTAAATGTGTACATATACAGACTAACTTAGATCTTTTAAATAGAAATTTACCTACAAACATCAATATATCAGGAACTTGAAATCTTTTTTTGCTTTATACTTTCTTTGTTTTTTTATGTTTATACAAGTCATGTGCATGTAATTGTTTCCAATGTTTAAAAAGTGATGACCTTTATATATGACCTTGTTTTATGTGTCAAAGTGCTGTAAATTCAACAATAAATGTTGCTGACTGTTGTGAATTATAATTTCATGATGTTTTAGAATGGATCTTTGTATTCCACTCGCTGCAGTGTTTCCAAGCCAAATATTGTTTAATCTTGGTTAATATCTATATATAGTTATCAAACTTGTTGCCTATTAGTCTAGTGTCAATGGTTAGAGTGAATATATGGAGGCAGGGATCATGTTTGGTTTACTGTGTTACATTCCCATTAAACTATAATAAAAGTGTGAAATAACCAAGGTTGTTGATTACTCTATGTATGGCTTTGCTTGGGTCTGTTGAGAATCTGTCCATCTAAGCTCAGGTTCCTGGTTATATGTAGTGCCAGAACACTAAGACATTCCTTATATTTCACTGACAAACTATCCCTCATGACTTCTAGATGTGGACAGCTAAAAGTCGCTTCAGTGATAATACAAGTATTAAATGGTCAAAGCCATGCTATACAGCTATACCAAAAATAACAATATCACAGACGTGTTATGATCTTTTCTAAATACCAATGGTCAGTCTGAACCAGTGCCTTACTCTGAAAACAAGCACAATATGATCGGTGTGGAATATTCTGCCAATCAATACATGTGGTGAGAGTCTCATATGTCTCACACTTCTATTGAATTTCTCTTAAATGTAAGTCAAGAGCCATGTTATTCAGCTATAAGGAAAAAGGTCTTGTCTTACATGTATGAATTTAACACTAGAGTGGATTTGGTTGATAAAGACAGTAATGTACTCCAATAGCGTATCTACAATAAAGCCTGACACCTGAAACAAATGATTCATTCTTTTGCAGATTATTTTTTTACAATATTAAATGCATTGTTAGGTTCTATTTTACAGTAGAAGTTACTCAAATAACAAATTCGTATTGAAACTGTATATCAATGATTTTAATGTTTATTTATCTCTAAACATATTTTGTTCAAATCCTGAACAAGGAAGTTGTATTGGTTAATTAGTAAGTATTGTATGTACATGCAAACATATCACTTGTGGATGCCATAATATCTTCAAAGGACATGTGATAGCTTTGTAAGTTACTCCATTCACAATCTACATACTGCAGCTAATCGCCGTCCCCGAATGAAAGGTAATTATAGTCATAAATTATAGTTTAAACGACTTATTCAACGACCATTCATTATCAGGGACATCATCATATATCTATCGAATGCTGAAGAAGAAGAGTCATATAGTGTATCAAGCCTTTATTTAAACAAAACTTCACTAAGTAAACATCACGACTTTGGTCACTGATATTTAAAACTATTTTCCTCACACTATGTTGAAAGACATGTTAGGGCATGACAGCACAAATAATTACATGTATTATCATTGGCGCTTAAAACTGAAGCAGAATAATTGGCCTTTTCAATTTAGCCAATACGGTTAATCCAATTCAGCCTGTTTGTGTCATTTGAACGTCTGGTATTATTTGCATTGAAAGTCTTATTTCCTGCTCATTATTAAGACTTTTGTTAAGACAGTGGTTTCAAAGAGTGGATCAGAGAGCTCTAATCAAAAGTCCAAACCTGTCAGTTTGTTCCTAAAGATTAGTTCTCAACCAACATAAACCATTTATAAGCAATGGATACAAGATTGTTGTGTTGCAGCATTCTCCTGGTTGGTATGTACCTGTATAAGGCACTAGTTAATTGGTTGTCATTGTTTGTTTTTTCTGCATGTATAGTAAATGAAATGAACCATTAAGTTTGACAGTTTATGTTCGATTCACAGGTTGTTCAGCTTGATGTCCTAGAAATGAAAGTTGTATGTTACTCTTAATACCATGTACTATAGAGGCGTCTAGAATCTTAGAGATTTCAAAGTGTTTTGGATGAACATTATAGCTAATTTAAGATAAATTACTTTAAATGTTTTTCAACTAGTATTTATCAACTAAGGACTTGGTTTAAGACAAACACATTACTTAAATAGACAATGAGGTTAAACAGGTTTAGAAGTATGTGTAAAATGTTCAAACCTTGATTATTTTATTTCAGCTTCCATCATTATTGGTACAGTCCAAGCTGAAGGTTGTACATTTATGTTGTATCCTATTTCTATATACCTCTTTACCAATCATATGTGAATAATTCTAGTCTAGATACATAAGACCTTTGAGTAAAGCAGATCTACATGGTCCAGTTCTTAATTAACCAGTCACTAGCTTGTATTCCTCTCAGCAAAGTCTTTTAATTTAGCCATGCTTGACAAAGTCTTTTAATCTAGCCATGCTTCACAAAGTCTTTTAATCTAGCCATGCTTCACAAAGTCTTTTAATCTAGCCATGCTTCACAAAGTCTTATAATCTAGCCATGCTTCACAAAGTCTTTTAATCTAGCCATGCTTCACAAAGTCTTTTAATCTAGCCATGCTTCACAAAGTCTTTTAATCTAGTCATGCTTCACAACGTATTTTAATATAGCCATGATTCACAAAGTCTTTTAATCTAGCCATGCTTGACAAAGTCTTTTAATCTAGCCATGCTTGACAAAGTCTTTTAATCTAGCCATGCTTCACAAAGTCTTTTAATCTAGCCATGCTTCACAAAGTATTTTAATCTAGCC
>ENA-OREC01001108-OREC01001108.1-marine-metagenome-genome-assembly--contig:-NODE-1108-length-12872-cov-13.728644_pt1 | contig 12872 bp, 5 predicted proteins | sample MGYA00248626_ERZ508543 | MGnify/ENA primary metagenome ERZ508543 (study PRJEB26211, sample SAMN05518279) | marine metagenome | isolation source: Puget Sound, Washington, USA | host: Bankia setacea... | reverse complement strand
GGAGGGAGTGAATCGTATACACAAACCTATATATCAAACAGAGACATACATGATCGGTCAGTAGTGTATATTAAGGCGCAACTAAGACAGCATTAACAAGAAACTGCGAAATCAAAACCTCGGGACCACACGAAAATGAACAAAAAATGAAGTTAAACGTTCCTAAAAAATATGTAGCTTTTGAAGGAGGAAAGAACAGAATACATATATATATACTCATTCGTTTAAATCGCCACGTTGACTAAATGCAATACACATACAAGCGTCTCACTACACTGAGTGACAAGGGTGTTTTTTCTCAATTATCGGTATTTATAGGTATTTTTTAAAAATCTTAAATTTGACTTGTGTATGTTTTTGTTGGCGATTTAAGCCTATCGAACTGTAAAATTGACCTATAGAACATGAGTGTGCCACGCTTCATAGTCGTTAATGTAATATACATGTATGTATGTATATATATATAGAGAGAGAGAGAGACTACATTCGTGACAAAGTTCAAACTCAAGAGTCCAAGATCTCAGGGTCTTTTATAAAGGTGCATGTGTGTGTATACATCAACACTGTCCTAACAGCCGTCTTCGTCCCTATACACCGATAGGACCTAGCACTATCTACAAGCCACGGGTAAACTAAGGACAGTAGTCACAGAACCAAGGCCGTTTATTAGTAACACGTAGTTCAAGGTTTTCACAAACGCTGAAAGAGAGTATAGGTAGGGGCATTTCCATTTATATTAGCAGTTATCTTCAAACTTGGTCTAACGTATTAGTCCTAGAACTAGACCAAATCATTCGAAAGACATTTACATTCACAAGGATTTACATCCCATTACATCATCAAGTAAACTGATTGTCTGTATTTTACATTCACTAGATATCACTTAAAGACAAATTACAGTGCTGTGGCTGTATATACATTGTGTCTGAACTGATGTCAGGTAACATGATTACGTTTATGCAAGCAGTACATAACATAACATGCACTGTGTAACATGGCATATATCTAGTCGTAAACATGTATGTACTATACGTGTACAGTATGTGATCACAACTTAAACATAGTGTTCATACGGTAGGCCCACGTGAAGGGTGACACATTCAACTTTCTGACCAAACAGGTGATACATATATAATATATATGAAGGATTGTACACGTATATATCTACGGTATATATCTGTACATAATTAACAATGTTTACATATACGTTTTACCAGCATCATTTCATTTATAAACGACTCTGCAATTAATCAATGGGTATTAGTACTTGTCTTGTGTAACATACCAAAACTCTTCGCATATGTAGATCAAGAACGTATGACTATACTCGTTATCGTAGCGCTACATGTAAACCCTATTTTATGACGCTATTGACATGTTTCATACATTTTGGACACGTATTTAATACAGATAATGTCTAAATAAAGCTGCCCCATGTGACTAAGGGATTGGTACTTTAAGGAAACGTGTCTTTTCAGACTTTTATAGACAAATCCTGTTGACCTCATTCGGAGTTTACGCCTACATGTACTGATATATTGATACAGAACGTTTGTCTTGAAATCGTTTCTGAATGAATACTTTGGAATATAAGACTTCCATATATCTAATTAAGAACAATAATCAATAGGCCTAAATGTGAGGGTTGAAATACCAATTCTGAAATGAACATATCACTCAATAACCGTGTAACCTATATCCAGCAGCTGATAACGTGACGCGGTATTAGAAACAGTGAACGGCGGCCTTGTCCGTAAATAGTGAATGAAAACTATGATGGTAACACGTCGAGATGATTACTTATAATTTTACCTTTTCTGTGTGTTCATATCCTTCAAAGGTATACACAGCATATAAACATGTTCGTTGAAACTCTACACGTAGATTTATGTTGTAATATGCAATAATGACTTCCGCTTTTACGTGTGCATCTGAGCAAATCACGTGAGACATGGATGTACAGCGTGATGGAACGATGGAAACCCGATATTGTGCTATAAATAGACTGACATGCTTTTGGTTTTTCTATCTATTTTTAGACTTCAAGTACAAAATGTAAACAAAGAGGTTGCGGCGATTATGTTAATTAAGTGGAATTGGCAGACTCACGTAGAAATGCTGTGTCGTCGATGAGAAGTTTAGCATATGGGACAGGTATTGTGATAGCTCTGAGCACTGCTTGACCGACAACTCTACTGACATAGATATATTTCCACAGAATGTTGTACCGCCAGCTGTCCAACTCGTTCATTATTTGTGTTGACGTGATAGAAGCTGTGTTTTTATAAAATAAAATAATGCACAAATGCGAGTAAATACAGTATATAATTAGATATTCCATATACTAAGTCAAAAACCTTCGCTACATTCGGGTCTTGTCAACCAGTCGATCATACCTGTATCCTATATATTTATATCGATTCTTACTGATGATGAATAAAAAAAAGCGAATCAAACAAAAAATTATGACGATGGTGGTTGTGCTGATGTTTCTGTTATTGTTTCGCGCTGCCGGAACTGCATGCGCTGTCGTTGCTGAATATTTCATTTTGCAAAACAAAGCTATGCATACCCACGAGTAACTATCCTAAATTAAGTTGTATCGATGATTTAAAGATACAAGTTAAAAAGAGGACGCAAACTTTGTCCTGAATATGGAAAAGCATCACCCTAGCTGCAGATTGAAATGAAGTTAATACCAGAGTCTGTAGTTTCGTACCGTCTGACAACACTGAAATGTTCCGTAAATATGTACTTTTCATAAGTAATCATCGACTAAGATACATGTATACCTAAACTAAATATACATACAATACATATATATATATTTATATATATATATATATATATATAATAAACACTATATATGTCGCCAATCCTCTGCCAGTGAAGTAGACAGGAATGACATTGTATGGCTTTGAATATGATAGAAGCTGGGTTTTTATAAAATAAAAAAGAACAACTTTTAAAGGTGGCTATATTATATATATATAACTTTAACAATCGCTCGATTTATCTCCCATAGCATTTCGTTATATTTATAAGACCAGCTGCTTTTTAATAACTGTATACATGTATATGTGATCTAACTCTAAAGCAAATCGCTGGTGCCTTGTTAACATTACGATAACCAGGGGATCGTTTCATCAATACTCCAGTTCAATACTTATAGTGTTCTACCATTGGTCAATGTATCATACTAAGGTGATTACGAAACCAGTCCTAGAATAGTTTACGAAATGGCATTCAATTAAATAGGTAAGCTTTACAAGTTGTCTGTGTCAATTAAGACTTCACGAAAGCTTCTTCCTGCAAGTTCTGAAAAAGAAGGGTATTGCTTTCAATATAGTGTAGCTAGAATGCCTTATTTGTGAGAGATCATGGATATCCGTCAGAACAATATGTCAGATCTATCACGCTATCAAAAAAGTGCAAACTTCATTGATTATACCTCGGCACACCCATTACATAAACATGTTTCTATAACCGGGTCTGTCTGCAGCAAACAGGATCTGTCTGACTAAATTCGTCTGCTTCTGCAGGCCAGCAGGCCCTTCCGTTGTAGAAAATAAGGTGCACATTTAAATTAGACTTTACTAAACGTGTACCAATATAAATGCATGCAATATATGCAACAAACCTGTTCAAAATAGCTATTCCAAATATGTGTGGTTAGTCCCTCGTTCACAATGGTTTAATTTCCAAAACTCCGAGCACAAACTAAGTCTTGCAGACTACACTTTCATCAAATTACCGTCTGCAGAACTGCGAATCAATGCTAGTTTCGTTGACTCGTTGAGCGTTAGTGTATCCTTGTATCGATCCAGGAGAACTGGGCGATGGAAGGCCTAACGCTAGTCTTCGTGTATGTGGAATTATATGAGCTCTGTATAATTGTTATAGTGCGAGTAGCAGAACATCTCGTGTCAAACATCTTCTAAGACCACCACTATTAGTGTAACTGTCCTCATCACGAAATAGTTGAATGAACTATTTAGGTTCCGTGAATCGGCTAGATAAAAACAACTTCCAGATTCTTCTACTGATTCGGCCTAAGAGTGTCTAGTAAATTGTATCGAAAATGTACAAGCTTGGAAGCACATGGAGCACAAGACTGTAAATATATTTAACTGTGTGTGTGTGTGCGTGCGTGTGTATGTGCGTGTGTGTGTGTGATACCTACTTCTGAAGACATTGTGTAGTTTTGCTGTTGTTGTTGTTTTTCTTTTATGAAATAACTATAGAGCAACCGATTCCATCCCGTTGTGTCGTGCTTTGTATTTGTTTTTGTTTTCTGTGTTGTGTACGTCCTTATTTGTTCAGCAACGTTCAATCACAATGGTGTTTGACAATGTATGTCTACAGTAACAGCGATGCATGGCGAGTATGAAACAAGTCTAATTAAATATACTTCGGTCAAATTAAATATACAAATAATCTGTTTATATAACAACTCAGTTGGAGTTTAAATGCGAACGGGTTCTATCTGCTCCTTTATTCAACATAACAGTTAGCACCATATCGCTTTCAACCATCTACTTTCTCACTTGAATGTTAGCACATAAGAATGTTGCCGAAAATTCATGACTGCGTTTAACCGTGGACATGTATACGCACGAGAAACACGAGGACTATACGCACGGGAATCGCACGAACGTTTCATGCTAGCGACGCCCATCTCATGAAAGCTGCATTGTGCTGACCTAATAAAGCTCGTTATAAGTTGGCCATAAAAGGTTGCAAGAAACTCGTGTCTGGTGGGTTTCATTAAAGTTCCTAGGACTGATATCTGACCTCAATCACACATTTGGCCAATGGTAGCGGAAACAGTACATTGAATACATGTATTATACAAAATGTGCACATATCATACTGGATGAAACGGTCACTGAAGCCCAATAGCATAACTTTTTTGGCGACATGCTCTGGACATGCCAATTTTCTGTTCTACATGTCGATTAAAGTCAACGAAGAAGCAGGTTTAAAAAAATGTTTGTCTGATATTGCAAACGTTAGCACGTAGTTTACGAGATGTTACATGTGATAACTTGCATTCGTTTGTTTGCATCTATCTAATGTTTATCCCCATTACACCCAGCTTTCAGACACAGCTCAACTTATTTGTAGTGTTACTGGTTAACTAGAACATCATGCAGTTATATGTCAAGTGCTACATATATCTACAAGTGAAATGAGTGTTGTGCTACTCGACTGCCTCGTACATAGTGTGCAGAAAGAGGGCTGTTATAAGTGCCTCATATCTGCTTTATGTCAGTATATGTTTGTGTAAGAATAAGGATCTGATGCAGTTATTCGAATTACAATTAAGTTCCACTATAAAGACCACTCGATATTAACACCAGTCTGTTAATAAGACCGCATATTTTGTTATCAGAAGCAGTCAATTTCACTGTCATTGGATCTTGCTATTAAGACCAGATTGTCTTGGTCCTGAGAGTGTTCTTATTAGTGGGACTCTACTTGACAGTGGATCAAACTGCTACCAAATTACATGTGTTATTATAAAGACAACACCGTGTATATTGAAGCTCCAATAGACCGGTTTATTTTATAATCGAGGGATGTTTAGTTAAACTCATTATATCTGATATACATAGTAAACCAACCCATTGTTCACATAATGATGTTGGATACTAAAGAACGCACATCCTGTTTTATGAAAGCTAGTCTTGTTACTAAATGGTCTATTGATGGATACACGAAGCTTTGATTGTAGAGCACTTCACTCTCAACTAACAACTTATTAGCTTTGACCCCAGTAGTTAAACAATGGCTTACTTCATACAATCTATTAATACACTACTGACCCTGGCTTTAAGTATATCCTGCAGATCTACAGTAAAACACGTGTACCGTTTAACAAACACGATTGAACACAGATATATGGTATAAATAAGGTTCCCAACATAAACATACATTTGTGTACACCATCATAGATTGGGGCCTGACAAATAAATGTCCATCCGCAATTTGCTAAACCAGTGCCTATAATGTGCAAGTTGTGTTGTGTTTCTTATGCAGCTCTATACAATTTACTCTGAAAGCATCATCTCTGTTGGACACCAAATGTCATGAATCAAATGAACACAAAAATCAAATGACAACAAATATATATCTTAAATACATGTGATGGGTATGCATGTCGAACCCAATTAATTGAAGCACTCTACTAAACTGTCCATCTTAGGTAAGCAGAGGAATTTTAAGCCCTCAAATAATGTCACTGTAAGTACTTTTTTATTTTGAGTTCTCTTTAGATATTGACTTATACAGACACTGTGACATTAATCATATTATTGTTCAAGCCTATATTTCAAAACCTACAAGCCTCGTGTCATAGAGGACAAACAGTTATATCAGTTTCTTCATTAACCAGCAACCGCACAGTGCCTCCCCCCCTCCCCCACCACTATGTGTTATGTAAATAATATTCAATCATAGACACTAGGAAAGTAATATGATATGTATACAATACTGACACAATACTCTCCAAATCAATACAGCTACACCTCTCATATAATAAACATGGTCTGCATCATAAACCCTTGAATATGTGCAGTAAGATGTGATAGATGTGGCAGGCTTGGGTTAGAGCTGGGATAATCTGTATCTGTCTTGATGAATGGAACAACCAGCAGGATAAGAGGATATTTCAAACACTATGATGAATTTAAATACATGTAATTGAAAGATATCTGCTTCACACAGGACAAGTTTAAGTTTCAAAGTATTGCCTCTCCTGCCTTTAGTAGATAATACCAAATTACAATATGTGCAAAATGTAGAAAATGTCACATTGAAGTACAGATATTATTTATTTTTTTGGTGTTTTTAAAAAAATTATTTACAGAAAGATAATGGTCAACAAACAACACATCTTAAACAGTACAGTTCAACGTATACACCTACAAATATTCCACTTGAAACCGTTAAAGGTGGTACCACTAGCAGCTCTGAACAGTTGTTTTTATATATTAACATATTAACTATTTCTTTTACAGTTAAGCATTCAATAGAATATAGCAAACAAATACAAGTCACTGTTTCCATAATTTATTTCACAAATAGAGGGCAATGCTTACACAATGACAAGAAATGATCTGTATCTAATACATGTAATACTGAAAACAAGTTGTATATGAAAACAAATGAAGCTTCAAAATCTTCTAAACAAATACAAACTAAGCCATCAAAGTTACAGACAATAACTTCTTATATACAATTCTAAACAAGGTAATATTGAATATGATTTAAATTAAACAAAACAAGTCCTTAAGACCTTATTAACAATTATAATTCAATTAGCGAAATAAATAATCATTTAATGAGAGATAAGTATTAACAGCCATAAACCAGTAATTATGTAACTTGGAAACAAATTAGTTTAGTTTATACTAATTTATTTTAGTTCGATTGTGAAACAAGCAATTGTTTGCTTATGTAAATCATGCTCGAAGCAGTTCCTGGAACCAACCAGTACTAAGCAATGAGAGTAAAGTTTCTTGCTCAAGGAAACAACGGGGGCCTTTGATGGGGCTAGAACTCACGACTGACAGGTATCCACCGATCACGAGTCAGACGTGCTATCCACTGTGCCACGCCGCCTCTATTGAAACAAATTGAAATAGGAATTCAACTTTTAACAAGTTCAGTCATAAAAAGAATGCTCTTTGAGATAACAAAAATGTCTTAATAAGTGGAAAGTTGTAAAAACTAAATAACATTGCATTTTGGAAAAAGAACCATTTAGTATCCAATCCTTATTTTGATTTGTCTTAACCATTCTAGCTAAAATAAATGGGTAAAGTTCAACAGTAAACAGATACAAATTTAATAAATAGATTTTTTTATAAAATACATGGAATAGTAGGTGACTATAAACTAGCAGCTGTGCGCTATCTAAGAACCCTTGGTGTGTCTTTTAAGCATCAAGTCACATGACATTAGTGAAAACTGGAGTCTGAGGTTATGTGGCTTCAAACTGATGTAGTGCTCTTTGATAAGCAGACAAACGTAAAGCTCTAAAAATGAAACAGTTGAAGTTCAAATGAGTTTACATGTAGTTCAGAAGCACATATGTGGGGTATAACTGTCATAGGAGGTTTACAACACTAAAACATTCCGATAGACTGATGTTAAGAAAATATGTCCATTAGATGTAAAATGTACATCAAAATAGTCTTATAACTTGTGAGAATATGGCACCAAACCAAATGAAATATCATCAAACATGGAGTGTGGTCAATGGTAAATGACTTAGTGAAACTCTTGTCAAGTACAGGACTAAAGGCAAAACAGCTTGATCAACATACAAACTGATATGTCAGAAGAAGTAAAAGATGGACAGATGGAACATTGAATCACATACATATGAGCAACATGCATGGAAATGAACATTGAATCACATACATATGAGCAACATGCATGGAAATGAAGTGCATGTATCAGACAAGAGTTGTTTGAAAACCATGTATAGCTGTTACTAATAGCCTTGAGAGACAAGTCATCTTCTAGTCAAGACAACCCTACCTATCAAGTTTGAGGTAATTAGGCCCAAGGTTCTCTAAATGGACAAACATGTTGAATCTAACTGTGACCTTCACCTGGTGATCTCAAAATAACAAAACAAATCTATAGGGGTCATCTATTTGTCATGGCCAACTGACCTATTAAAAGTGGACAAGGTCTTGTTTATCCACAGACGGACCAACTGACCATCCCACATAGACATTGGCAAAGCATTAACTATCAAAATACATCTGACCAGCAGTGTTTAATGAGGACTCTTGTAGAAAAGCTGTTATTAATACTTCTTTTATAAGCATTTATAGAACCATTTACCAGACAGTCAAACAATTTGTAACATTACTGTTTTGTGTTGTATTTTGCTGATGTTGCTTTTAAATCTAAATGTCGTTATGTATACATGTATCAAACATATTAGAAAGTTAAAATCCTTTTTAAACGTGTCTGCTAACAAAACAAATAAACAGTTGCAGGTTAACATGAGTTGAAAGCAAGACAACAATAACGACTAGTTGCTGACTCTATAATACCATTTAGAATTACTCTACATATTCATGCATTACTTGACTTGTAGAATCTGGAGCACTGTTTCAGGACAACCTTTGTATACAAAAAAGTTGTCTTTGTTACAAAAAAAAGCTATGAAAAATGTGAAAAAAATGGCTTACAGGATAAAAACTCTGCATCATAGCTCAAAATAACTGAACACACAAGTCTTATCATCCCTTGTTTGTGTACAAAACAAACAATTGTAAGATCCGAGAGTATACCATGCATGACCAATTAAATACTGGTTAAAGGTACAAGGGAAACAACCACATGTAGTAAACTTAGCACAGTTACCTACCCTGAACATTATGTAATATCAATACTTGTTGAAGTGTCAGCAGTGACTATATCTACATGTTTTATGTACATACAAAACGTACAAATTAGCAACAACATTCCTGTATGTGTAGCTATACAGATATCAAAGTTTAAACTGATCTAACAATAGTTATATCTGCTGCAATGTATAATGTAAATCATAACTTTTAAGCTGGTTTAATTATATAAATATGCCTGTAAAATATCAAATTTCATTAATAAATAAATAGGTTAATGGATGGATATCGCTACTAGAATTATCAACAAAATGCTTAAAACAAGTTCTCCAAGAAAATTGTATTTCTATTAAACACCTAAGTGCAAAACAACAACAACAAAAACCAAACTCTTCTTAACCTTCAACAACAAACTGAGTACATTAATTCTTTGTTTATGTTATAAAAAAATTTATCAACACATATTTTAACAAGCAAAGATAGTTTCTGTTTACTAAGGTCTTTTGTGCTACATTAATGTTGGGCATAATAGAGTGAAAAAATACTCTACATAAGGTTTTACCAATATTTAAGCCTTTTAATGTCATCAAAAGCTACTGACAATCTCTCATCCAAATAATCACTGCTTAAATATCTGTAATTTGATTTAAAAGGTTAGAACATTAGTAAATATTTTGTAAAACGACAACAACTATGGATCATTAATACTATGACAATAAGTGAAGCTTTTCTTGAAACAGCCAAGCAGAATATTTTCGTAACAATTCATTATTTAGTAACATGGTACTAGTTCAATGTCTCAGATACACATTTTCTGTACATACTGACTATCTATAACTTATTATGACTTCTCAAACTTCATACATAAACGCCATCACCGGTAGAAGCATGCTAACATAGGGTTGCATCAAGTCTGGTAGGGTGTGGGTTTTCAGCCATTTTGTAAGTAAGGCTACAACTCAACAGATATCATTGGTCTCCAAAGCCAGGAGATTCAGGAAAGTTGTTCCAAAAAGCAGACAACCATTGAATAATACAGAACAGACATCAAGATTTTGTCCGCTTGTCAATTTCTTCCTGTAGTCGTTGTTCTAAGGCTTTGATCATTTTTGGAGGAAGTCTGCGGTCATATCCCATTCTCTGTGCCAGCACTTCTGCTCTCACACCCTAGTTGAAAACAAACAAATATCAAATCAAGTCTTTCAAGCATATATAGTTAAATTTTGTAACAAACATAACACATTTCCTTGACGCAGACAATGACATTGTTTCCTGGTTCCCTGCTTGGGAAGCTCTTGTTTCTGCTACTGTACATCATAAACTTGGGTTGACTCATTTTACTTATACATTAAAATAACAAGAACTAATTATTTACACGCTAACCTTGTTTTTTGTATTATTTCTTGTTAAAAAAAGAACATAACAAAGTGAAGACATCTATTGAGACCATTACACTTACCTCCACCACATACTGCTTGTAAATCTTTCCATCTTTGTCTTCAAACTCAAAACAAAACAATGTCTTTGGCATGTCATCTTCATCTGAAATAGTATAGTAAATTAACAATCTGAAATCAATGTTATATTTTAGCACTAGTCACTTGTATGCTGTAAATGTTGTTTTGTCTAAACTCTTCTCAATCAAGTGCATTGAACAGACTATACTACATTTTTTGTCCACTTATCACAATTCATAACTTTATATGTGCGCTAATAATATAATGTTTCATTTATGATATATACTGAAGCAAACTCCCAATGCAACATGGATTTTGGCATACATTTTTTTTGTTTTTATATTTACCAAAATATTATTCTTTGATAACAGTGTTCGACAATGATTAAAATTTGACTGAAAAAAATGTTTTTGGGCACTGACAAGCACGGCCTTTTAGACGGAGAACAGGAAATCATCTTGCACGTGGAATTGGTTTTATATGGTAACCACATGTGTCAATGAACTGTCTGTTGGTTGTCAATAGACAGTGCAATCATAAAAATAACAATTTAGTCTTTAGAAATACCAAACTTTGATGGTGAAATACGCGGACGAGCAAATGGACTTTGGACGTCGAGACGGGTGTCCCATAGTTGGCATTTTTCGATCTCTACCATATCAAGATTGTGGGAGAAATATCACCAAAAATGTAAGACGATGAATGTGCATCTAATCCACTTGCGACATTACTTAAATAAACGTAGTAGGGCTTTCCCTGTATGTAATTAACAGATATTGTACTGATATGATGTCAACAGTCATTTTGCATAAAACAGCATGCGCAGACAACTAGAGCGAATAAATTGAATTAAATTGTAATGGTAAAAAATACGAATCAGAATGATAAACAGGTGTCTGAAACTTATGAGTAAATAAAATACAGTTTGGGTGGTATATTCCTTGTTTAGCTGTCATAAATGCGCACGTTGGTCACACCCGATATTGTCTTTTCTAACATTTCATAAAATTGACCTTGCTACCAACGTGCCTTCAGTGCTGTTTACCCAAGAAATATTTGGAAGTTGACTTTATTTGCTGATGCCATTTTATTACAGATATGATCGTATACACATATGTCGAGTTTGGTATGAATTATTTGAAAAAACAAATGAAATATTACACATTGTTCAGAGTGTTGCGTTTGGAGTTTGCTTCAGTATATTTCGCTTTCGACAAGACCTACATTTCTGGTAATATCACACATGAGTGCATAAAGTAGTTTCCAGCATTAGTAGTACTTATAATACTACTCTTTCTGTTTGTGTATATAGAACATGTCATTACATATCTTGTTTATTACACTGTTATATTATGTTCGTAACGGTGTGTCATGTGTAATCATATAACGATGGAAATAAAAGAGTATATATAACTTCCCTATTTTCTAATTAAGTGGTCTGTGTTATTTATTCAAGAGTGTTAGGTCAATGGTCCTGTACCAGATCAGCAGTGAACGTTACACTGTAATCATCTTGTCCAATTAATAAAGCGCAAATATATCTACCCAGGAAGCAATGTGTCATCCAGTAAAACAAAACAGATCAGATACATGTATATTGACTGACAAAAAAGGAAAGCCTCTATAATTTACAAGTTTACAAGTTTATTCATATTTACACCAGAAGGTCATAAATCCATGTGGCAAGTTACATATTAAAATGACATATCAACAATAGAACTATATACCTATTTATACAAACATTGATTTGTTCACATAATGTGTAGTATTCATTTTAATATATCTATGTATAAATAAACATAAATGCACCCATATTTACATATACATATACACATACAAACACAAGCACATACATATTCAAACCATCAAAACAAAACAGGAATTATTGATTTTCTTTTAAACATGTACTGATTTATACATGATTAAATTTGCTGGTAATATACTTAACTCAAACGCCATCTGAATAAAAACTCCTAATATAACATGCATTGGCTTTAACTGAGACCTAAATAACTCCTGTATTGGTCCTTATCATTTTAAACTG
>ENA-OREC01001107-OREC01001107.1-marine-metagenome-genome-assembly--contig:-NODE-1107-length-12874-cov-9.272173_pt1 | contig 12874 bp, 4 predicted proteins | sample MGYA00248626_ERZ508543 | MGnify/ENA primary metagenome ERZ508543 (study PRJEB26211, sample SAMN05518279) | marine metagenome | isolation source: Puget Sound, Washington, USA | host: Bankia setacea... | reverse complement strand
TCTCTCTCTCTCTCTCTCTCTCTCTCTCTCTCTCTCTCTCTCTCTCTCTCTCTCTCTCTCTCTCTCTCTGTGTCTCTATGTGTCTCTTTCTCTGTCTCTGTCTGTCTCTGTCTCTCCCTGTCTCTCTCTGTGTCTCTTTCTCTGTCTCTCTGTCTCTCTCTGTGTCTCTGTGTCTCTCTCTGTGTCTCTGTGTGTGTGTGTGTCTCTCTCTCTCTCTCTCTCTGTCTCTGTCTGTCTCTGTCTGTCTCTGTCTCTCTCGCAGTCTCTCTCTCTCTCTGTGTCTCTCTGTGTGTCTCTCTATCTCTGTCGCTGTCTCTCTGTCTCTCTGTCTCTCTCTGTCTCTCTCTGTCTCTCTCTCTCTCTCTCTCTCTCTCTCTCTCTCTGTATGTCTCTCTCTCTCTTTGTCTGTCTCCCCCTCTCTCTCTCTCTATCTCACACACCCATTAACCTTGAAACATAGTTGAACTGAGTTTACGTGCGTTACGGTGACGCATACCTGTACAGTGTACGTAGTTTCCTATTAAGTTTTAAAATGAAATTTAAATCTATTTTAATTAACACTTGCGGTAATGTTCGAAATAGAAACTCTCTAAACGGCAACGTAGCAACGCTTTTATCTAAATTGCTAAACAAATTCATTTACTGCAGGGTTATTACATTTCTGCTTTTTACCCTATCCTCAATTGGGATTAGATTTAGATAATGGACGTTTTTTCAATGAATTATAATGCCATTTTATCACATTAAAATCGGTTTTCGTTTGTTTGTTTTGTTTTGCCTTTTTGTGGATATACTCCAATTAAGATAACAATTACGCGTAAGATAAAACAACCTCATTTGAGTACAGTTCATACCCTTACTTAGACCTCGCCCAGAATAACGCCCATCATTATACATGGAAAATTACCTAAACAACGAAGTACTCGATTTCTGTTTCATTTCTCCAATTGATGTATGTACATATGCTAGAGATATGGATACAATCGGTACTAGTGTGTGACATATTGCGTTAACTTACTGGGCGTTTAGTGTAGCCAATGTCAAAAGTTATTGACCTGAAAAATACATGATATTGGCTGAAGAATGTTTATAACAAGAGGACGTTTATAGTCCTGTGTTTTCCTAATCAATAGAGTAAAGCTGTAAGTATTCTAAAAGCATGTTGGCATATATTGTTTCGTAATTTCCGTTTTGTGTGGTCAGTATGGTAATATATTGACCTCAGCAAAATGATATTGACTTGGTAATATTCAGAACAAGATGACGTATATATTTGTAAAGATTTGCTTATTGTAATTTAGTGTGGTCAATATATTAATGTATCGACCCTATACAAACGATACCGGCCGAGGAATATAATTATGTATGTAAGACAAGATGATCCAGTCATGTTTTGCTTTTGTTTTATTAACGTATCCAATTTTGCATCAATTAACAATGACATTCAACATGTTTACCTATACATGAATAGATAAACTTACTTGATACGTATTAAGATATTTGATCAATAATGAAATATCAATACATATGCAAACAAAGACAAGGAACACATGTACGTTTGAATGAAAAAAGAGAGAGTTTACACCCTTCTGAAAGATAATGTATACATTTTTTATGTTAACACATCTAAAATTAAATGACACTCGTATCTTAAACGTACTGATGTTCAGACTGTGCATGGTTGTGTTAAATAATATACTTTCAAGCAATATATTAACACCTCTTAACATTTGTGAATCCCGTTTTCAATTGTATCACTTATTCGCTGAATTAATTTTCCATACATAAGCGTGCTGTGACATTATACAATGTAAGTTAATTCAACCAAATGTATTTACAGGCCACTAAAGTAATTGGTCGAATTTACATAGTTTCCTTACTGTATAATGCTATGTTACATGTTTATCTAACCCATTTAACGACCACCTCTGTAATATGACAACAACGTAAATACGACCACCGCAATATATTTAAACCAAATCGTAAAAAGACCACCTATTTACATGTTCCAGTTTGGGAAGGTTGTTGTTTTCGAGTCAACATATTTGTAAGCAATATGACCTACCACAAATGAGACCTGATATCCTTAAATAAGTACAGACAAATGTTTCCATTTCTCGATATGCTTATCTGATATACATCTTGTGATTGTTATTATTACTTCCAATCCAATTCGATTCTCTCAGATATACTATTTTCAAATTGAAACACGCATGGTGATTCTTTCCTGTTTTTATATCTTCATATGAAATATTTATCTTAATCTAGATTTATCTTTTCCATTTGAGTCATTACAAAAAGAGATTTTCTTAAATTTGAAAGAAATTGTATGTTTTGAAAACAATGTTACACTTCTCCAAATAGCTTAACTGATGTGGCATTTCCCCGAACATATGTAAGACCAAGTCATTTGTCTTAAAACAAAAACTCATAAATCATCATATCGTGCAACTCATAATAACTTCATTTGTTTTTTTCAAAGTGTCAGATGTCTACAACTGTTTCCCAACTCTCACACGATTTACAACTCCCCCAATTTACATTATCTCTTGTTCTTAACATGTGATGTTGTTCCAATTTGCTGACTTTGCGAGAACGTGTTGTTTCCATGTATACATACTGTAGTTTATGATTACTAATTGTGTTTTGATTTTGGTCCAACTACTTAGTACTGTAATGATACATTTTATTGTTTAACAGGTTTAGCGTGTTTTTGAGAATTAATCAACTCGTACAATGCTTGGCAAGTTATACCCAGATTCTACGCAAACGTGTGCATGTGTATTTAACTCAGAAAAGGCACGATCAGTTGACGGCAATGTTAGATTGAAACGCGTCATTAAAATAGGTCTACTTTTCGGCTGAATGTTAACAGATATAAAAACTAATAACATTTAACCTCATTTAATTTCCTGGTACATTGAGCCAATTCCGGTTTGCATATCGAATACCGCCAATGCATAACTAGACCATTTCCCGCTGAGTTTCTTTGAACTACCCTCATGAAATTAACAATAACGCCGAAAAGAGTGGTCGGTAAAGACTCAACTTGCAGGTTGTCTTAAGTACAGAGTTTACGTTCTAGTAAGATACCCGACACACTTGTAGTATATGTATAACTCGGTTAACTGGTACACATATTTTCAATTCCAAACACTATCTGGTTATCTTCACTAAATGTGATAAGGTTGATATACCAAGAAATATTGTAGATAAACGATATCTAAGAAGCATGTATAATTAGGCCACCTAACTGTTACGGACAGGTTTTTACACGCATATGTTCACTGAAGTACCTGTTTTGAGCATGTTTTTAATAAAAAATAAGTGACAGTCTGCAGTGGTAACTCCGGCATATAAGAAGTTGATACTGTTTTCAGTACAAGAGTCTTTAGTATCGGTATGCACGTGTCATAACAAGGTTTGTCCGTGTCTAACCTATTTTATAGCCAATCAGAGAGCCGTATTTTTTTTAATTTTGGAAGTATATTTCATGAAGACAGCTAATATACCGGCCTTTGGACATATTTATATCGGGAAGAAACTGACACATTTACTCCGACTATTACGTATTGTCTTCAAAATACTGAGCGTAAGAAATATGTTGATTTTCTTGTACATAACTGAAAAAATTAATGATTTGAGAGGTAATGTTACACTAGGAAAATAATGATCCGCGAGAAACAAATTGTAGGATTCAATGACTGACAGCTAGGTTCAATGGAATTATAGTTTCATGATTTGGGCGGTAGTGTTACACTAGGAAAATAATGATCCTAGATAAGAAAATGTTGAATTGTTGGTTAATAAAAGATGGAGTTCAATGTTATTATTTTAACTAATACTATCTACTAATTCTAGACGGCACCGGACGTACCAACTTATGGCATAAGAACATTGGTATGACACACTTGAATAGACTACATGGGTCAATGCATTACAAAGTACGTGTTACATGTGTACCCAATGGCCGTGAGTTCTATACTGTAATAACTCACCAATCAAAACCACTTATTGTAATTCAGCGAACCGTGTAATTAATTCAAGAATGTCTGATCAATGTTCCCATACAATGCCTTATGACCACACAGACCCAAATATCGGTGCCAACGAGCATGCTTTATATAAGGTGTAGGTGGGTACTTGCTTTGTAATCGTTGTAAAATAAATAAAGTTTGATTTTTGTTTTGAATTTTGTGAATGCTTTATAAAATATGTCAAAACACCTGCAAATTATCCTACCTGAAGCACAAACGCTAGCTCACTGAACACAGAAACTCAAGTTTGATCGTCCTAAATGTGTAGTGACAAAAAAAACGATTATGATTTTTTTTACTTCAATGTCATATAAATATGTATGTAAACCTTTGTTTCTATAGTATATAATGGGTATGTACAGTGGTTGAGTGAATTATATACTTTTTATGCAAATGTAACATGCGCACGCGAACAACATATCTTGCAGTTTAGAGTTTGATCGCTGTTCCTATGTTATAATTAATAACTCTTCAATTTACGATATCTACATCCTTTTCTGTTTGTACATACACTATGAAGGTGAAACTTTTGAACTACTGAAGGCACCGGTATCATTGAACACGTCTTAGATGATATACCAATACATGTAGATGATATAGACTAATTGACTCTCTTCTATTCCCCAGTATATACTAAACATGGTGGTCAACCTCGCGGACATGTCAACCAGCGCGCCATATAACAGTGTGGAGAACTCAAGTAACCAGACAAGCACATATTACCTACATAATGACGCCTACCACGAGTACGCCTATATCTATTACGATGACGACGGATATTATACCGGGTATTACGATGACCACGCCTACCAAATATTTGACTTTGAAGTGCCCTTGTATGGCTACCTATGGCCAATACTAGTGATCTTTACGACGTGTTGTAACTTTCTTGTGATTTTTGGATTCTTGCGAAAGCATATGAGAACCCCAACGAACGTTATACTAGTTTGTATGGCTGTTTCCGACTCCCTAACAGGACTTGTGACCCTACCAGCAACATTTTACGTTTTTACCAGTGAACACTATTTGTTGTCGAAGGACTGGTGTAATGCGACGATGATAACTCGGTTGTATATATCACGTGCGTTTCATACAGTGTCAGTTTGGGAGACGTTGTTACTGGGTGTACACCGGTTCCTGCAAGTCCGATACCCAGGCATAGCACAGAAGGCCTGCACAATGCGAAAAACCATCGCCGCAATTGTGTTGATATACATCCTATCCTTTGCATTACACAGTTTCCATGCGTTCGATGCCAAGACGCTACACGGGTACTGCGCATGGCATTTACCAGAAGACTGTGGTTGGACGTGCGTTTACATCTGGATCACACTCCTTCTCTGCCACTTACTTCCTTGCATCACCCTGATCGTACTCGCCATTCAGATGACTCGAGCAGTGTACAGTCTTAACCCCAACATCGAAGAGCAGACGAGTATTAATAGACGTAAGGAGCGGAACCGGAAGGTCACACTCGTGGTTGTACTTATAGTGCTTATCTTCCTCATACCGGAACTTCCTTATGGTATTTTCTACTTGATGATCGTTTTCCTTAGACACGCTCAGCAGAACATATTTCCTCTGAGAACTAACAGAATCGTGCACACAACGTATGAACTTGTTCTCGTGTTAAGTTACCACCTGAACTTCTGGGTGTATTGCTTGATGATTCCGAGCTTCAGAACTCTGTTGAAACAATTGTTAAGACTGGTGACGCTCAGACCTGTGTCATTTACACCTTTGGAAACGGAAGTGTCGTCATCGAGTGACCGTGACCTTGAACTTGCTGGTATGAATACTGACAGCAGACGATAGAACTCACAGATAGAAACAAAACACTTGTCAAACTTCTGTTGATGCTATAAAACAAACAGGATTTCGTATATTAAAACATAAACGTGTGTAGCTGTGACTGATTTGGAGCTATGTCGTTCGATTTATAAGAACACGATATACGTACAGTTACGATTTGCTATAACGTCTAATAGTTCACTGTTAAAATAAGTTGAATAAAACCATGTATCGCTTGCTCTTAAGACCACTTCGTACCAGTCGCAAGTTTGAGCACGTACTTATAGCGGACTGGACTTAATTTCAAGCTGTCTTGATACATTTAGCGAAGCTTTACTGTACTTAATCAAAATATCAGACAGTTATTAAATGGTGTGAAAGTAAACAGGTTCAATGAGTTTTAAATAAGTACGGATGTTTGTGTAGATATCATCTTACACAGACCCTCGTAAATCAATCTTTCAATACTCGGTATTACGTAACAAATTTGCATACACAGGACATTATTTGTTTATACAGTGAACTACCGTGCTAGTCGACGTATCACGTGTACGCACATCTCAGACAACCTCAAACATGAACGTAAGCCTCCCCTTTGTTCTTATTAGTCTTGTTAATAAAGAACTGAAACAGATTAACACTGGCGATGTGATGTTGTTTTAGTATGCACTCAGGCTTATCCCTTACACATCAATGAGGACATGACTATCAGAAATTCGACTTTGTCATACAACTGATTTACTTTGAATAAACAATAGAGTACATAAACATGATCTGACACGTGAATAGTCTTTAGAAAATAACCAGCTTGTGACAAGTAAAGAAAACTAGTCGAGAACTTTTCAATTGAAAACACAAGTATTTGAAAATAACTTATTGATACAGTAAGAGCATTGCCTAAATACAAAATATATAACCGGAATTATGAAAACAGATTTTTTTTTCGAAATTATGTGACTATTTCGTGATGATTCTTGACGACGTCTTGGTCCCCAGCAGAAGTTTCACATTATTGGAAGATAAATAGATACATGATATACTTTACCGTATTATAAACTATTCTTGTCATGAAATAAGTACGGATGTTTGTCCTTGGTATTTCCTTACACTCTGTCATACTATGTCCCATTAATCATGCATTCGATACAGACAAATTACTGATTGGAAGGGATACCAGATATATTATGTTTCTTTTTAACGATTTTATGATAATTAAACAGTGTCAGATGCGTCATCATTCTTGTATCATGTTTCTACAGGCTACAATTAAATTTACAACTGTCTAAACGCAGGTAGATATTATCTGTGTTTTGGGTACTGACGATCGCTAACGAGAGGGCTCTTTTTACATTTAAGTCAATCTTCCATAAGGCTCTCAGTTGATTTAAGTTCGAGAGTGAAATCAAGCTCGAATACGTTCCTGTAAGCAACCAGTACCGTGTAGTTTACTGTAATTATTATTTAGTCTTATATTAGTTGTTGGCAGTTTACAGAAAACATTTACGTCTATATAGGATCTTACATGAGTTGTCCTTTAAAATAAACATACGCGGTACGACTTTCATAAGGGTTTATATTAAAATGACAACGAGTGTAACAGTTTGGGTTTAGTCAGGTGACTCCAGTAGCACACGCGTGTATTGAGATTTATTTCCCGATTCAAGTTATTTTAAACGTGGGTATTATAAACATGATCAGTATGGCTATGCTAAATTAAAAACAAACTTAGTCATAAATAAATGTACTTCATCAAATGATACTGTATATGAGACTTAAAGATACGAGCCTTATTGTTTCATTTGTTTGATATACGATTATAATCGTACACAACGTCATGTTCAATTGATTGTAAAATACAGTTTAAATGAATTTGCCATAATGTCACATTCTTTTTGTACTACACACACTATGTATTACACAGACTCGCAAAAGCCGTCATCAATATGGGGGTTGTGCAAGTACGTACCCAGGATTTACAGATAAAAGTTGTAACATGTTTCAACAGTGTCACTTTTTCTTGAGTTCCAAGTATTTATTAGTAAACATAGAAAATATAAAACGATATAACACGTTCATCACTTCTGTAGACAATAAGTATAAGTTAAATGCAAAAAAGAACCGTTTATCCGATTTAGAAGCCCTTAAGGAGCGGAGTGGAGCGAGTGACGGAAGCTTCTATACATAACTGATACATAAACATAAGCCATTGACTAAAGTGTACAAGTCCTACTGCCATTTGTGTATACAGTGACAAAGGGTCGGGCGTTTGTAAAGTATCAAACATTGTATTGAAAAGCACTCCTACGCATGTACATATACAACTTTTGGGTTTGCCTATGGCCGTTTTTTTGGTATTTAAATATAAAGGAAACTTGAGCTGCCAAAGGTACACACTTCTCATTTAACACTAATCTTTGTATCATTAAAACAAACAAAAATCCACTTGAATGACTTTGTCTTTATTTAATAGTTATGTGTTTAGCAAATTCACTTGATTTGGGTGATTGTAGGCAAACATTTTGTAGATCGAGATTTTTACATGAACTTATATTGAATACCGAATAAAAAGTAGTACGGTGACATTTACATTTTGATTGATTTTTTCGAGAAACAATATATACCTTTCTATCGAACAGTTGTTTTTTTAATTTGTAAGATGTACACATTTGATCAATATTTTTGGTTCCAAATCACGAACACTTATACAACAAAACTGTCGATAATTTTTGTTCATCGACTAGTTTAGCACATTTTGTGCAATGACATCCTATTAATGCACAAAACTTACAGACCGAGCATTTTAGTGTAGTTTCAGCTTAAGGTCTTGATAAGTGAGAATATGAAAATATCCAAATAACGTCAACATTCTTCGCATAGGTGGATGTGTTCAACATCATTTTTCGGAAAAAAAACGAGCACGGTGACCTATTGTTGTATTAGCTTGTTGAATTCAGCACAACATTTCCTGAAGTATATGTAAATATAAAAGAAATCTATCGAAAATTGAAACGTGCCAACGGCTGATATTGTGATAGCTGGTACATTTAGGATGAAACGTGAGAGTTATTGTGCCGTCGGTTATAATATTCACAGGTTTTCCACAAGAACATTTACATAACAAAAATACTTTCACACGTTACTGTGCTGTTGTTTGTCAATGTCTGGAATTCCTTTATTGACAGCACTCTACCCATCACATTGTTGTGTCACTGCCCGAACAATCAGTCAACGTACAGCACGGACACATTGACATGACACGTTTTACTATATGACATGGAATGGTGTATTTGAAAGTGAGTTTTCGAGACAAGATTTCCAACTCTCACATATTGTTTATACCGTCGTGAATTTAAATGTGAGTAAGCAAATCGTTTCAAAACCACAACTCGTCAACAAAGGCAAATAAGAAAACAACGAGGTCAGTTCAGTAGAATACTGCCTCCTCGATAGCCTAGTGGTAGAGTGCTGGCTTCGAGTGCGGGAGGTCCCGGGTTCAACCCCCAATCAAGAACCGCCTCATACCAAAGACGTTATATAAATATAACCAATAGTTTCCTTGGTTAGCACTCAACATTGAAAGCGAAATATTAGCTCTTTCTCAAGAATTAAGAAAAGACAAAAAAGTAATGGATACAATCTGGAATTGAAATCCTTCGAAGTCGGGGGTCATTGGTCGTTGTGGCGGGGATGAAAAAAACACTAATGACCCTGCAGAACCGACGAATGTCGTACCTGGAAAGTATCCTTTCGCTTGGATATTACATCCACACTATACCAGATATCTCATAAACTGCATGTACGCATCTACCCCATGTCACCTCTTTAATCAACGCTCGGTGTCATGGTTTGTCTTTGCAACTATTTTCTGGCAGATGTACGGTGTCATCTATTTGTTCGACAAATGTATTAATGGCTGGAATTTGGGTGACCCAAGTACAGCCGTGTAACACGTGTAACAGTAGCGTTAAAACGAACTATCATCGCAACAGAAATAGCTACGACCTAGGTACCGTTTTACTCAATGATTTTCGCAAAACGAAAACTAACGCAATAAATGTAGACCTTAGATTGTATTCATACATTACATGTGTACGTAAGTTTAAGTTTTGTGTAGGTGCTTTTACCATCGACGACAAACGCTCCGAAACGTGTACCATCCAAAAGTGCATTAAAGACACACTGATTCTTATAATCATCTTCAAACTTAAACAAATCCAGTCTTAAAACCTTGTATAGCAGTCTAGTAAATCTCTGAATTATCGTCGCTTAGTGAGTTCCGACTTGATGTGAGTACGAAAATATAGTGGACTCCATAGCATATAACTATAACAGAAGGTATTAATATTGAATCTTTTTTATATAAAACTAAATTTTAAAAAATGCTAATGTTTTTTTTCTCTAAGCCTTTTTTGTGAAGAAACATATTTTGTCTAGTTCATCACATTTGAATATCGTTATATTTCACACGTGTATGTGCGTTACAAGTTTCCGATCTACAATTAGTGCTCTGATCTCTGTGGAGCAAGATCTTATCAGTTTTCCATCACCGTGGTGCTCATGCGACAGGGAACAACACACTGTAGAGCGTAAAATACACCGATGTCCATCAAAAGGAAAGGTATTTGGTCAGTTTGTACGAGTTTACGGTGAACATTGTAATGCAACCTTGAAGAAGTGACGAATACGGCGTCCTTTATAGATGTTGTCGGGTGAGAGCGTAGACCTGCGTATACACAAAACCAGATGAAGAAGAACATATCTATTCGGTTGTAACTAGTAGAGTTATCCAGACGTATATACACGACGTAGTTATTCGCTTACACGTAAAAAGTGCAACATTGTGAAATACAAGACGTTTAGCAAGGACAAGACAACGTTATCCAGATGTGTTAGGGCGTTGACCGATGATGTGTACGGTATCTGTGTAATTGGGCCTTTTACGTGGACCAGTTCTAATAATCTTATCCCTTGCAAACTGTGTGTTACATTATTAGATTAGTGTTAACATTGGTAGATCCGTATTATAGCGGAAAACCTTGAATGAAAATAAGCTCAAAGTAACAACTAAATAACACTTTACCAAGAAAGCTTATCACGCACCTACTAAACGGCGGCCCGGTATAGATGTATGTCAAATCAACAACACGCTCACTTGTAACTTGTATATTGTATCGTTTTACAGCCTGCGAGAGAAAAACATGAATTTAGATATAAGAAAATCAACAATTACTCTGTTCTACTATGAAACATGATGTTATTCTTAGAACACGTAGTTTCATTTCTATTGCAATCGTACACTGAGGTTTCTGGATCTTTTAACACAGCACGTTTAACAGAAAATTGGTGTTAACATTATCAGAAAATAAATGTTTGTGTTCTGTGTGTGTGCGTGTGCGTGCGTGTGTACGTGCGTGTGCGTGCGTGTGTGCGCGTGTGTGTGTGCGTGTGTGTGTTTGTTGTTGTTTTAATATAAATTAACTTGAGATCTACTCTTGTAAATACCAAAACCAGGTTAAACATGTTGAGGATATAAGTTATGAGGTTACAAAGATTAAGTATAATGCACCTTTCAAAAATACTTTTGTAAACGGGTCGGCACAATAAACCAGTTTGAAAGAACAATAGATAAGTGCACGGTTTAACACAGCTTTTCAGAAATTACTTATTCCGTGTTTGGTTACATGCTATCCTTCCACAGCCTCGTTCTTTGAAATTAACATCATCATCATTTTATCATTGTTGTCGTCATCATCATCACCATCATCGTCATCATCATCAACATCGTTATCGTCGTCATGATCGTCGTAATCATCAATATCGTAATGCTCATTATCGCCGTCGTCATCATCATCAACATTGTCATCATCTCGTTGTTATTGCAGGTGGTAGTCTTACTTTAGTTATTTATGTTGCTTATCTTCCCAATATATATAAACACAATATAGTACATAACATAAACAGTAAACAAACCGACCAGACATGCGCAACCTGCTTATATTATAGTATTTGGACCGGTTCAAAGAACTAGCTGTATTACCGGACACGTTTATGTACTACTTCTACATTGTGGTATTTGGCAACTTACGTAATTTCCTTTGATGATATACAGGGTTAGCCAAAATACAAACATTATATCAAACACAAACCAGGCTGTAACACGAACGTGGCCAGTTTCATCCTAGTAAATGACTACTTCAACCTGTGGCGACCCAGTAATCTTTGCACTAAATATAATAGTATGCAATGAACATTACTTTCAGCCACTGTGAATGTTTTGATACGTTTTTTTGTATTTGTTTGTATTAATTTTGTTAATATAAACACCTTTGGTTTACACGAGTTTTTAGCCAGATTAGTCTTTATCTATTTAAATCAGTTCGGATGCCGCATATTAAAATGTACTCATATGTAACATCATCTGTCCTGTTTTGAATAAACAAACCTTGTCCTTCCCACCTTCTTCTCCTGTTCCTAATCTTCCTGCTCCTGATCATGCACCTGATCATGCACCTCGTTATCTTGTCCATCCTCCTCTTCCTCCTCGTCCTGCTCCTCATGTTCTTGTTCTTTCTCCTACTCAGCAAGAAAAGCAACATCAACCGTAGCAACATAAACAACAAGATCAACAGACACAGCAGACACAGCAACGATAGCAACAATATCACCCTCAAAATCATCATTATCATATACACCTGTACAGATTGAGAGCAACCAATTATTTAGCTTCTTTTCCCTAGTACTGAACATAAATCACATCAAATTGTGTTCATACCTTACTTCTCTGCGTGTTTAGATTAGAAACAAACACAAATTATATCAAAATCTTTTTATTATGTAAATCAGCAGCGACAGCAGCAACAACATCGTCAGCATATCCACCTAGAGACATTAAGAGCCAGTTAAGAAGCTTCTTTCCCTTATCCTTCAGCATGATTCACTCCACACAGTATACATATAAATAAGACATAGGGTTTTGTTTGTGCTTAATTTAGAAAATAGCAAAACGTTCACAATACAATTATAAATCCTAAGTATCTAATTTATTA
>ENA-OREC01001106-OREC01001106.1-marine-metagenome-genome-assembly--contig:-NODE-1106-length-12875-cov-12.985310_pt1 | contig 12875 bp, 7 predicted proteins | sample MGYA00248626_ERZ508543 | MGnify/ENA primary metagenome ERZ508543 (study PRJEB26211, sample SAMN05518279) | marine metagenome | isolation source: Puget Sound, Washington, USA | host: Bankia setacea... | reverse complement strand
TGATAATGTAGTACTATTATACCTGATAATGTAGTACTATTATACCTGATAATGTAGTACTATTATACCTGATAATGTAGTACTATTATACCAGGCTACGTTTTTTTCACAATTCATATAACCAAACCAACAGCATTTACAAATTTACTTAAAACTTCATTTATATATAGGAGCTAGATTTTCAGCAATTTTTATACAAGATTCAACAGAACTTCTTTTCCAAATGACTGTCCTGATATTTACGTGTTGCTGCATTTCACAGACAGCAGAATGTTAAAACAAGACTATGAAATAACTCTGAAACCTCACTTACCTCTCTCATCCTTCTTTGTATCTTTGGCCGTGCTAAATATAAGCAGAAAAAGCACCGATGAGTAACTGATTACATTTCATACAGCCACCAGTAACAAAAAGGGTAGTTTCATAATTAAGAATTTATTTTATTAATTTAACATCTCATCTAATATAAGCAAAAATAATTTAACAAAAGTGTTTGTAAAACTGTAAATTCTTTAACATAAACTAAGTGTTCTCTTTGATCTTATCAGCATATAGTAGGTAAAACATGCATTTCCTTTAAATAGGTCAGTACAGTGAGGTAGAAAAAAAGTGTAACATCTAATTAAGTAACATATCTATAAACAATTCATTTACATAACCAACATAACTTGTATCTAGAGTATTAGCAGGGACATCTCTAATTTTAAAGGTTATTCATGATGGAACAAATAGTTGCACAGCCTCTCTAGTTGAAATGACGTCAGGTGAAGATTTTCAAGTTTATAAAGTTTTCAGCTTTATCCATAGAAAGCACGAGGCAAAACAAGTATAAGTCAATATGTTGACGGATTCAATAAAAGTATCAAAACAGGTGTCAAGGTGAGAGAAAAAGCAGCTGCCAATGTACGCGACTTTTATCCATTTCCCCAAGCAGTCGTGGTCTTCTGTCATTATTCCCCCATAGTTAGCAGGCCCAATCACTGGCAGGTTACAGCATGTCAGCATACAACCTCATGATTCATCTACTGGAATCTGAGATATCACTGGATGCGCGCAACATCACAAACTTGAACATTTTATCTTGGGATGAATAAAATCTACATTTGATGACCATCTTATCAACTCTAATAAAACTGTAAATATATGTACTAAGAAACTGAAAGAGAAGGTTGTACTAACACAAAGTAGTCATACAAACCCTACCAACCTCTTAGCATCATCAGGTTTCTTTTCCTCTGGCTTACTCTCACCGTCTCCAGTTTTATTTTCTGTGCTGTCAGCTGGTTTGGCTGCATCAGTTGTCTCTGCGGCATCGCCAGTCTTAGCTCCTTCTGCGTCACCAGTAGCTTTGGCCTCGGCTGTCTCGCCTCCTTCAGACTTGAGATCCGCGTCCAGATCATTCTGTGTATCATCAACCAGCACCTCCAATGATTCATTATCACCTTCACCCTTTGTTCCTTCAGACTTTTCTTCTCCAGTTTTAGGTTTATCACTGGTAGCAACGTCAACAGTCTCAGCTTTCTTTGCTGACTCAGATTCAGGTTGAATTATTTCACTAGTTGCTTCCTTTTCACTTTCATTCTCTGCAGGGTTGGTCTTTGTCTCTGGTGCGGCTTGTTGTTCAGTAGGTGTTGTGGTCAACTCAGGTTCTTTGGGGACTTCATCAGTTGGGGCTGTTGTTTCCATAGGTGTGGCGCTGTTGTCTTCTGTGTCAGGTTTGACTTGTGGCTCAGTGTTTGCGGACTCTTCGGGAGTCTCGGAGGGGATCGTACTAGATGTTGCAGGGGCTATAGAAAGCAGAAAAATTGTCTTGTGTAATTATGCATGAAAACAAACTGATGTGGTGTCAAAGATCAGGGGTTTTGATGTGTGACTATACTTACTCAATTACCTTTACCAAGTAGGTTCCATGCTGTCTGTTTTATACCAGGCTATTAGTTGACACCTTGTAGCTAATCCCATCACTCACAAGACAATATGTACTCACAGGTCAAGTCCAGACAAAAAGTTCACTGGATTGTTACAGAAATATCCAACATTCAGAGTAACTGTTCATCTGGGGGCTACACTGTAGATTCTTCTTCAATGCTGACTGAGTCGAATCTAGTACCATGTAGAAGACATCACTTGAAATTTTTGTCCTCGAAGCTGTTGTCAAACTCCATGTATCTGCTGACCGTTGACTTGACCTCATTAACTGCTCCATCCAGCTGACTCCCAACTATTCCCTCACACAAATAACCCTATACTGTGGACGACTTCATAATCTTTTGGATGGTTTATATTAGGTAAAATTATAGACAATGATAGAAAAAACCTCAATCGGGGCACTTCACTACTTAACTAACTTCCTTACAATGAAAAGTATTAAGTATTTTGGAGTGAAAAGGTTGTGTGTAGTATAGTTTATATTCATACCTGGGCTTTCGTCCTGGATAGGTTCTTCAATACTGTCCATGACCTCCTGAAAAAAAGTTGTTTATACATTGTGCCTAAAATACAACTAGTAGCAGTCTACTGATTAGAATGTGTTCTTCACGAGTTCAAACCCCATTAAAAGGCTCCCGCTGTTTCGTTGGGCAAGAACATTTACATTCATTGCTCAGTGCTGGTTGATCCCAGTAATGGATTTGAGAGTGATTTACATAAAATACATTTTGGTTTTGACGATTTTTAACGAGGGGGCTTATTTGACATTTAAGTCAATCTTCCATAAGGGCCTAAATTTATTTTAGTTTGATTGTGAAATCACGCTCGAATCCGTTCCTGGAACCAACCAGTACTAAGCAATAAGGGTAAAGTTTCTTGCTCAGGAAACAATGGGGGCCTTTGATGGGACTTGAACCCATGACCTCCACATTACCAGTCAAGACGTGCAACCCACTGTGCCACGCCACCCCTTCAGTCAAGCATGTAATCCACACAAAATCAACCACATGAACCATACGTCAGTTGACAACTTCATTAATGTCATTTATCATTGAAGAAAGACCACATCTAATAGATCCAAGCAGAAAAGATTGTACATGATTTTGATTTGTTTACTATTATTTTATTATTCTTACCATCTCTTCATCCTTTGGATCATCTTCAGTCTCTGTGCCAGTCTCCATTACAGATGATTCAGTCTGGAAATAAAGGGGATTACAAGGAGTTCATTACTTAAACATTGAAGATAAAAGCCATCCTTGTAAAATAACCATCACTAGTCTAGTTTAAACTAGGATCTCATTCATTTCAACACTTCAGTTATTGCTCTAAAATTTGCTTATACGTGCTGACTTTCAGAACTTTTCACTAATGTAATTTTGTTTACTACAAGATGAAGAAACCTGTAAAATTATAAATAATGCAGTTTTACTCAGAAATTAACAGCTTCATTAGACAATTTTAATTGACGAGTTTTCGCCTGATGTATTTTTAAGGTATAAAAATAGTCATATAAGTTCTCAGCAATGCCTACCTGTAAATCCTCTGGTTCTGGCATGCTTTCTTCACCTTTGTCTGAACCTACTATGTCTCCTTCACTTACGTCAATATCTTCAGTTTCATCTATCAGTGTATCATCTAGAGCATCTTCTTCACCCTAAACAAGTATACAAAAGCTATTTTTGGTCTATTTTTATAATATATAGCTAAACCGTGAATCATGTCAGACAAGACAGTAGGGCAGTTTTCCTGTGCAGGGTGGGAACATGCTGTTTTATGAATGCTTTCGTTCACAAGTGCGCTTCTGTGAACAATGTTGACAATTTACAGTGTATGCTAAATACGATATCAATAATAAATAAACATGTTTGCTACTTTGAAGTCTTTCAAACAACTTTTCACTCAAGAAAAATAAAATCATGCTCACAGGGATTTTTATAATTTGGTCTAATTAAACTGATTTTCCTCATTTTTAGAAACAAAAACTATGAAATTTGCACATCCTTGAATGGTATGGTTAAACACTGCATTTTTGGTTGATGTCCATATGAAGTTTTCAACAACAGTAGCCTAGGTCATGACTTACCTTGTCATCATCTTTGTCATCATCTTTTTCATCTGAATCTGTGAATAAAGAAAGTGTACATGTTAACAAAATTTGTAAACCTACATATTTGTTATGATCTCACTGACAGTTTATGATCATCTTCTCAAAATACTTCACTCTGGGGCACGTTTTGTCTACAATGTAACTAAAAGTTAATGGAGCTGGCAAATATACTCAACATTCAAAAACGCTCCTTAAAATTCCACTATTTATAGTAACAATAAAAAGTCTATTTTAAGTTTCTTCATTTGAAAAAAATACTACAAAGAAACATATACCTACCATCTTGTTTAGTTTTGGAGGCATTCTTATTAGCAGATTTCGGTGTCTTCTTCCCAGCTGACGAGTCAGTGATTTCTACTTCTATTGAGTCGGGATCATGTCCTTCCTCCTCTAGAGCCTAGAAAATTGTAAAATGAAAGTGAATTATGGAAACACTGTACAAATGCTACATTGTTCAGAACTGATTGGTTCTAGAAATGGATACAAGTGTGATTTCTCAATCGTCGTGACACCTGTTTTGACACTCACCTATTTCGACGCCTTCTTTGTTTAAATCACATGATGCAAGTTGATGTTTTTGTAAACCAAACATAGTTAACCCACTTATAAACCAACTAGATCTAAATAGGCCTAACACAATATCTACTGTCTCATGAGTTTGATAAAATCTTAAATAACTTAGTTTTCATTGCAAACAGAAAATCTTGGTTGATTCTAGTGATTGGAAATAGCTCACATACGAATGCATGCTGTCTTCCAAGGTTGCGAAAACAAGAAAATTCTTTTTCAATTGTTTTGATTGAAATCATTGTTATTCATTGTATATTAGGTGACTTGAAACAATGTTAGATAAGGTAACAGTCACTTGGACTGCTATATGTTGGAAGTTGTTTTTGTATTGTTGATGGATTTTGAGAGAGATTAAAACATCAGGAAATAGCTTTCTGAGTTTATTAATCATTTGTATAATGATATGACATGGAAAAAAACCAGCACCAGTATTCACTCCCAGTCACTTACAACCATTTTAATTTGGTAAAATTTAATTCAGACTAGTGCTTTGAAAAATGTAATGCGAAGACTGTTTATTCTAATTTATTTTAGTTTGATTGTGAAACAAGCAATGTTTGCTTATGTAAATCCACTCGAATTCGTTCCTGCAACCAACCAGTACTAAGCAATGAGGGTAAAGTAAAGGGTAAATCAGATTTTGCTTACTAGTAAAACTTTGATGAGATTTTGTAAAATGGTGTTTTTGGGGGCTTGTCTGATTTTTTTTAGATAAGATTCTTATGATGATGATGGTCCTAGTATCAAAACAACATAAAAGTAACCACTAAATACAAGCAACACCGCATTTCTCTCTTATTTGTCAGTTGGGAGAAAATATTATCATACAAAAATGCAGGGCAAGTAGGTTTTGCTACAGGACAAGTGGATTTTCAAGTCACTTGCCCTGCAAGACGAGCAGCTGTGGAAACAATTGTTGATGCCTGACTATGATTTATCTCCCCTTAGCTAAGTTTGAGCTGATATTGTCTTTGAGCAGGGCAACGTTAATAAGTACTAATGTAACAGCAGGCCTCAAAAAATCCACTTGCCCCCTCGTATTTACAAGATCTGAGGTCGGCGAGTCAATTTTTCATCATGCTCGTCCCACCGGGCAAGGGAGATTTTCAGTCTCAATAGATAATTAACTATTCTGAACAAAAGTTTCCAAAGAAACCTTTAAACACATGCCTTCCGATTTCACACTTATCTGAGTAGTGTTTAGATAAGGGAGATATCAGCTTATCAGCAATAAAACAATTAACAGAGTCTGCAAGGCTTTATTTATTTATGTGTAAATAATGGCCATAACAACAATTTCAATCCAGTATTGATAATTTTCAGCTACATTTGGATTACTTCAATCAATATTATTCATTATAAATGCAGAATTTTGCTAAACATACTTTCACCCAGTGTCTAAATGGGAGAGAGTTGTAGCGTTACAGGGATTCAAAACAAAATCCCTGATCTCTCATTATTGTAGCTAAGAATGACGCCAACTTTAGACTTTGATGCTGAAAACTGTGAACCTGTTTCTCATAGGCTTTATGGCAAAAACATAAAACAGGCATTTTGTTCACGAGGTACCATCTGTTAACAATGTGTGACAGCCAAAACCTAGATTTATGGTGGTGTTACTGAAAGTGAAACCGGTTTAGACTAGCAACAAGCTGTCTGATGTTTGTTTTAACCATTTAGAATATTCATATGTGTGCCTTTGCAACGCATGACATTTATAGGTAGGCACACGTTTTTGGTTTATTTTTGGTACGAATCAACTAACGACAGGCTTAATTTATGCAATAACGAACTGCTAAAACAAAATGGCCACCCGATAAAGGGACGGTGCGCTTTCTCTTTGATTTTTTTTGCATTGCTCTGAAAAATACAAACCTTTTGCAATCTCTCTAATAGAACCGCTTTAACACCAGTCTTGTCTAGGTCTCTCGTTTCCAACTGAGCTTTTAAATCCACAACTCGAAGGTCTGTAAGCTTTTTCGTTTCATGCGTGGCCATACTGGTAAAGTATCCCGGCTTCCAAATGTTTACTTCCGGTTAGGATCCCCATGAAGCGGGGTACCAGCTCTGATGGTTTGTTGCTGTCTGTTTGTTAATGTTTCACAAACAAATTGTGTGAACACTTCATACCTACATAACATCGAAAAGTAAACTTCTTTTTTTAATGATTCAAGATTTTAAACAAAAAAAGCCGTCCCTGATTTCAATTCGTATTATTTTGGACTAATTTAAAAAAAATCGACCACAGGACATTTCAACCCGTGTAAAACGAGCAAAACGTTCTCGAACCAATATGCACACACTACGATTTTGTTTTTGTGTAATTAGGTATTTATCAAGTTAAATTTATTGGGTATTTGCATTTTTTTGGCTGGATATTTTCTTTACACCATCAATTGTGTATCCATTAATTCTTATGCTTTTGGTTACCCTACTGCATGTTTGTAAAATAGTTGGTATTCCATCAAAATAATTGGGTAAATACCCCCAAAAAGCAGCTTATCTGTTTCTATGTATATATATATGTCCTATTTTAGTTTAGAGGAACTGTGGTGTAAGTCGGTAGCGCGTCTTGACTCGTAATCGGTGGATGCCTGTCAGTTGTGAGTTGAAGCCCCATCAAAGGCTCTAGTTGTTTCCTTGAGCAAGAAACTTTACCCTAATTGCTTAGCACTGGTTGGTTCAAGGAACGTATTCTAGGGTGATTTACCTAAGCAAATATTGCTTGTTTCCCAATCAAACTAAAATAAAAAAAGTATAAATTTAATGTTTTAGTTTATGCTAATTTCTTTGAGCTTGATTGTGAGACAAAGGAATTTTGCTTTTTGCAAATTACCCTGAAGTCTGTTCATGTAACTAACTAATACTGTGCAAAAAGGGTGAACGTTTCTTGCTCAAGGAAACTTCAGGGGCTATTTAATGGGTTTCAAACCCATGCCCTTTAATGTGTGGAGAAACAGAGAATGATTGTTCTAAACAAAATCTTTGGTCTGTGTTCCGGAGTTATGATTTAAAGGAATTTTCTATTTTACAGATGGACTGGATTGAAGTACAGTATAAAAACATACACAAAGAGAAATTACAACTTGAGCACATTATTGAAGAGCTGAAAGTACTTTTCAAGCCATGGTTGGTATCATTCAGATTTGTTAGTCCTAATATAGTAATAGTCATCTTGATTCTTTCTCTACACATGCACAAGCTAAAAGTAAAGCAGGTGTAGTTTCTAAATTAAAGTTGGACTATTCTTTGTGTATTTCTGTATGTATTATTGTGTAGTTTTTAAAAGATTTCTTCAAAGAGGCAATGAAAGATTTAGAGCAAAGGTGTATTTAAATACATTCCCTACATTTATTATTATATTGCAAAAGTCAGTTACTCATATAAGCATGTGATTTACACATGTTTTTTCTTACTTCAAAATCATTTTTTCAGGCCATCAAAACTCAAGGAAACGGACAATGAGCCAAAACCAGTTGAAGGTAAGAAGTCTACACAATACCTAGCAAGACTGTAGACAATAGTATTGTTGGCTGAATATAATGATGATTTCAACTTCGGTTTTAATGATACGTCTTAAGGGACATATTTTGACATTTGAGGGAAACAATTGCTTTAAAAAGGAAAGGAGGAACACTCTTGATCACTAGTGCCAACTTCTTTAGAGAGAAAGACATTTTAAGGACTCCAAAAGAGAGCCACTATTAAAGAGATACAAACAATCTTGACTAATAGAAGCATCTCTATAGTTGAATGAAACATGTTTATATTCTTAGTTAGTACAATGAAAAATTAAGTATTGATACTGGCGTTAAGGCCTCAGATGTTAATGACTTTTAGCTCATCATCTTTTTTCTAAGCTGCAGCTCCAATGAACGACAAGCCAGAGTTAACAGCAGAAGAAGAGAAAGGTTTAGCCCTGGTTGACAATCTTCTCAAGAAGGCAAACAAAGCACGAGAAATTCAGAAAAAGGTCAGGGTCTTATTTCTGTATTTATTTCTTTAGTTTATTTATGGTATTAAACAAATTATGACCAGTGGTTGTGTATCATGCTAACAAAATTAACTTATGTAGTACATGTATATTAACTACTGTAAATTTGGTATTTTGTTGTCTGCATTTTTTTTGTTATATCTCCATTTTGTTTAATTTGATAGTCACTGTCAGGCAGTCTTTGGTTTAATGTATCATTAATAATTTGCCACTAACGTGAATTGGCCCAACTTTGGTCTCTCAAATAATAGATTTATATTGAGATTAATTATGATTAGTGAGAGACTTCTGTACGTTTTTCACCTCTTTTTTTCAGCTTGAGAAACCGGTCAGGTCTAGTGTAAAAGAAAATGTTCTATCAAATGCAGGGAGAAAACAGGCCTTAGAAAAAACAGAAACGTTACATTCAGACAACATTACTTCTGATGATGGAAAACCAGACAATAAAGGAAACAAAACACATGTCAATAATGAAACTAAAGGAATGTCCAATCCAGCAACCACTAAACCCGATAGAACAACAGGACAAAGAACTGCTAAAACTTATAATTTAAAACCAACGGATAGAAGACCAAATAATACTAGTGCAAATTTAAAAACTGATGCAAGTAAAGCTCAGAAAGGGACAACTGTAGAGAGACCTAAAAGTTCTGCTTATCAAAGGAAGGTACCCTCAGTTCATGCAAGTGCCCCATTCCAAACAAACCCACGATTGTTAGGTACGAAAATGCAGACAACTTATCAGGCCACTACTACAAAAACCATAGCAAAAGCCAAACAGACCAAAGCAAATGCTAAGTCAGGCAGAGATAGTACAAACACAGGCAGAGATAGTGCTAGTGCAGGTTCCGATATATCTCGAGCAAGCAGTAGCCAAAGTAGTGATCATAGTGCAAATGCTTCAACTGTGTCTAAAAAAGAGAAATCGAACATGAAGTCGGAAAAAGCCAGTAGTGGTGATTCAGACAAATTAGATAATGCCATAAAAGCTGACTGTCCAAGTGAAAGAGGTCATCATGATGAAAATGTTTTGGAAAAGGGAAAAGAGGAGCAGCTAGATGATGGAAGTGAGACACAAGATAACAGAGAAAAGGAGCAACCACAATTCAGACTGGAAACAGATGGGTATGAATGATTACTTAAAAGTCCACTATTCGTCAATCTCTCTCTTTAATCTATCATACCGGTACTAAGAACATTTAATAAGCAGTGAGATTTGTTTATTTTTCATCACACTGAAAGTTTCTATCTACATTTTAGCAGTTAACATTACAACTTAATCTTCTGATCCACTCGATGAAGCAGGATGTAAACACAGGTAGTTAGTTATTTTTCATCCAGTAAAAATACTAAGGACTTTTGGGCCTTTAAGAAACAAATCATTAATATTATCAACCTTTAAAGATAACTTGCATGTATTTTTCCTTTCTTATTCTAACTATTCTCAACATAAATGTGAAAAATGTTTCGACAGTTCTTATAAGCAATTGCATTGCTTTTTCCCCAATCCATTTCAATCTTCTATTGTTGTACATGTCTTCTGCTGTTACTATAAACTGAATAAAATATGTTTAAACTAAAGTTTATCCGTTTGTTTATGCAATGAGCATTTCTGATGTTTGAAGATTGGAAACATAATGTTTTCAATGTCTTGTTTTTTGCTAAAATATCTTTGAATTGAATGCAATGTAATGCCCAATTTAGCTTGTTGAATCTTACAAATAATGACCAATGTAGATGTGGATTATATTCTGTGGCTGTTAAACGAGATCTGTGGAGCTATATTTTGAAAGACGGATTCCAAACTTGTTGTTAAATTTATGTCATTAAACATTTTATTCATTTTGTATGAACTTTTCGTTTACAGTTCAACATTGAAAGTTCCAGGAAAGTTGAGGAAGCTGGTATATCAGAATAGAAAGTTACGGGAGAGGCTGTATACACAAATAGTCACACAGAAAGTTAACACACCACCTAAATCTGGATGTGAGTTTCCATCTCAACTGGAGTACTATGTAAGTCTTCTTTCTCTTTACTTTGTTTCATAAACCTTTGTCTTTTGTTCACTGGAAAAGGTTTGTACCAAATTCGGGTATATTAAGTGAGCAGAAGAATTCCTGGAACAAACATAGATGAAATAAGACTCAAAAGACAATTCAATAGTGCTAAGTACTGTAAATTCATAGACTTCCCTATCACATAAGTTTCGAGCATGTAAACATTACTGATCTCTTGTCAAACTTATTTTCAAAAATACAATTAAATTAGATAATAGAATTGTGTTAGACTTCCAGATAAGGAATTACTCATGACACAACACTATTAAAGCTTGATTCTTTATGTTAGAAGAATTTGATTGTAAAAAGTACTTGAAGCATAATGTTCAAGGCTCCATATGTAGTAAGGTAAGTCACATGAAAAGGTTCTGTATTTTAGTTTGGAGACACAGAAGGCAAAGTTACCCAGCTGCAGGCCAAGCAAGCTGAGTATCTTCTCAATGTGTATACAAACCTATTGGATGTCCTCAACAGTCTACATCTGGAATATATCTCAGGTACTGTAAGCTGTATTATGCCCTACTTCAATGAATTGGGCGTATACTGCTTTGCTCATGTCTGTCTGTCGGTCCGTCAGTTCGTCCATCTGTCTGCCGTTAATCTTGTCCCATTGATAACTGGAGAACTCTTGGACCTACAGACTTCAAACATGATGGTTGGTCATGACCATGACACGATTCCATTGATATTATGACCATCAGGTCAAGGGTCAAGGTCACAGTGACCGTTAAAAACAATTAAGTACTGAAGAATTCTATGACTTACAGCCCTCTGACTTGGCAGGGAGGTTGGTCATGACCAGAGAGTTCAGCTGTACTTAACAGTGTTATTTTTCTTGATCGAAAATGAAAGAAACGTACCATGAACTCTGTCAATATCTGTACAGATTTAAAGAGACAAATAGTTTTGAATATTTTTGAAATCTTTAGGTGTTCAGTTTTTGCTGCAGATGTTAAAGTAATCATAGGAATAGGTGTTTGTTGCTTGTACATGTATATCTTTACTATTCATTTAAAGGAAGGTTACATTATTGGCTAGAATGTGTGGTGATTTTCGGGGAGTTTTGAGCCTTGTTACAACTATAAAACTGTAAACTTTTTTACCAGGGGAAAATCAAATATATTAATGATTTTTATCATGCATCATTGGTAAACTTTTTACAGGGGAATCCAATATAGCAGACATGTATAGATCAAAGGTTCTGATGGAATACATTCTCACTACTTTTCAAGAAACGGAGGAGTTACTGCATCAAGCTGACTTCAGTGAGTATCAGTGAAATATTTCTTATCTCAGATTTTTTGGGGGGGTTTGGCAATGTGATAAAAACCCTATTGTCAGTTCAAGTCAATGAAAGTTAATAAGAAACTGTAGTTTGAGCAGCACAAAGTTAAGACAAATGTGTTATCTGTATTTTTACCTCTCTTGATTTGTTAAACATCTTTCTTTCTATCTATATATTTTTTTCTTTCTTTGTTCTCTTGGTCTTACTTCTTTCAGAGCTATGGAGGCAGAACTAAATTTGTTTAATATTTGTTGTGTCCTAAATAGTGATTGATAGTAATTTATGCCCTTTGCAAACAAAATTAGGAGTTGAAATATTTGATTCAGGACTTGTTTTCACTGACTTTTTATTATAGTGGCAGTGTTAATTAATACACTTTGTGATGTCTTTTGTGATCTTTTCAGGGTTATTGCAGCAGGCACAAATAAGTTCTGCTAAATCAGATGTAAATATAAAGCACAAAAAAAAACAACATGGGACAGTTGGCTGGTACAAAAATTTACCAATTAAAGGTACAGTAACGTTTTGCTTCATTTGATACCTGAAAAAGAAAACTCATCCTGTTCACTGTATATGTATCCTATAATACAACCATTACAGATATCTTTATATAACACTAGTCTAATATAACCTGAGAAGCCACATGCGAGTAACCCCTTGAAACCTATCCAGCAACAGGTCCATGTGCGCTGAAAAGTCACTAGATAAAAAGAATCTGACACTTGTTGTCATTTAAATATAAACTTTTTTGAAACTCTTGTTCAAAACATTATAAAGCTCGACCAAGGATGGTTTGTTTCATAAAAATTGATATCAAGTGATGACTCATATAAGATCCTATATATATAACATTGACTTAAACTAACAACTATTTACAGAACCTTGTCCATGTCGACTTAAACTAACAACTATTTACAGAACCTTGTCCAT
>ENA-OREC01001105-OREC01001105.1-marine-metagenome-genome-assembly--contig:-NODE-1105-length-12876-cov-13.412298_pt1 | contig 12876 bp, 3 predicted proteins | sample MGYA00248626_ERZ508543 | MGnify/ENA primary metagenome ERZ508543 (study PRJEB26211, sample SAMN05518279) | marine metagenome | isolation source: Puget Sound, Washington, USA | host: Bankia setacea... | reverse complement strand
AATTTGGGCCAGAAACACCAGAACAATGGAAGAACAAGACCAAAGGACAAGTTGTGGTAGCACCATTGTGGGCAAACCTCAACCCTAGAAATATATCAGGAGGTGGTCTCTTTGTTTATGTTCTGTCAGCGAAAGATGGTAACAACGACACTAAAGCAGACTTGGAATTTATAGGAAATATCACAAGTGCGTACTTGGAGAACATGTTTCAACCGACACTGGCAATTGTGGCACTTTGGCAGAACGTTACACTTTGGTCGTCCGTACCAGCCAGTGAACATGTTAAAACACAGGTAAGGCTAGTTATGTTGTTAAAACGTGTATGTTTATATATGTTAAAGTCATTTATGGTTCATTGCATTTTATGTGTTGAAATTAAAGTTGTGAACATTATAATACATGTTGTTTCCAGAGATGTGTTTCATCATTTCACAAATAACGTCTTGAAAACTAATTTGCTTGACGACAAATTTATCATAAACTGAGTTTGTACTATTGATTAATATATTTAACAACTTAAACATTTTTTATCCAGTTTGTCATCAATAGTTGCACCATGAACTAGTGTTTCTTAACTAATACTGTCTGCATGTGTGCACGATTTATTTATACAACATGTGTGATGTTGTATAAATCTAGATTATTTTTTTTTAACTATGTTTATGTCGTTTAACGTGTAAAACGCTCGAATTACATCACACTACTTATAGAATGCCACAATGCAAGTTGTATTGGTCACAGATGGACTGTACTCCTATACCATGTTCAACTATGACCAAGAAGGGTGGTCACTGAAACCAGATAGTCATGACACTGTGTCAGCAGGATATTCACTGGAGAATGGTGAAGGCTACATACTGGCAAACAAGAACAATATGTCAGAGTTAAACAGTGCATCAAATGTCGAACCAGGTATACGTCTGTCAATAACAAAATCTTCTTAATGAAAAGAATCTTCCAATTGTTTTGTACCATGTAACGTGAACATTTTATGCATGATAACCTATGCATGTACAGAACAAGTTTTTGATATGTTCAGTACATGTAGCAATATATTGCTATAGTGTGAACTTATTCTATAATTAGAGGCCAGGCTCTGTTTATTTCTCTTGTGATATGGCATCATCAGTGTGGGAAAGGTCAAATCAACATGCTTATATATCAGATTCTGATATCAAAAAATAAAGGTACCTACTTTTTAGTTTAGTATTATTGTGCGGCAGACATGGTGCAATGTTCGTTTATAGCAGGCTAAGTGATTTCTTATATCAATGGCGTGAATGAAATTGCTGTAAAATTAGAAGTTTACAGTCAAGGTATTGAGCAATTTTATATAGTAGCATACTAATTGATAACATTATGTTTAACTAAGCACTGTATCCATCTCACCTTTAGTTATAAATTAAATAGTGTATTCAAACGAAGTATAAATTTATCAAGTTATGTCATTTCACAAATCTCAGGGCAGAATACATGTATCAATTGTATCTAATATCATATTTTCGCACTAGAACTATCAACAGTCACTCACTTTAACCATGTCTATTGTTTTCATAAGGAAATCTACTCAGAATAACTCTTAACATTTATGTAGGTGTTAATTGAATGTCAACATGTCATCACTTTGACTGGTAAGCCAGGCTGTCAAATGACAGTTACAAAAAATATATGTACATGATTCATTTGAGACCCAAAATGTTTCAATGAGGCGTTATATGATTTATGACAAGCGGCACTACCCGGTAATTACGCATACCTGAGCGTGCTGATAGTGTGAAAAGCAATCTAAAAGTCACACACCGTTTTCATATTATACAAGTTGATTTTTAAACAAACACATGCAAGGTATAACAAGATATACATACTTAGTGTTAAGATATAGCTTATTGCCATATGTTACAGTGGTATCTAGGTGAAGATCATCATAATGTAGTTGTATATTTGAAAATGTTCATACAATGCAAACTGCAAAATTCAGTTGTTTTGATAATAATACAAACACAAACGAAACGTTTCCAAGATAATACACAGGTACTCATTCATCCACAATGACACATGCTTTAGCCAGCTTTCAATGTGTGTGTGTGTCCTTCATCCAGCGATGTATAATGAACTTGTGTCAACGTTTACACTGAAAATAACATTTCTTAGCTCCTTTCAATCTCGTCCATATTGAGTATATTCGGTAGTGAAAGACGGAAAAACTAGGTTTATTGTCGAGTCAATAAATGCTCCGGTGATATATTTCTTTTCCGCCATTTTGATATTGTTTGACAGTTAGAACGCTTTACGATATGTCATAAACATTTTAATTTTCTTTTTTTTCCGATATTAAATATATTTATTTGTTTAGAATAAAATGTTTAGAGTACTATAAACTGAATATCGCTGCTCTTTTAAGGCAATAATCGTTATGACAATGCAAAATAGTTGCATCTTTTGTGAAGAGTGACATCCCCTTTCTTAGACTGGCCTACGGTTTTTCTTCTTCTCAGTATGGTACATTATTAAGTAACAACTCATTCATGGTCCTATATACTCGTATATACAAATAGCGTAAACGTTGTTGCTATGTTTATGATTCAGGCATTTTACCACACGACGTTGCTTTTGTCTCTGTTGTCCCATTAACCAACACTCAAGTGTTATGTTTTGTTTTCAGCACTGAAGGGTAGATGGCTTTTCAATGTGACGACAATAACTGCTGACTTAATAAATAATCATCAATGCCGGACATTTTTGAACAGCGAAGATAAGAAGGCGAAAATTAAAACCAAGCTTGACCAGTCAGCTCCTTGTCCATGTTCGTTGGGTGAAATACAAGATGTAAGGCAATCTACTCAATATACGTATTTTCAATAGCGTATATACAGAATCATACCGTCTGTGAATTTAACATAAAGACGAGACGCTGATTACCATTCTTCACAGCTGCTGGACACTTCCCAATGTTTAATATACACGTTACATAGGATGTATGTGAAAATGTTTCAAATGTAAGGGAAAATCAACAAATTGTGTTCTAATATACTCTTGTAATAACGTCGTATTAAAACAACTGATTAACGGTACTATGGATGTCCATTACAGAACTTCCTCTTCCAAGAGAACAGCGCCGTCTTGAGTTCAGGTGTAGGATGTTACAATCCCTGGTTTGCAAACAACGGGGGAGTTTCACAGAAGTGCTGCTACGGGTAAGATAACGTAATCTTTTCTTCTTTAACCTTACTTTACTCTATTTATCAATTAATGTTAGAACAATAAATAACAAAAGGATATATCTATATTTGAAATCAGGATAATGCTATATGCATGATATGTAAGACTAATTGTATTATTGAATTGTGTTTAGTAAAATCGACGGTGATCTGAAAACAGGCTACCCAAATGGGGGAATTGCTACATTTGAACCCGATACCCTGGGCGTAGCAGCTGGATATGAAACGTGTTGCGGCGTCAATTCAACTCAAACATACTGTAACGATTTCTTTGAGATGGTGCCTCCAGTAGATTGTACAGGATATATACCAGAAGATGAACCTCCTATTGATTACGACTACGAGGCTGAAGACATTGGACCGTTTGAAAGAGTTATGTTGTGCAAGGTATCTTTGGCGAGGATTACAACATTCGTTAATGCTGATTAGGGGCTGTGTTACTTTTTAAATAAACTATTAGACATATTAAGCATATCTTTAAATACTGTTTTCAGTTTAATGTGTCTTTTGCCTTTATGAACTATACTATTTGTTTAAGCAGTGGTTAATTAACAGGCTCTGTGTACTGTGTAACGTGTTTTATGTTAACCTTCATTCTTGCTAGCAAACTTAATCACGTGTGACATTTTGTAAATGCTTTTCATTTACACTGTATGTCGAATGTTACACATTGACGTGTCTTTTTTCATAACTGATACATAAGTTCAATATGTTATACATTGTTTACACTAACTTTGCGTACACGTTGAACCGTTGAGTATATATAGAGTGATTGCACGTTATTGTGTGAAACAGCGCTTTCACAGTGATTGTTTATTTTTTGGTAGATATTGTCATGTATTCTTCACACTTTGCATCAAATTAAAAGTGTTCTATAATTGTGATTCATGTGACTGCATTTGTATTGTTGTCAAAAGAACAGGATTGTTTACTTGTGTTAAACTTGTAAACAACTTACACGATGTTTAATGTGTTTATGTACGAACTGTTTCTTAGATGATCAAGGTACAGCGATGTCTGTATGGTACCTGAAACTGGTATATGCCCTATGTAAATTCTGAGATATAAATACAAAAACGAAATGTACGCATTTTAAAAAAGCACGAAAACAGTCATCAGTATTTTGTTCGACCTTCATCTATACATCTATTAGATGGTTTGGTTAAATTTCAGTAACCACAGCTGGGCATGTCAATCCGTACATTTAACATATTACCACTATAGTTTAACATGTTAATATGATAAGACAATGTATGAATACCCAGACCACAACATGTCAATACAACAAGGAAATTCAACAAACTAATTTCCAGTAATCAGATATTGGTGAACTTATGAAGACTGCAATATGACAACAATAAACACTGTATTAACAGGTTGGTTGACAAAACAAGATGTCATTTGATATGGTGTTCCATACACTTACATAAGGTCTCCTTCCTCTTTCTAACACTTAAACCTAAACTATTCAGACTCATGATTCACACCTTTACTTTACTTTGTTCTTTATCAGAGATATTTAGAGTTACAGCGTTTATCTATAAGGATGAACGATAACAAACCTGAACAGTCGAACATTGAACCGGGTATGTAACTAAAAACATCAGGTTTCATAAACCCTTTTATTATTGAGTGGGAATAGAGACAATAAGAAGTGGGAGGTGCACTTTATGGACGGTTTACTTCGAATAGAGACAATAAGAAGTGGGAGGTGCACTTTACGGACGGTTTACTTCGAATAGAGACAATAAGAAGTGGGAGGTGCACTTTACGGACGGTTTACTTCCAATAGAGACAATAAGAAGTGGGAGGTGCACTTTATGGACGGATTACTTCGTGGTCATGTATATAGTTACTGATGTAAGCTAAGTATGTGCTGTTTACTTTATCTTTCAGAATAATTTCAAACATCTGAAAAGAAAAAAAACGTTGTTTAAAATGATGTAGAACTGTTATTAATGTAGGATGATTTGAATATGATCACCGTGTTTTACACTTACCTTACCTTGTGAAACCATTCTAAACCTTATTTTACTTCTATCTAAGGTTTATTACATTATCATGTATGTATCAGTATCCAAATGTAGATACAAGTTATATTTTGAGAATTATTCAATAATAATGGGTATAAAGTTGTGAAAAGAACATATAATGCAGGAATCAAGTCGATATATATATGGAATGTATATTAGGCTAAGAGCCAGAAACACATTCGCTCCGAATGAATACATTTACACATTTATCATAAGGTATAAGAAAACCATAGTCTCGAAAATTCCCCCTGGGTGGGGGGGGGGAGCAGGGTCTAGGGTCAGCTCAAGGTCTCTATGTTCTGTCTGTCTTTATTTCTTCTTGAGAAAATTTAAGTTTGTGAAACGTTGGTGTTATTTGTGTGGTATAGTTGTTTCATTAAATAAGTCAATCATATCTCTTTTTTTTTAAATGAACTTGCTTTTGTTCTGGCTCGTGGAACACCATGCTATAGTTAAGCGATAGACTTGCCGATATCGCATGCTATTGTTTCTAGATAGTTATCCTTGATTAATGAAAGTTTGAGTTATAGTGTAATGAGTGATGGTTGGGTGTACTGTAGTGTAGCATCCATATCACCGAGAACACGAGGTTTACCAGCACAATCTCAATAGACAGCGTTTATATTGCAACAAGACGTTTAAAGAACTACAAAACAATACTTCATCCACTTCTATATCTCATACATATATGCTTGAATTATTAACGTGTCCAAGGCAGTGAACTGAACAAACAAACTCATAGACAGAAAACAACAAACTAATATTAATTGTAAAACCATCTTTTTATTTTTTACTTTTTAAGCTTGTTGTTGTTGTTTTTTTAATCATAAAGCTACAGCAAAACAAAGAAATGTAAGGCAAGTTGATATGGATAAAAGGTTTATGACCATTTTGTATGTTTCCTTTTTCCATTGAACACATACTATGTTGACTTAAGATGTGCTTGATGTTTTTTCTGCGTTGGCATGGCGTCTTTTTTCTGTAGATGTACTGGATGCACGTTCGGTGCTTTCCATTTGGCCACAATATCACTTTTTTCATAATATATTTGCATCAAGTTCTATATACTGTTTATATAATCACATACCGACATATAATTGCTTAGTTTACAATACATCCAGTGTGTCTTGCTAATATACCATTATACCATTCGATTAACGTAGTTTCAATATATTCAAAGTGAAAGACTGTCTATCATTCAATTGTACCATTTCACATGCGAGTAATGTCCCTTATGTCGAATTTCTTTGATGTTATACTGCTATGGTGTTCGTTTTAAACAATGGTCCCTACTTCGCACCACTTTACGACTAGTATATTTTTCTCCAATTGCTTAAACGCATACATATGAAGTTCAACCATACCAATAGGTTTTGTTATGTTATTCCATGTTGTCTCTATGTATGTTTTAAATTCAATAGACCACGTGTTTCTATAGTTTGGTTACTCTGAATGCGTAAAAACTAATTTTCCCAGCTGGTGGATATACGAGTAGTTAATCAATCTAAATAAAATCATTCGTGTCGAGTTGTTTGGTTGTTTGTAATTAAAGCATTTGACGTATTTCCCTGCCAACGGGTCAGAGATGTGTTACTAAAAATACACTATTCATGTACGTTTCGTTTCGTTTTATCGTTCTTTCTGCTTTTTACAGAGGTAGACCGTCGCTGTCTAGGGTAAGGTATCGTGTAACGACGTCATAAATGAAACGATCTGTTGTCTCAGAGTCGGAGTTGGTAGGGTAGCTGTTCTCTTTATCGGTAAGTGAATCTAAAAGGAAATGCGAATATTAGATCAAATGTTAGTACAAAATTTAAAACATAAAAACCAAGCCCCATGCAATGTTACCAAAACAATATGGCGTTTTAGTGATCTTTATATATTATCAAAGTGCATATTCACGTAACGGTAACGTTGAGAAATAATTCAAAAAACGAGAACTACATGTATGCACTGTCATCGAAAGAATAGTTGAGTTTTAGTGATCTACATCGATAACAAAACTGCATAATCAAGTAAAGGAAAGGCTGAGGACAATAGTCTTAAAAAGGAAAGGTCATACCAGTATAATGAAGTTTGATTTCTATTAAATTAATACCAAGGAGCAGTTAGATCACGTGGTATGAAGCAAACACGTATTAAACGACAGGCGTGTAATAACAACCCAGTGCTCAGGTGTGTTTTTTATAATACCAACATTATATTTAGATAATAACACTCATCTGGTGAAAACTCTAGACTGAAATGGATCTAGTTCTTTCTGAAGGAAGTCCAGTTTGTATAACGTTGACATTTGAAAGATGAGTTTATACTTAATCAAAATACTAAACCAAACAGTGTGTGTTATTGAAAATGTTTAAAATTATGCGTAGGATCGGATATAGACCTTTAAATGGAGTGAAACGTCGGCGATTAAGTAACAATGCCAGATAAGGATGTATCAGCAATTGACTTTGCTTTATAACCTGATGTTTGAATAACTATCACGTTGGAAGGGAACACATTTCATATTTTCCTGAGTCTCAAAGCAATACTATTCAACATTTCTTACATAATGTACACAGTTTAATCTTGACTTAGGTGCATACATGTGTGTGTCAATAAAAGGTAAGCAAGGTCGAAAAAAATGGTACCGAAACATCGGGCTTACATCTGCGATACGGGCACAGTAAAAAACATGTCAGTCAAACATTCAGCATTGACAAAATCCTAACACGATCTAAATATTGTTTCACGACTTACCGTATATGCTTTCTTTGGTTAGCTGGCTAAGTATTATTTCGCGTAGTGTGTTAGTGTAAGGTTTGCTGTGGTCCGGTTCTCCTCTTTGTAGCCATTTGTTTAATACACTTGCTGACAGTCTTTTACCAATTCTAGGGTAGTCGTTGTCTTTACTGTCGGTGAAGAACATAGCTTGTGTGTAGACTATACACATCACGCTGACCAGGAATGGAATGTACACTTGATTTAATACCATGTCGTCTGCGTTTTTTAGATCTAGGAATCGTTGATCGAAAACTGAAAATAAAGTACATAACATTCAATTAGGTTCATACTAACAGAATATCGATGCCCTTATTATTCATTTTCGTTTGAACTTGCTTGATCCAGGTGTTTCCTTGCGAAAGAACATTTATCCTCATTGCTTAGTACTGGTTAGTTCCAGGAACGGATTTGAGCGTGTTAAATAAGCTTCCTCGTTAAGTAAAGTCAACGCCAAAACCAAAACTTGTTTGTTGAGTTTTACCAGTCACAAGAGTTCACATACAAAGTCATTGTAGAAATTATTTAAATGTTACAAAGTTCGTTGACACTGCCTCTAGTGCTTTTTAAAAAAAATAACTGTGTGTTTCTCATATACATTTTTATTCATCACATTTGATAAATTTGTCATCTAACAGTTACCATAGTATATGGGATTTTTTCCACTAGAAAAAAACACCAATAATAGTAAATGGAACAAAGCCAACCAGGTTAACAAGTGATCCCATCTGAGTTAGGTTTGCAATGCATTGGTCTCATGCTGTTACAGTAGTAGTTTATGTTTACAATTACTTCCGTTTACCAGAATATAATCATGGCGTGAAGGAGCAAGAGAAAGTGTTAGTACTATTTGTACACACAATTATTAAAATTTCAATATTTTGAATATAGATAGTTATTGGTTAACTACTTAAAGACTTAAATGTAAGTTCAACAGAATATGAATATGAACTCCCGATATGATACTAAGCCCAACAGACGTGTCTATACAAAGAAAGAAAGAAGTTATTTCATTGTTAAAATATACACTTTAACTCTAGAGATAAGTAGATGTGCATTTCCAGTTTGTAATGTGTATTAATTAAATCCATGACGTATTTAATGGCTCACGCGACACGAACAACTCTTTCAAATAGATCCATGCGATATCTTCTAAAGACACTTAGAAAAAAGCAAGCAATATAGATGGAACCTACATATTATGATCTATAACTGCAACGTGATAGTATCCTATTGCTACTAGAGACGGAGCACTTCTGGTTCAAGTGATTCAAACAAAAGGTGGATGACAATCACATACGATACAGCAGCAGTGAACAGCACGGTATACAGTGAGTCTAACAAAGTACGTACTCCTTGAAAACCGCGAAATTCGACTCCCTTCTCAACAACAGTTGTAAGGAGTGTAGCTGTGATATTTTGTTCACACGATATACGAAGAAACAGAAACCGCGAGATATATATCACTAAATGGTGGAACTTTACCAACGCCAGTGGCGGAATGCACCATTTAGCGATCTGTTTATTTTTAATTTTCTCAGCAGTTCCAAAACATCGTTTGAAATTTCGGACGAATGTACAATTAAGCGACCTCGTTTTCAAAATGTTCTTAGGAGTTCCAACTTCCAAAGCATCGTTTCATAATGCGACAGAATGCACCATTAAGCGACCTCGTTTTCAAATATTTCTCAGCAGTTCCAACTTCCAAAATATCGTTTTAAATTGCGACAAATTGCGTCATTAAGCGATCTGGGTTTTTTAATTTTCTCAGCAGTTCTAAGTTCAAAAGAATTGTTTCATATACCTCTAGAAAGCACTAGTTAGCGTCCTTATTTTCAAAAGTTTCTCCGCAGTTCTAACTTCCAAAACATCGTTTCAAATACCGGTAGAGTGCACATATTAGCGTCCATAATTTCAAAAGTTTCTCCGCAGTTACCACTTCCTATACGTCGCTTCAAATAGCGTCAGATTGCACCGTTTAGCATTTTCTTATTTTGAGTAAACTTTATTTTGCACACGCTACACCCCTGGTCACAGACTTTGCGAGGATGCAACCAATACGGCTGAAGCTGCCAAATATACTTGACAGCAACGACTAATGTTCAGATTAAAATAATGCATTCCAAAAAAGTTTTATATGTTTATAATTAGTTGTGCCCCCTCATTTCGAAAGTCCTGGATCCGCAACTGAACGCCTTATTATTTCTTCCGGTTAAATCTAGTTTTGTTTCAATGTACTTTAAGTGCACTTGCGAAGCAAAAACATAACTTTGAAATGAACATATAACTGTATTTTGTTTTGCTTTTCAATTTAACTAAAGTACATAGTTTAAGAAGATAAGACACATACGAGTAAATACTCGTAAGACAAACACTTAAATAAAATCAGCACACCTCTGTTGACTGATGAACAAGTGCACTGTTTGGTGCCGTTGAAATGTTTGAACTGTCAATGTGAGGTCGTTTCTATGTAAACCATATTTGCAACACTCCCCTCATGTTCACGTGCCAAACTCATTTACATTAGTGTCATTATTTGTAGCATGCGTGAGGTAATGTAATAAAATGAACAATGCATGTACTGTGTACTAAATCCGGACTTAATGGATGGTCCCATGCACCTATTTCCAGTTTTGACCACTTTGCTAACAAGCCCTATTTGGTCAAAGTCACATGACAGCCTTGGTCGGAGATAATACCAACGTAAATACGGGCTCCAACAATGATTATAATACTAGCATACTCAGTGGAGAAGAACCGCTTGTTGGCACGCATTTATGGTAATCCGATTAAAGGGCATCCGATTAAGCAGGTCCAATCATACATCATCAGCCGTGTTTCTTCATGCCGACTTTCTCTTAATAATCTGCACTCTCGTACTTGGCATTTCAGTAATGAGCTGAATTATTTGGAAGTACATCTGGCTGTTTTACCTTTATAAGTGGCCGACTGAATTATAAGTTCGTCTTTTTTACAAAGAAAAAGTGATATTTATTGGATCTTACATGAAATGTCAGTTAATATAGACATCAAACGAGTTTAGGGAATGTAATTAAGCAAGTTTTTGGCGTGCATTGATACATTTTCGGAATGAGTTTCACAAAAGTAACTTTAGCAAGCTTTCCAAGCACTTCTCTCGCATGTCGCGTCTCTGAATATATGAGACTAGTTTTATATAAACGCATCCGAAAGTCAATTGTTTGAAATACACGTTCTGTGCAAAATACAAATTAACTTATCTTTTATTAAACTGTAATTTTACAACTTTAGTTTAATAATTACTCGTACAATTGAAGTACGCTGTACATTTGACTTGTTTGTACATCGTACATTTATTTGTTAATTTGATCAAAACAGCCACCATTTTTCGTTAACCAAGATACACCAATGACGGACATTTCGGTTACTGCTTGGTGAATACATGTTTCAAAGCGTCAGCTACTATCAAGAGTTGTATGTTCTTAGCAAATTCAAAACAACTATCCCAGTGTTAACTTCCATCTGTTAACTCGATCTTAACTCGGTACCGGTGCGGGTAGTAGGCGCTACCCATCGCCAATGGGTTATTGTCGCTTGTGCCAAAACAGTTCGATTTATGACTCTTGAGAAACCGGACCGGAAAATAAAATCATTCGTGACTAGTACGCAACTAAATTAAAATCTGATTGTAAGACTTGTAATTGACAAACATGTTTAAAGATCCAATGAAAGTAATACTAATTGAACACAAAATAGTAGATATTGTATTATAGCGTTACTTCGTATCATTTTAAAAGCAAGGTTATTGTTTTGACTTATACGTGTGTTTAGCGTACATGATAAGAACTGTGTGTAACAAAAACGAGTATGAGTTGAACAATAAGTACGCAACTATAAGTCCGCTGAAATTGTGTTATTTCCGACATGTGTGCTATATTCCATCTGAAACTGATTGGGGGTGTACTACAGCTTCCCATATATGACATCCATCGATTATATATTTAATCATGATATATTAACCCATAAGACACACAGTTATGTCAACCAAAAGTTAGATAAAATTAACGAAATCTCCTGGCAACTTCGACTTGATGAATCTTCCGTATAACAAAATGGATACCCTGCTGTCAAACACAATTTAAAAAACAACACACAAACAAACATGTGATTTATAGCTGAAGAAAGTATAAACACATGCTATGTACGGTCTTTAAAAACTATTTACGGCAAAAATATGTTCACCTAATCCGATTTGGTACACACACTCTTTTAAACTGGATCTGTAATAAACATCGGCGTAAAGTAATGTAAAAACGAGCCCTATAACCAAACGGTGTCTTAAAATCTCAAACAATAGAAATCACGCATTGTTTTCATAAACAGCACACACTATAATTCTCGAGAATACTTATAGAGCAAACACGTGGTATTCGTGCACAAACAGGGCGACGTGGTATTACCCTCATTATTCGATGGGTGAAGGTTAATTATTACAAAGCACTTTACTTCATGCATCATTAACACTCTGACATGACAACTTCCTGCATTTACTCCTTAGAAAGAGGAATTTAATACGACTGTTAAACTTGATTTCCAACCCTGTCATTATTCATGAAATTGTTAAAGTAAAGACCGTCGTATCCGGCAAAAGTGGTGTGCAATCAATTCGGTTGTCTGTCGTTTAGAATAAAACACAAACACGTTATTTTTAATGATCAATTTTACAATTCATTTCAGTGTATGCATTTAGAACAGTTAAAAGAATCTCATTAATGGACAAGTATATATAATAGTTTGAGACATTAAACAGATATAAAGCTCATAAAGAAAAGAATCTCATTAATGGACAAGTATATATAATAGTTTGAGACATTACACAGATA
>ENA-OREC01001104-OREC01001104.1-marine-metagenome-genome-assembly--contig:-NODE-1104-length-12882-cov-12.787895_pt1 | contig 12882 bp, 3 predicted proteins | sample MGYA00248626_ERZ508543 | MGnify/ENA primary metagenome ERZ508543 (study PRJEB26211, sample SAMN05518279) | marine metagenome | isolation source: Puget Sound, Washington, USA | host: Bankia setacea... | reverse complement strand
TGAGCTTTTCACAATAGTCAAAGTAAGCTATTGGTGTGTTAATAGTAAGCTATTGGTGTGTTTATAGTAAGCTATTGGTGTATTTATGGTAAGCTATTGTTGTGTTTATAGTAAGCTATTGGTGTGTTTATAGTAAGCTATTGGTGTGTTTATAGTAAGCTATTGGTGTGTTTATAGTAAGCTATTGATGTGCTCTATGAGAGAGATTTATGTGTTAAAACTGATATTTTCATCGTGTTCAATGTTGACATTTCGGCATGTTCAAACTGAGCTATTGACCTGTTCATAGTCAGTTATTGGCGTGCTCTATGATAGAGATGTATGTGTTCAAACAGAACCATGCTATAACAACCTGTTTGGTACTGGACATGGGATGTGAGTTTTGGAACTGGAACTCTTCAACACATAGTTCTTGGAAGTATATATCATTTCGACTTTGGTACTAATTTTAAGCACCTGTCTTCGTTTAATATGACTATTTTGTTTCTTTTGATTTTCAAATCCATTTATAACGCAAATAACAACTGCAAGTCGATTAACAAGTAACAGACAAAAAAGTAACAAATGACAGACAAAAAGTAACAAATGACAGACAAAAAAGTAACTCGAAAGGAAAATGTTTAGGATACCGAATTGGCTTGTAGATCCCCGTATGAACAACATTGTACTTCTTTTGGTGACTCACACAATACAGGGTTTAGGTGTATAGTTCTCTTCTTGATACATCTAAGGGATACTCATAAAGAATCATTGGAGGTAGTTCCGATTGATGCACCATCTGTGTATTAGTGTGACCTGCATATGTACCAGATAATAATGCACAGGATCATTGATTTACTTACTCACTGTAAAACACTATATTGAGGCAAGTAGAGTCTAATCCAGTATACATATAACATGCACCAACAACATGTACACTTGAATGAAACAGAATGATGAAAATACGGAAAACTCTTGAAATAACCTTTTTATTTTACAGTTTTCCAGTCAACGCTTGATTTTATTAGACTGGGCGGGAGGGGGATTTTTTTTTACCTACTGCAATGTAAGCTGTCAAATACACTACACTTTTTTTGTTAGAAAACCAAAGAATATAGAATATGTAGCCAGGAAAATGTTAAAAATTGTCGTTCAATTCTTAAAGAGAGGTATGTTTTTTTTGGGTTGTACACAGTTGCTATAAGTTGTTCCAAAAACAATCTCCACAATGTAGTAGACTTGTGTCAGACAGGTTAATAGGTCAAAGTGTTCTAGTTATAATGCCTGGGTTATTCACACTAGTCAGTTACATTTTGAGAGTGCAATATGATCAATACTTCCGTCTACCAGCCACATCGTACCATCATCACACCAACAGACATCATGTAGATAATCAGTGGGATCACAAGAACAAAGCTTATCCCTGTCTGTCGGTTAAAGTCAATAAGGTATTTTCAGACTTTTGTATCCTCAACTAACAGAGGACAAAATTTTGGAAAACAGCAGATGGCTATTTCTCTCCATATGATATGTTTTTCTCAATGAGTTTGTTTATCGTATGTGTTCAAACCCCCAAAAGTTAGCTCATCTGTACAAGCATGTAAAACTCATTTACTAGAAGCTGCATGTTTTTAAGCAACCACTAACACCTTGAGGAGTGAAGCAAAAGTGTAGATTTGCAATTATAGTGCTGGAAAAGAATGTTAGAAGAATAATGTAGGTAAAAGAAGTGCTGGAAAAGAATGTTAGAAGAATAATGTAGGTAAAAGTAGTGCTGGAAAAGAATGTTAGAGAATAATGTAGGTAATAGTATTCTGGCGCCCTGTTCTTCAGGAAAGTTTGCTATTTATTATCATTTGTATATCTAAAATATAGCCATTTTCATGATAACCACAAACGTCTCCTCGCAATCTCCAAACAGTACTTACAGCTATATGCAGTTAACCTGTCTTTAGATCTGGAGGATGAGGGTTCAAAACCCCAAAATGGGTCAACTTTCTTTTGTCACTTTTCAGCTCTGATTCATGAAGGAAATTTGTCCTTTTTTTTCTAGGGATGGCTTAGTACTGGTTAAGTTATCAGGGGATGGCAGGTTGAAATTATACCACTGAAATAATGTTAAAACTGGTGTACAACCCTCCCAAACAGTTAATGGGGGCATTTCACCAAGGACTTTTTCGGTACCCAACCCTCGGAGGACTGAGGCGATCGCGCCTGATCTTCCCCCCGAAGGTATAGGGTAGTGCTCGACAGTGCTCACAGGTTCCCGACTATTTTCGCAGAAATGCGGCGGATCAACGAAAAAAAGGATCGGGTACTATCTGGACCAAAACAATCCTTGGTGAAATGGGGTATTAACACATGAATCATCACAAATTTGATTTTCTCCTTGGCACAAAAACATTTTCTATTGACAAAAACATGTGTAAGATTTTTGGTAAAGCTCTAATAATTGAAAGATAGCGCCCCAGGTATTAACAGAAGACAATAAACAAATAATAAATAAAGAATCTTTTAAAATAAAAAAATTAAGAGTTAGCAGAAATGTGAAATGGACAGAATGCTGAGATTATGATGAGTGTTGACTGTATATGTATATAAGTACAGTGAAATCCCTCTAAACTGAACTTACTTTTCTCTATATGGGATTCCCTCGATATCGAACATGTGGTCCCAGAACTACTTATCTCAAGATTCATAACCTTTTTAAACTGGAATCCCCTCTTAACTGGAAATTTTGTTAGGTCCTGAGGAGGTTTCGGTGTAAAGGGTTTTCTCTGTATAAACACAGCAGACTATATGTTCCTGTTTTCTCTTGCTGCAGTTCACATCAGACAAATATAAATGTAGACATAACATTGCACTGCTGTGAATATGTATGCACCTGTGTTGATTAAGCTTTTATATGCATTCACTGGTATCTATTTGAAGCCGTGTGTGTCTCTAACCCCCGTCAACCCCTGTATGGCAGGCATACAAGTGTTCGTTGTCTACATGTGTGTAGGGTCGGTATAGCGGTGTAGACAGTTGTCTAGTGGAGACGGTATTTGTTCGCTGTACTAGACTGGTTGTAGATTAGGCGCGCTACAAGGCGATAGTATACTACACCTAGACAGTGGGCTGCAGACTTGCACACTACAGTTGTGTATTGCTAGACATGTGTGTATGTGTTTATTTTTTAGCTTACCTATACACATCATAGACTGTAAAGCTGTGTGTTTCATCAAGCTTGGTACTTTCTTTCAGTAAATTTGGTAGTACAAGGTTGTCTGTGGTGAGAACAGTGAGGGATTTAACAGTTTGTAATATTCTGCGGTAAGTTTAACATTACTTGGATATTGAACAAGTGGATTGAAAAGCTAGTGTATGTGTGTTTGAAAGAGGATTTAAATGGAGAACAGGTATGCAGTTATTTGGGTCACAGGGAGAGGATAGAAAACGGCTCGCCTTTTTCTCGTCCCTCTCCCTCTCTTGTGTAAGCAGAAATATATGAGTGTGGCTGAAGTAAAAGCCCCATACATTTTTTTACCATGAAACAGGTGTGAAGCTTGGTCCCATCAGTAGGTAGCCACAGTATCGTTGAGTTGATAAACATTAAGGTATTTTTAGTCAGACACCAGAAATGTAAAAAAGGACATAAACCCTCTGGCTAGACTGATGAATAAAAATGTCTGAAAATAGAAAAAAATGTTGCCATTGGATACAGTATCCATTAATTATCTGTAATGGTTATTTGAAAAAAATCCTCTGTTACTTTTGTCCTCCGATGGATATTTTCTCATTGTTTGAATAAATTAATAAATAAATGGATTTTAAACTTTAGTCCCAGATGTATAGACTTTTTTTAGATACCCTATGAGTATTTTAGTAACATTAAATACATTTATTTTTTTGAAAATTTGTCCAGTGTGTACTTTTACCCTGAAACTAACTATGATTCCATGGGTATGGCATGGCTAAGACTAACTGTATTGTGTTTGATTTCTGTTTGGGGATCCAATCGTTGGGTTGAAGGAAGTAAAACTGTACAGAAACAATAAATGATTTTTTAAAAACCAAAGCCATTAACTTTGGAAGAAAGGTTCGGAATCACTAGGATGAATATTTGACTCTGGTGAAACTCAAACTAGTGAACTCAGGTGCTACAAACATGCACCCTACCAACTCAACTGTATTGGCGAGTTGATCTGTATAAAAAGATGGCTGTTATTTTGCTTGCTCGGCTACTGTTATAAAAGAAAAGTTGTTTTGACATAGAATGGCATTGGTTGTCTTGGTTTTTGTCTTTGTTGGGTTTGTGTTAATTGAAAGGGGAGTAATGTGTTAGAGAGACAAACTGTAAAAAGAAAGCTGGACGATGGTTACTCCTTTGTTCTCACTCTACATATGCTCAACTTCTGAATGTAGATGTTTGGTTTTCTACTTTTGTTCAGATTTGTATGTGAGTTTTATGCCATTTTACAGATAAAACTAAAACTATAGTATAGTCCTGGGACCAACATCGTTACATGCGACCATGCATTCTACACTCACTAAAAAAGAAAACTACCCGTATATAATGAGATTTACTATACATGAGAAAACAACATCTGTACCTCCCAATGCAGGAAGTGAAATTCAATCATTTTTAGGGATGTTAAACTTTTATCAGTTGGGGAGTAAGTTTATAAAAATAATAATCAAACAAAATCATATGATCGGTCATGAATTCGCCTATATATTCAATGCAAAGGGAGGTAATTAAAGAATTTGAATCTTTAGTCTCAAATCTAGCTTTTGCATTGTGTTTTCATAAAAAACTTACATAAAAAAGACATAAGTTTCTCTCAAATGATAGCAAAAAGAACATTTGTTACTTACAATCAATTGAGTTTTTGATAAACTGTCTGTTTCCACCATATGAGTTATCTCCCTGTTATGCATTATAAATGGCATATTATTGCCTTAGTTATGTGTCCTATTTTATAGAGGCAGAGTGAAATACATTGATTTGATATTGTGTTAGCTATTTGTATTATAAAAGTGTAAAGTTTTCATTTTGGTTCAGTATACTAGATGTGTGGAGAGTGAATGCATACAAAAGGCTGATAACTGTGAATAGTGCATGTATGTGTGACCTGACATGTGCTTGAATATGTCTACTGATCATCAATTTGGTTTGACTAAGTTCAATGACTAAGTTCAATGAATATGCCTATTTGATTATGGGAGTAACAAACGAAGACAATGTCTCAAGTATAGATTAATGACCTGCAAGTAGAGACACTGGTGAATCCTACAGTAAGGCTGGCCTACATTGCCCTTGTTGCCTTGAGATGGTATACTATATGACCCTGTATTCAGTACCAATTTGCAGATTGCACCATGTAACAGTGTGCTCTCATAACTTGTGTTTGAAAGGGTATGGACTAAAGCTCTGCTTTCAATACCCTGTTTGGGAAGAAAGGTTTCAGTATAATGGTGGACAAGGCAATGTTATAAACTATCCACAGTCAGCTGTTCCATTGACCTAGTTATTATACCCCTTGCAAACAAAGTTTTGGAGAGGTATATATATGAACACTTTGTTTATCTGTCCAAATGTTCTTGTAAGGGTATCTTGTCCTTGACAGATGAACCAATACCAATGAAACTTTACACAGTTGCAGTATACAACCTTAGGATGTGCACAAAGGAGGATAATCCTGGTCTGACATATTTCAAGGGAGATAATCAATAGTGTGGGATGGGGGTATCCTTTTGTGAGTTGACTTACAGATCTAGTTCATCCAGTCCAGCAGCTACTATAAAAATGTATTTAAAGATATTAGTAATTACTATAATCAAGGTTGTCTACTGACTCACTCTTGTTTTGTCTGGGTCAATCATTCTTTCTTTGTATTTCTTTGCATGTACATCTGGAATGATGATTTGCCACATTATTCCAATTGCCCTGGGCAGATGAAGTTAAACCAGGACATGTTCTTTTCCCCATCAAGTACCAAAGGGGCAAGTTAAAGAGCCCTTTTATGATAAATGTAATGTACTTTAAAACATTAATTTATATATAAAAAACATGTCTAGTTGTAACAGTAATAAAGGGACAAAAGATCTACCTTACAGGTCTTAATGGAATGCTCTGTATACCTTCTACACATAAATTAAAAGTATTTTTTGTGAACTAGATATCTATTCTGGAAAGTTGTTATATTGATAGCACCATACTGTAGAACTTCTATCGGGCAAGATGTATAAGGGTTCAGACATTTACATTTTCAAACTTCTGCTCTAATGTTAATGTGAAGCCCTGCTTATAGCCAACTACATTCATTGCTTTAATTTATTGGAAAGCATGACCAAGGTTAGCCATCGGTTCAAACTCAAGTATGCAAACTAACAGAAAATGTTCACTGAAAACATAGATTCTGGTATTTTGTATACATATCTCTGGAATTCTGGTCTCTTCTAGCCAGTATACATAAGTCTGAAAGTGTTTGCAGGTTATACATCTTCTACTGATTCAGAAGGAAGAAGAAGAGAATTGGCACAGGAATTTATTGGATATTTAAAAGTATGGAATTCCATTCTTGTTGTAATAAAAGCAGCACTGAAATCACTTGCGTTCCTGCAGCTTTGTAGGTACATTGTTGCTTACGTCTGCTGCAGACTGGATTCTGTCTAAGCACCTTCTACCTGGTGTGTAAATGAACAATACTGGATCTATTACATATATTTTGAGAAAGGAATCAGCTATTACTTGCTAAGGGCAATCACTGGAAAGCTTTAACATGTTGACTTTCATTAATCCAGAAAACTGAACAATACAAGCAGATCACATATCTTACCTTGTTTTAGATGTTAAACAATCACATAGATGCCTTAATATTACACACATTTAATGAAGACACTACACTTATCAAACTACAGTCATGCAAAAGGTCTTTTTTTATATTCAAGCAAGTGGTCTTAGTGTTGAGATGATCTTAATTCTCAGATCTTTTTGTTGTAGCTATACAGTGTTGCTGTCTCTATTCACAATTTCATTTATTTGCAAAGTTAAGGTCTGTTTATGTTGTGAACGGTTTTCCTTTGTTTGAATTTTGCTCCATACATGAGTGGAAATGTTTTTACCGATGCTATATTGCTTAGGGGTCCAAATCTGTATTTAAAATGTCACTTGTTAAATGACCGTATGAAACGCATTGCTAATTTGATATATTAGTTTTTACAATATTTTTAAGAATCATGGAGCTTTTTGTTGTAGCTGCTATCTCGATGTGTCTGTCTGTGACCCTGTGACCTTACTGTGTGTGGACTCAATGATTTTACTGTCTCTGACTGTCCATGAACTTTGTGACCCCTTTTGTTACTATTTATAGAATCGGGGCGTCTGTGGCAGTGTGTAAAGTGTGCTAGTGGTGTACCGATTATAATGGCTAAAATAAAACCCGATTTGTAACTGAGGATGTTGGTTAAATTAACAACGAGCTATTTGTAGTATGTAAACATTTAAAAAAGCCTTGAATTATAAGTTTGTTTATCAGTGCTGTCAGTCGCGGTATGGCCTTGCTGTAAGATGTTTTGTGACATGCTGCAGGGTAAAATCTACGTCCCATAACAAAACCAGCTGCAGTAAAAATGTGTAGGAAATGATTACGTCATTGAATGAAACCGTGCAAGTAATTATAAGTAATGGAGGATTTTGGTAAGCTGTGTTAAAATGGTAAGTTATTAAATCCTTCACACATGCATTTGGTATGTCACCAAGATTGTGTAGGTTTTCGTTTTATATATACTGTATGTGTGTCTTTGGGTAATATTGAACTGTCATGGCTGCATTAATTAACAATTGTTTGTAGTCTGTGTTTATTTGATGAATGGGAAACTGTCATAACTATACATAAATTGAGAAGGCAGTTACAACATTTCTCCATTTAACTCTCAAAACTATTGACACAGATTATAAAGGTGTATATTTATCGGTTTTGTATATCAAGTCAAGTAAGTCAAGTAAAAGTATAAAGTTCTCAATTTCAAAAGTAAGACAACTGTTGTAGTGTTAAAATGTGTTGTTTTGTGCTCTGTAATGTTCAGATTTATCTTGTTAAACAATGTATCAGCATCTCAGACTGGTTGTACTATTATAAGAAAAGGTGAGAATAATGCTCATACATAACTCATTATAAGGCACTCATGTTTGAGTCTGTCTTATAACTGGATGTGGGCTGACAGTACAAAGCATGCATGTTGGGTCTGTCCTCTGTCCATATACCACACATGTTTAAGTATGTCCCTCTAGCCTGATGTGTGCTCAGTATTAGGCAAGAATGTTTGGATCTCAACTGTCTGTCCTTCTAACTCTATGTATGCTGTATGCTACAGTGCCTGAGTTAGCTTTAACAGACATGACGATTGTCCTGGACTTGGACACACTACAAACTTAAAGAGTTAGTTCACAACATTGATGAATAATTAACTAATGCCATTACACATGCACTCCAAATGCTCCTCAATGGTCCCAATTCTATGCATGCATAATGATGTACTTAATTGGGGGGGAAAAGGAGCGATTCCATAGTATGTGTGTCAATTTGTAAGTTTGAGTTTTGACTAGGTGTGTGGACAATTGTATAGGCGTACAGTAGAAGCACAGTTGTATGTTAACTGTTGTGACATCTTGCTGATTGAAGTCTTTGGATTACAGTTTTCTGTTAAAAAAAGAAAGAAAAAAGTTTGAATTGGTAAACAAGCCAGAAAACTTAGGCTTACGGCTTTGAAATGGTGGACTTTCCAAACTGACCTTCTTGCACTGATCTTTAACTGAGGTTTTGCGTTACAGTGATTAAGGGAAGGTATGATTACCTGCAGCGTGTTTGGTTTGTCTGTAAGCCTATGTCTGAACCTCAAGTTTGCACTGTCATTATGATAAATTGATAACCTTTGAAAGATTGCAAGATAAACGCTGGCTCTTTAAACTGGCAACAGTGTAAATTTAGGACTTGCATTTTAACGGCTGTAAACAAAACTCGGTCAGACGATAGAGTTTTACATGATGTCTGAAGATTTCCTGTTAAGTGCGCTTCATGTTTTAAATGTTACATTTTCAATAGAGTTATGATGGACATTTTATGCGAAAACATGTGAGTATTTGTATCATAGCTTTAAAGTATTTTTCTCACAATTTGATTTATTATGGCATTTTTTGTGTCAAGTAAAGGCTGGATTGCATGTGTACAGGGACTGGTTTACAAGTAGTTTGTGTTTGAGTATTTCACAATTATTATTTGTGCTTAACAGAAATCAAATGCTTGGAAGATTACCGCAGGCTTGGGTTGGTTCTGTCCTCTCCTGGCATGACCCACATGGCTTACAGGTATACTCCACAGTTAGACAACCTGCTTAGATACACTGGAAGCTTTCTATCAGTTGGTATAACATGTTACGGATGTTTTTTTGGACGCTTTAATTCATCGATTCCAAAAAAACCCACATATGTTGACATTTTAATTGGTTAAGCTTACCCATGACACTTGAAGATTTCTTAGTAGGTCAGTAAATAGAATTTTACTACCCTTTATTTCCCAAAAGTCCAGTATCTTTCTCTTTTACACTAAAATCAACCTGTTTTGCCAATTCCGAACAAACTTCGACACAGTGTTTGCTGTTATAACTTCTCAGTTATATTGGAATATGTATCATGTGGGGGCCACAAAACGAGGTCACAATCATTTAAAGACTATTTCATGACTTTTTAACAAAGAATTGCCAAGCCTCATCTCCAAGTTTAGGTTTATTTATGTAACACTACCTTGATATTTGCCTCAATATCAAGAAAACTGCTAATGGTATCACCTTCAAAACTTTATGTACACACTGATGAGACATTTCAAATGAAGGTGAGTTCTGTGACCTTAACCTCTGACCTTGGCTGCCAGACAATCCAGCCTTACTGTCAAACTGTAGTGGTTTTATGTTTGAAGGCCATTTTGCAAGGATCAAAGATTTGTTTTGTCTGTTTGTATGACTGTATAATATGAATCATTTAAAGAAAGGGGACCAACGTTTGCACAAACTGACTGTTAGAGCTGAAAGGGCTGATGCTCAGTGTGTATGAAGTTTGTACACAGGAAGTTTGTTTTTGGAGTAGTGAACAAATAACACTGTGAGACTGTATTTTGAGGGTTGAACTAAAACAGTCATAACTACTATCTTATGTCATGCTTAGTTACAACTGTTTTCTGTACAACCTGCAAACATTTGTAGTAATGAATTGAGCCTTAGTTGACTTTGATGGTGATTGTTTGAGTGTTTGATATATTTGTATGAGAGTTGTCTGTAACCAGGGGGTCTTCCAGTGTCTACCAGCCCCTTAAAGCAACAAGAAATCGGCTTGTCCAGAATAGTGTGGGTTTTATTGTTGAATAGATTGGTGATGCTAAGTTATGAACTCCCACCATGTGTAGATGCATTACACCAGACTTGACTCAGTCATTGTTGGTACTGAATATCTGGACTACACTTTAAAGCAGTTAAAACGTGTTAGCCACAGATTCTCAGTAAGAAAACTCAAGTAACTTATTTATGAACAATGTAAATTATGGACCTGGGTAGCAGTTGTGGAAGTGTCTACAACATTATCAGGGGTGACAAACGGGTCAACCATTCCCAATACTGTTGTATATAATGGGTTTTGCTTTAAGGACAATTCAGAGTTGAAACAAAATTAAGCACAATTACTAGAGTAAATCAAGCACAAAATGTACTAAACCAAGCACAAAATGTACTAAACCAAGCAAAAAATGTACTAAACCAAGCACAAGCCTAAAACCATTGTTGAATTAACAGCTCTTTGAATAAATGGCGGAGATTATCTACCTTGAACTCAAGGACATATTCTAGCTTAGTTCTGTGTAAAACTAACAATATAACACCACCTATTCTCTCTCTCAGCTAGGAAAGATTTCCAGTTCATTTAATTTTGAGGAGAATAATGATTTTCATGGTATTCCATATTTGAATATCGTAGAGACTTGGACACAGACAGCATACAGTATGGATTTTCAGTGTAATGTATGTGTCTCGTTGTGTGGTAAATCAATAGTTTAGAGTAATTGATCGGCTGTACCTTGAACTTATTGACTGGTACTTCTCCCTAGTTGATTGTCTATCGTCTAGTCATTGATTGGTACGTCTGGCGCGTCACTTATCTGGCTTCCTTAGATATCATGTTCACTGCCATATTGATCAAACGCAGGCCTCTGTCGACCATAAGTAGGAGGTTTTAGCTGACTGTATATCATGGGACCATATAGGCCTCTGTCGCCCATAAGTAGGAGGTTTAAGCTGACTGTATATCATGGGACCATACAGGCCTCTGTCGCCCATAAGTAGGAGGTTTTAGCTGACTGTATATCATGGGACCATACAGGCCTCTGTCGCCCATAAGTAGGAGGTTTTAGCTGACTGTATATCATGGGACCATACAGGCCTCTGTCGCCCATAAGTAGGAGGTTTTAGCTGACTCTCTGGAATGTATTCTTAAAGGCTGGTTTGTAACTCAAATGAGTAGTTTTAAGTTGTCATTCATTTGGCTTTGCAAAGTAAAGGTAGTTTAGTCTCTGTACCCTTGCTTATTCTGATATGTTCACACTATTCAAGCTCTGTTTGATGGACGGAATATGTGTCATGGCCGGCCAGGTGTAGATGTGTGCTTAAGTAAAATTGGAGATGTACATCTATTGTGTTCTTTGAACTGTAGGATTTAGCTTGTCATGGTGTTACGTAGTGTGTGTATAACAGGGTGAGGAATTTGGTCAGCCATTATTCCCTGTGTCAAATATGGTCATCCAAGTTCAGCTCAGTTGTTACTACAAAGGATAATAATGTAAAAGTAGTATGTGTGTGTTAAGATTCAAATTTAGTTTATATTTGAATCACCTTTTTTTTACAAATTCATGATTAACCTGAATAAAGAGTTACTTTTCATACTTGCGAACTGATTACTGATATTGAAAAGGTGACCATTCAACAAAGCAAATAGAAAGTACTTTACAGTAAATTAACAACAGTAAATTATTGCAGTCAGTAGTACTGTCAATTTATGCAATTAACTCAAGTACATATTAACATGTGATAAAGGTGAAAATTGGTATTTAATATTTAGATAGTTTGGTGTAGATCACTAGACTTGTGAATCTTAAATGTTGCCTCTTTGCTTATTTGTTAATAAAGAACTGTGCCAATATTATGAGTAGAATGATAAGAAATTTCTTGTATTAATCATTTATAATATCTTACGAGGCCACGTGGCTATTTCAAAGATATTCGTTTAATACCTTACAAGGCAAACAGAAATGGTTATAATCGAAGTAAATGGTGATACATATAAATATAATACAAACAATTAGTATGTTAGTAATAAAGAAATAACATTAATAAGATAGTATGTGGTTGTTGTCAAGGTAACTAAAATAACATAAGTACTACAGTAAAAGGTTGTTGTCATGGTAACTGAGCCGTTCTGTGTCTGTAGAGTCAGCATTAATGAAAACATGATTACTATATAATGAACATTAAATTGTATGGACACATGACCTTCATATCAATCAGAAATTAAATTATGATTGTTAAAAAAAACACTGTACAATGATTGGCAGTTAACAAGAACTATTGTTTCAGCATCGACAATATATCTCTTTTTATATGGTTACATAAACTGTTGGTTCTGAAACATGAATGAATTGATTACATGTATATCACATAAGACTAGTACATCTACAGTCCCACCAAGTCTGAAACCTTATATTTCGTTGTTATATTGTGCCTGTAGGCAGTCCCGCCAAGTCTGAAACCTTATATTTTGGTGTTATATTGTGCCTGTAAGTAGTCCCACCAAGTCTGAAACCTAATATTTTGTTGTTATAT
>ENA-OREC01001103-OREC01001103.1-marine-metagenome-genome-assembly--contig:-NODE-1103-length-12883-cov-14.772294_pt1 | contig 12883 bp, 6 predicted proteins | sample MGYA00248626_ERZ508543 | MGnify/ENA primary metagenome ERZ508543 (study PRJEB26211, sample SAMN05518279) | marine metagenome | isolation source: Puget Sound, Washington, USA | host: Bankia setacea... | reverse complement strand
GATGGTATTAAATGATTTATGTGACTGTTCGACAACACCAACACCAAATCAACACCAACGTATGATATATAGTCGATAGCTATTGTGAACGAATCTACCTTCAGGGTCATGCACCAATATTTCTGACATAACCAGCTGAACCAATATCTGGATGAAAAGAATCAACAAACATCAGAACATCGATAACACGAGTAATCATAGGAGATCAGTTTCATTTTAAATTAATGTGAAGTTTAATTTACCACAGTGCTAACTTAGAACGTCTCATATATGATAACTTACGTCAATGATATATATCGCAGGTAGAACGAAATATCTAATAAATGTAATGGCATTGAGGAAAACAACTGGTATTTCAGAAGTTCATGTTTTTGACGTTGCATACGTGTACCACTTGAGTAGTTTTGTCAGGTCACGTGTCATCATGGTGCACTGAAATAAACAGGTCGCGATTTAAACAGTAATTCCGGAAACACGCACACTATTCAAAACAGTGTTGACGTGTTGCTTATAATCAGCAAACCAACTGTTTCAACAGTGTACGTGCATGTCCTGTCAAAACATTTCAACTTCCAGTGCAGTTTGCGTAAATCTATATCTAGACAGTCAGAGAAAACAACTTCAGTGCGTCTATTGTACAGAAACACTAAAACAGGGATGTAACATTACAATCATAAACATACGTGTGGCATCAATAACTGCCAACTGATTATTAAGTATTTTATTTAAAGGCAGATGTAGACTAATCAAAGATGGGAACAATAAGAATCCCTTGAAATGAATTGTTGCAATCAATCTAAGTGTATGCTTGTGGTTTTCAAGTTGAATCCGTGAATCAAGATGTTTAATGTCTGCAATTGGGCGTGTTGAATTCGTTTCAAGCCGTTTAAAAGAAATATTGCAACATGTCCACTCGACGAGAAATAAAAACAATTATGTGTTGCGGTAGAAACTAAACTACAAAATGTATTTAGAACTGCAAACATGGCGATATGAAAGCACTTGCACAAAAAAGGACGCGAATTTACAGTATACTATATTTTGAGCTTGAATTATAAATACGACATATTAGATTCTGCTTGAGAAAGGTACCCATAACAGCAGCCCAAATCGAATCAATAACACGTTATACTCATGGTCAGACCGAAGTGATTGTAACTGAAACATGTCCTATTGTGGTTGATAGATTTAAGTGATAGGTACTCGTATGCGATATTAACTACACGAGTTTATTGTTTATCTTGAAAGCAGAATGGGGATTATAGAATAAAGACATCAGTTTGACAAGTATAGCTCGAGCATGCTTTAGAGATAAAACTACTGTCTATCAGAATATGCTATACATTTCATTATTGGGCAAAACAGTATGTATTACGTTTTAGATTCAACGTTCTTTCGATCAACCAATACTAGTTTGTAACGGACAAATAAACACATTTGGTCAGTAGTGGTGAAAGAAGTAAGACCAATTACGTAACATATCAGAGGTATGGATGAAACTTTAACTTGAACAATAACATCTACAAGAACCCTTCTATCGGTTGTTTTTCCTCCGAATAACACATTGTTCAAACTACCCTATTCTTCTGATGAGATCATATCTATGTCTGAACAGAATAGTATCAGAGTAAATCTTGTTTACATCATACATAATATCACCCTCTCAAATTCCAAAATCTAATTTGTTAACAGAGTTTCTCTTTATTGCTTTCGCACTGAAGAAACTGTTGTAATCTGTTGTTAACTGTTGTATTGGGTTTTGTTAACAGGAGTAATGGTAGTATATACTATATTGTTATTTTGATATGGGTTTTTCGGAATTCAAACGGCAACATTTAGGATCGACATTTGAAAATAGTTATGGAGATTTTACATTATATACAACTTATGTTACCATCAGTTCATTCAATTCTAATCAATTAACGGAATTGTATTTTTTTCCAATATTAAGGTATGTTGTTCCAGTCATTAGGCAATGCTATTATGCTAAATTATGCACTACGTCTAACTGGCCATTCACTTAAAATTTATGAGTTGAGGCTTAGTTCAGTTAGATAATATATGTTTTCCCATTGTATTATCATTGCTTTGTGTTTGTTTATCAGGAACAGATTGCTGCTTATACCTACTCTATAGATACGTCCTACTAAGATCGGAGTCAGGCGAAATAGATAGAGCTAGAGGAATAATATGTTTTGCTATCGTAAACGACGCTATTAGGTAGCATAATTGAATCAGACGTATATTTAGTGCGATATAGCGAGGAATCGACGGTGATTTTTGAATAATTCGATTTCAAATTTCCAGACTTCCAGAGATCTATACAACGATATCAATGTAACGTGATTGTGGAATTAGAAAGTCAGCTTAGCCGTCGTAGTACCTAATCAAACCCGACACGTGTGAGGTTAATGACATTAAAGGTAGTAGGAGCTTAAACACGTGTGCTATTTTTATTAGGGGATAGGCAAACTCAAGTGCGAAACAAATTAACAAAACATAGTTCAATTGGAATGTAAAATGGAGATTATATTACAAGAAAACAGTTTGACGCTAGTAGTAAGAACACATTTTTGGAAAGGAAACTTACAGAGTAAGTTTACATATTTATATGCAACAGGAGTTGAATTCGCTCAACTGTACCCGGTAAAATAAGCATATGCTTGCTTGGAAACTTCTTCGCTATAACAATTGTCCGACAAGAGAAGTTTATTGAACCACAAATTAGTAGTACATAAACCGGAATTCAACATGTAATATCTAGAAGATTATCATTCGGAAGTCAATCTAGTTTGAACAACCCAATTGTACAGATATGATCATGTTTACGTCTAACCAATATGCTTTTAGTACACGGCATGTTTGCGGTTATCACTCTCCCAAATCTTCAAATATAATTGCTACCGGGGAAAGTTTCCCTTGATTGTATTGGAATATCTGAGGAAACAAGTGTTCCAAGTCTTATGAATGAAAGTTTTGTAAACACACGTGATAGTCTAAAATACACAATAGTGTACTTATTTAGCAGCACAATTATCAGATCTTAACTACTCAAATCGTTTGTAGCTTCGGCAATAAACCTGTTTTGCAAAGATGTGTTGATATATGTTGCGATGAATAGGTTCATCGGTTCATTTTAAATACCATCTAATGACTAGACTACTGTGACCTTCTTCCTATGACATACGTTTGATTCGTCAGGCTATTGAATTATGTAACTTTAAAACGTAGGCACTAAGAAAGCATACAGAAATCGGCATCAACATGTCAAAATCAACTGCTATTTCTGATTTAAGCTACATACTATTTTAGTTCGCACTCACATATATCAATCCCTAGAACACATATATCAATGTATGTTGAGTACGTTATTGCAATCACATGTCATATGACTTCTGTATATTGTTTCGTTCGTGCCCCGCGGTACTAGATATTGCTTTACCAACACTAATAGCGTGTTAAGGAACAAATTGTCATTAAGGAATAAATGCAAATATCTGGTGATACATGTATGTCATAGGACATGTCAACGGATTAGGTTGATGTGAAAGGTATTCGTAAATACTGAGATTGAAAGTTGATATATCGGATTAAAGAAATACACGTAAAGCAAAATATAAGTAGCAAATGTTTGCAGCGAAACAAAAATAGAATTAACATGTTGTTTATAACTGAACAATGTCAGTATTGAATTTTATACATGCATGATTTGCGATCACGTTTGTAATACGTTGTATAACATGTTGAACATTTTACATATACAAAGAGTACAGAACATTAAACAATCCATTGCACTTATTAACTGTTTCGCGCTGTTGTTTTGTTTCCTGTTATGCTTCGTTTTATCTGTGGACAATCTATTTTATTTGGCTGTTATATTTCATGCTAGTTATATTATATCTGGTTTATGATAGTCATCTATCCATATAACTATTTGATAAACTATTGCCGGGTAAAGTGAGATCTGACTTCTTAATAATGTCCTAGGAAATAATGTTGTTTACTAGCCAAAGGCACTTCTCCTTCACTTCGGTGTCTGATATTTTATTGAACATGTTCCAATTGAAATATTTCAACTATGTGGCAGTTAAACCTCTTGGAAAAAAACACCAAACATCTATACAAACCGTTATAAATTGGCTGATTAAGTGTCCAGTATTTTAATATTATAAATGCCATCTTAGTGTCAGTATATCATATTCTTAAACTTGGTTTGATCGTTTGTTAGCATGTATAGCATCTTTCAAAACATACCAATTCTTACGTTTTAAGAATGTGCTGTTCTGAGTTTTGTTTCAAAAACGAAAACATCTAGTCCAATATGTATTGGTTTCCACGAGCATTGACAGAACATGTGAAGGAACCGTTTGAACAAATAGTTGCATGATCCTACAATATAACAATCGAATGCAATGTTCCATATTACAGGCAAAAGTACACATATAAATACATAATATATGACATGTGTTAGGCCGGAATGCATAAACGAGGCACTTCAAGATATTTATCAGTTGCGTTAGGGCCAATGATTATCAGGTATAATTAAACTTTATGAGCAATCATGAGAAGTGCAAACATTAATACAGTACATTATAAATGGTGAATGAATATAGATTGCTTATGTAATTTGAACATGAGAACACAAACTGGCGGATTTGAACTGATAGTTGAAACATCATAAGAAGGTTAATATGCGCAGTCTCTCATTATTAGCATTCCACTAAAACATGTTCACTTCCAATTTAAACAAGGTTAATTAAATGAGGTTGGCGATAGCTAAACTTCATTTGGTATTATAAGCACTGTCGCGTGTTTAACTAACATTTATCTTATAACAACTTATTAATACCAATATTAATATCTCATTTATTGTAAATCAATGTTTTCTCACAACGCAACACGCGATATGTTCTTACGACTTACGTCCTTGTCTAAAGCATGCTAGTTTTACAATACAGCTTACATTAAATACAGCCCAATTGCTCCAGAGTATTTGTTATTACGTAAAAGAGCCTATGCTGCTAATTAGTATGGTTGTTGTTGGTTTGTATTTTAACGATCTAACTGTCTAGTTATCTATTTTTAGATCCGTCCCTATCTCATTAGCTACTTACATACGTCTAACTACAAGGGACATTGATGTATGGTTTACATACATAGTATCATGATTTTTGATTTTTTGTATGGCTTAACATTCTGGCAAACAATTCCAGTAGACCTTATGTGGAATAGTTAGACTTAGCGTTTAGTTGACTTGATATATATGTAAGACTCGTTGTTGGGCAGATGAGACAGGACGTCATGTGTTCAACTATATTCCAATCATATTAAAACATGCTTGAGCTAGACCATCAATGTGAGTGCCAAGATAGTTAATGAACAAACTGTCTAACATAGTTGTAAAACGGCAATAAAGTGACACGTGGTTTCCGTGCATGTTTTGTATCTATCTTTCTTATACTTACCCTTTTCTTAGCAGCAGCAAGTTGTAACCTCCGTTTATTTCTGTCTGTACCTTGTATATTTTTCACCCATATGTTATATCCTATTTTTGAATATGAGAAAAGCAGTATAGTCAATGGAGCAAAGTAATGCAGTATCATTAGTGACAACCCGTATGTGTATCGTTCTGTGTTGTTTTGCCAGTCTTCTTGACATTGACCAGTTGTATTAGAGAAATATATCACTCTGGCTTTGACCAAGGTTGGCAATGGAATAGTCAATGATATAATCCATATTCCCACTATCGTCAAGGAGGTCTGTTTCACTGTTATTCGTGGTTTGAATGGATGAACAAGCACAATGTATCTATCTATACTCATGGCAACAAGCGTGTAGGAACTTAGAAAGACAGCAGCAATTTGTATATAGCACACGATAGGGCACATGAGTTCACCAAAAGGCCAGTAATTGAGAATAAGACTTGCCACAAACGTGAATGGAATACAAAACACCGCCATCATGATGTCACTGATAGCGAGATTGACGATGAAGTAGTTCGGGACGGTATGCATTCTCTTGTACGCATAGACAAGATAGCAAACAATACCGTTACCTCCTATCGCGATCACAGTTACCACCGAATACATAACGATAATTAGCACCTGTACAAAGTATGAGATCTTAAATCCAGTTGAGGATCCACCAGTTGATGTGGAGTTTAAATCTAATTCCTCCGAGATTTCCGTCATGATAAGCTACTATAGTCTTTCAATAAATCTAGCACATGTCCTACTTCTTTTGAGCACTAACATATCTGTTCATTGCAGAAGCTACGTTGTACCATTAAGAGTTGACCGCAGCAGTTTGTTAAAATAAATATCATAAATCAATCATACAATTTGTTCGATCGCTATACATTCGTCTTACACTAAACATTGGGTATATTTATGTTCAGATATCTAACCGTATTATACCAATTCAAACAGTTGGACCTCGGTGCTTTCCCTCAACACATCCACATATTTGTGAATCAGAGTACTCTTTGAAGTCATATTTATGCGCTTTATCTTGCCTGAAATATTCACTATAGTTTTGATATAGTATTACCATTTAAATCACACATAATGCGCATCACAGCCGTTAGTTCCAATAAGTATGTGTCACTGGCGCAACAGATCTAAACAAATAAATCCTATTGTTGGTAATATTGTATTGAAGAAATCAAACAGTCGCTAACACGCAACTCCGGCGTTCTCTGATAAATCCAATACGGAATCCCAACTCGCTGAACGACGTCTGTTTGAATATTAGAAGACCTGCTTACAGGTATGCCTTTTATCCGTACAAAACGAGATAATAACGTAACTACTGGTATTTTTCAAGAAATGAAAGTTTAGGGAAGATGGAGAGAAGAAATGTCAGTCAAAAATGTATTATAGACTTCAGCGCGAGAGCTTTGGGAACAACCTGCAGTGATACATGACCTGGAATGATCGAAAATATGTGCTGACATTCCAGAAACAGTATGTCTGTATATTATGTGGTACTGTACAGTTTAGATGAAATGTCAATACAGGACAGGGAATTGTTGTACATTGGGTAACTTGTCTCACTTAACGGTCAGTCTTGAGTTCGATCCCTCTCGAAGGCTTCCGTTATTTCATTGAGCAAGAAACTATAACATTATTACTTAGCACGAGTTGGTTCACGAGGCGTGATTAAGATAAGCAAAATGGATTGTTTAAAACGAACTAAATAAAATAAATTAGTATAAACTTATTTACCACAACGTACATTGAATCGAACGAAAGAGGAAATAAAACTAGTTGCACTAATGAAAACATTCCTCGGAATGATGGGTTCTAGAATATATAGCTGTCTGTGTTGAGTTGAACGTTTTCTATTATACCTAAGGGTGTTTAAACTATTTCCGAAATGTTGCCTCTAAACATACATATACTAAATGAAGATGTCACGTCGCTTCAGCTGTCGTATTATTATGCTCTACTTTTCCCCCAAATTGCGAGGGAAGCACACAATCAGGTCCGGGGGATATTTCAACTGACACCATTTTCTCCATTTAATTTTCGAGAAGTTGAGTAAAGCTCTGTTCTTGTCGTTCCATCAGCGTCGTTAAGGTCAATACCGATTTCATTAAGCTCGTCCATTTTATACTGAAATGTTAGACAAAGGCTCCTACGTATTGATGAAAAAAACAGGAACAATTAACCCAAATGTTTCTGTTTTTGTAAATGTGTGCTGAATAAGATTCATACACAGCGACTATTGTAGTGATTCTGTGTTAAAATTACATGTGAACCATACTGTAAATGATATTGTTTAGACAGCGTCATCTATGTTTGTTTACACGTACGATATGGCATTATATTTACATTTGGTTCTAATTGGTGTTGTATCATTATTGCGTGAAGTGTAATTTTAACAAACTGGTGTAGCGAGCTCATGTTATAATACCATACACTGTTTTAAAGGTCGTTAGCATTCGCTTCATACAACATGAATAACACCGCAGATACCACCAATATGGGACACCACAAAGATTTTCAGTAATTTATTTAGACTAAAACCGGGTCATAAATTAGTTTGTTTTCTTTTAGCCAATTATTCCGAGTCTATGCAACATATCCATCTTCTTAAAGCGATATCGTATTGTATTAATTCACTTGTATTCAACACGTCTTTTTTCAATCCAACAGCTTATATACATCGCAGACAAAGATATATCTGATTTGCGACAGTCTGACAAGTCTGACAAGTGCTGTGTTTGTGAGATACGTATATGGTGTCATGTCAATATCATAGCTTAACACCAACATCAAAAGTAATTAATAATAACTGCATCTGTGTTATGTTAGTAAGTACGTATATAAATGGTAACTGTGACCTGTGTATCTGTTCACAGGATGTACAGATGATGAGGACCTGATATATAGACAGTAAAGAACGCTAGGATAATACATGCTAATAGTAACAGTACGTGTGATTACTGATGTACAAGTAACAATGCCTGTACGAACTATGTTACTGGAAGAAGTAAATGCGAGGCTACATATAAAATCATATTGTATTTTTAAATCAAGATTCAAACTACATGAAATAGATTTCAGATGAGAATCTTTATGCAAACACATAGTTATATTGTATTCGCTCGTTTGGACTGAAGAAACTTCGCAATGCATGCGTGACATTAACAAGTGCAACACAATACGATTAGACGTGCATCTTTCTCGCTCAGGAAACCCATTCACTACTTTAAAGTGACACCAAGATGCACACAAAGTGCCTTCCAAGTGCCATGAGGGTAATCAATATTTTAAGAACAGCGTATCCTGGTGAATCGTAGGGTCTGTGCAACATTGCGTAAGAGGTGATTGATACTTCCACTTGGACTTTCCAACAACAATAAACATGCCAACATTTTAGATTTGGCTTATGGCAACTATTTAAAGTAGTTTCTTTCCGAAACTCTGTCTTATTATCTGTTCACTCGCGTTTGTAACAAATACAGTGCTATAATGTCACGGCACACTTTTGTTTTATTTTTTGCCGTCATCCTCGTTTTAATTAAAGTAAATAAGTTTTATTTCGTTTTGATCGTATTGGCATGTAGTTTAAAAAACACTCTCGCTGTCTTTGTTAATAGAATAACAGACAATAATGACGAAAACAAAACCTTTTAATGAAAACCACAGTGAAGTCTGGCTTGTTTTAAAATGGTAGCACATTCGTTAATGTTAGACAATTGGGTCGGTCGATAACGCAAACTATGTTCATACCTAGAAATATGTTTATGTGGAGTTACTTTTATGTTACGAGACACATGCTTTTTCACATTGTTTTTTTTTGTCTATATACTCCACTTCGTCTAGCGCTTAAAGGCTACAGGAGAATTACGTAAACAGAGTAATGTTCACAACCAAAGTCTATGTTGATATGAACAGTAATACACAGCATGATTCTAACCTCATGCTTCTGACAAATCTGACTGATTTTAGCTGATGTTTGCATCGATTAAGGTTATTGTTTTCTCATCATAATTATATAGTTATAAACATATATTTCTAACAACATATTACATAATAGTATCTTATTAATCTAGGTAAAGAGTGGATGTGTCTTCTCATGTATTCAATATTGTTGTTTTAGGTGATCTATATAGGACATGTTGCACTATGTTGCAAAGTGTGACTTTCACAATATATCTAGCACTTTCAGCGTAATTCATAAGTCTGAAATTGGTAAACGGACACAACACACCATACACGTATATTATGTTATGAAAGTGCACACACAGTGTAAATCGAAAATGAAAGTAACTTGGTCAAAGGTCTGAGCATACGTATGTGCTAACGTTTAACCATCACGTTTCGCCTTTACACGAGAAAGTCATGTGAAGTGTGCCTTCATTATAGTGGCATGTTGTTTCAAAAAACACGTTCAGTGATTTTTTCTAATTTGAAAACAGACAATAATGACTGGAGCACACCACTTTAATGGGAACCACACTGACGTCTGGTTAGTTATAAGCTGTAACAAGTAGTTTAATGCCAGACATGTACGTATATATACGTATGTACACTTCCAGAGAACTGTTTCTATGGAGTATATTGCCGTTTCTCGTACATATGACTTTCTTGTCGAAACTCAATATAATGTGTAAGCTATGTTGTGTTAATACTGTTCGAGTATGCATACATGTTTTGATCAACATACGAAAACAAAATATCAACTAATGTTTGATACCATGGTAAGTGTGTTATTTTCGAATGAAAGCATTCGTAATGATATGTGTAATAGTAATGACACAAACTATGATTTAATCAAGCTTCTGTGTACTGTTATGATTAAAGACATGTATTGTAGTTTGGCATATTTACTAGATAATAACTTGGATAACAACACAATAAAAGAACTTTATCACAAATACAGCAAAGTATTATGGTAGAAGTCAATGAAGTATTACGCTTCCAAAGACTTGTCTTTCGGTAACAATTGTAAATTCCGATGACTATAAATACTGAAACCTTAACACCGTGTTATCATCTATATACTGATTCGTAATGTCATTTTAACAAGGTCAAGACAACATTATACAGCGGTTTATTTTCACCATCTTCTATATCTGCCGAGTGTGGGATGGATCCTTAATTGAACAATGTGAACTACAATCCGATACAAAATAGTCCACACGTTGAACTGCTTTATATATATATTGGAAAATGGAGAATAAAGGTGCCTTCATTCATATTCACAAACATAATCGACGCAAGCAAATGGTATTAATGGTGTTAATAACAATGAGTTGGTACCATTAAATACTGTAACACTTCATCAAGATTGTATTGTATTCGCTTATTTGTTCAAACATAATTAGTTTAGGTCGTTTTCATTAGATGTGTCTGTGTTTTCACATGTCTATGTGAATGTAAGGATACGTTTAGTCAAACATTTGTGAGGTAACTGAAATATATATTTAAAACATGTGCTCCACTTTGGTTCGAAAATAAATGCCTGTACGTCATGTCTGATATAAAATAGTATTACATAGGTTTAACATATAGGTGAACATATGTATTATACTGTTACTGAACAAGCAGCTTCAAAAATGCACAAGAACGATTACAGCACAGGTAATGATGTAAGTGATGTGCTTGCTAGCGAATTCTGTCGATAATTAACAAATGTTTAGTTATGTATCCTACAAAGACACTGTCTCATTAATGGTGAACTCGTGTGTGTGATCATAACATAATTGATCAAACTATGTTTCAAATGTGTGTTTATAGTATATTCAAGTATGACTGGTAATGATTACCGATTACCAAACGCCTCGTCTAATACAATGTGTCTCTTGTTCGTTATGACTTTAACACCCCTGATAAATCTAATTTCGAACACGCTTCTAAATTAGATTGATGACGCTATATAATTATCTCTCCTCTCTAGTTGTGACTGGATTAAGCAGACACATTCTAAGGGTATTGGCCAACTGACATAATTCTTCCATTTGCGGCACAATGAAGCAAAGTCTTAGGAATTAGATCAAGAGCTGAACAAACCCATTTTCCTATTGAGGAATAGACAGGTGCGCTCTTTTATAAGTTTGTTTTCAAACAGTAGCTTTACATTTAGAGCAATGTCTAAGTGGCATTATCTGGTTTAAATCCGGATACAAGCAATACACGCGTGGGTGTTCATGTTTAAGTGTGATTTAAATGATAAATACCGCCAGGGATATGTTAACAATATGTGTTTAATGTTTCAAGAAATATCTTAGCAGGTGATAAACAATAACGATATGACACATTACATTAGATAATATGTCCATGTGAAAGCTAGTTTATCATATTTAATTGTACGCACCAGAAGCAAACCCTCACTTCTCCAGTGTATCGAATTGCGTGTAGACACATCTGCAGTATTCAAACTTTATTGCGGCAAATGACCAAATAAATAATTCTGCCAAGCGGTTCCTTAACATACACAGCAAACGTGAATGCAATGTAAGACTTACGCGACGTAGATTTTTTCTTATTTTCGTTTATTATTAATAATACTAGCTGTTCCAGAAAGTTGCGTGTGTCTCTATGACATTTTAAAAAGATCTAATAACCAATTGGTGGCAAATATTCACTTGTACTGGCACTAAGTCAATTGTCGACACGCTTTTATCACACATTTCAGACGTGAAACTTCTTACGCATTGCAGAAACAATTGTAGTAAGCGTTGTCCTTGGACGTATTTCTGTTTGACTTTAGCTTAACTGTTTCGGTGAAATTAAAATATAATGCTACATTTATAAACTACTTACTGTGTGTATGTTTAGAAGAGAAGCACTTGTGAAAATACGCTCATGCAAACAGCACACGTGTATTTCAAAACAAATAAAACACATTACCTGGAACAACACCACCATTGCACACTTCTGATGTAGATGAGTTTATATCATCAATTTCATTTGTGCGTAATATTTACAACTATTACACGTCACGCTACAAGGGTGTGTAGGAATCACCTTTCGATAACTTATCTATAGAACATTGATGGAAAAATCAACATCTGAACAAAATGGTCAATTTCCTTAACTTTAAATCACTTCAAAATTACCACACGTAATTGAAATATTTGGCACCGGTTCAAAGAATTTGGAGTGAATGAATATTTTCATTGAAGATCAAAACATACTTTGATTATAAGATAGTGTTACTTTCACCGACATTTTAATATAAAACATTCGGCCTCTTAAGCGGAAATATTATGATTTTCGTTTTTTCTCTCCATTTATTCTGTTAAATTATTATCATTCAAAGCAGATTAAAACATGTTCTGATTAGGAAATAAACCTTCAACTAAACTATTTCAAAACAATGTCCACACATAACTTCAGCATTATCAATGTGAGAAACAATAGAAGAATCG
>ENA-OREC01001102-OREC01001102.1-marine-metagenome-genome-assembly--contig:-NODE-1102-length-12886-cov-11.822078_pt1 | contig 12886 bp, 11 predicted proteins | sample MGYA00248626_ERZ508543 | MGnify/ENA primary metagenome ERZ508543 (study PRJEB26211, sample SAMN05518279) | marine metagenome | isolation source: Puget Sound, Washington, USA | host: Bankia setacea... | reverse complement strand
GAAACTGAAGAGAGAATACCTCTCCATCTTCAACACATCAGCAAAATTAAGCCTAACTCACAATCATCTGTTTGAGTGACAGCAAAGTTTAGATAAATGAACCATATGTAATGTCCAGTGTTTGAGATAACGGGTAACTCTATGTATGTTATAAAAGATTGATGTGTTTATATTTAGCTGACTTATATACAAATACAGTTTAAATGCTGTTTAAAGTGTCCTTGGCAACAACTTCATTGTGTTTTTTATAACTGTAAATTAAAAAAAAAGACCTTATACAACTGATAAAAGTCATATTTTATCCGGAAAAACTCATACTGTTCGCACACATATGTTTCTCATACTACTGATTTACCATTTGATTAATGTCTTTTTTGATTTTTCAGGAGCCTCCTCTAGGAAATATACAGTTCTTATGTTTTTAATGGTAACTTAATTTTGCAATTTAAACATAAGAACGTTGTATAACAATTATTTGTCAAAGTACTTTTTCTTGCAGCTTAAAACCTAAACTTGATTAAAATACCTATTTGTTGAATAATATTTAACTTTTATTCGAACAAATTAGAACAATATCTTATTTGTGGTACAGTTGTCCATTAAAAAAAGAGTAGCTTTCTAATTATGTTGAAAAAAATCAAGTATCTAAAGATAAATGCAAACAATCTATATATCATTGGAATCCTTATACTTTGTAGTATTTGAAAATCACTTCGCCTATCCATTTTTAATAAATAAACTGTGGTAAAAAAAAATCTGTGTCAAAAACTACTTATTTAGAGTAACGTATTTTCATGTCGTCTATGACATACGTATAGACTACACTTTATATTTTTGTACAAAACTTAGTTTTTCTTCTTAATTAATCAATTTTCTGTACATTAAAACCAAAGAACATCATATATTTAATATCTGAAGATACAATTTTAACATTTAAAGATTTTTAAAAAAAAAGTTTATTTTGAGGGTAACGTACTTTCCACCTAGATAACAGACACACGCACCACTCGCCAGTTGCAGTCAACCTACCAAAATACTCGCCAGACATTGGGCTTTCAGAAAAACATTGTCTCGAAAATTAAACACCCCCCCCCCCCCCCCCCCTCCCTCACCCGGTGATTGTGTCTCTGGCTATTAGCCTATAACATTGTATTCAAACGTTACATCTCTTAAAACAAGAGTTGAATAACGCGACGTCAAAATAATGACGTTCGATAACATTACATAGATCTGTATTTGTTGGTGAAACGTAAAAATAAACCCTTTATAGTTGGCTTAACGTCATATAAAGCACATATTCTGAACCAGGGAAGATTAAGCTATTGACATAAGCAAAACGTGTTTGCCTGACGCGACATTCTATAGACTAGTCTATATTCAGACTCCCTGTTCAGACAAAATCTTAACCGTGGCGATCTATCTATCTATCTTCCAATAATGTCAAACCCCTGTTGGGGACCTAGCCATATGATAAAATCTCCAACAAACATATCTATCAGGATTAGTTGCATTACACTATATTCTCAACCATTTGTATTTGTTTTTCTATCAGATATAGAAAGTTTGATTGTGAAACTTTCGAGAAACTCGACCGCGTGATTATTTACCATACAGAGTTGTCTACCTTTGGCCAGTGTGTGAACATCCGGGACATTAAGATTATAATATGGCGGTCAAGGTGGCAACTTATTATTTCTGATGATCGTTTTGTTTGTTGCCACAAGTGCCAGAGCTATTGACGGAATCATACAAATCGACAGTTGTATTTAAAGCAAAATGCAGAATGATGAATCAGTAGTGAATAATGAAGGCACAAACGAGATAAAAACTGTAGAAATCAATCAAGAAAACCAGACAGCGGCCATGACGGGCCAGTCCGTGAGTGAAAATACACAAGTCTCAACATCACAGTCGTTTGGACACGACGTCTCATGTAGCGATGACGATGAAGTGTCAGAGGTAATAAGCGTAGAAATGCATGTTAGACTGATGGGTTGTCAATCTACTGTTTTGTTCCTATGGACACCTCTTTGTGTAATGCAGCCATGTGACCCAGAATTGTCTGATTAGTTCAGGAGTGCGTTTTATATAATGAATCTGGAACATTGTCTCTAAGTCAGGATGCATTTGGATGAAACAATTAATGATGGATTTTCAGTATAACACAGCTGATCTGAAGCTGGATTGTTTGCTATCACTATGCCTTATTATATATAGTAAAACTTAATTAATGGAAGTATCAGTTCCAAGTCATTTTTAAAAAAACACACTTGGTTTTGAAGCTTTTTTAATTTCATTATGGTTATATCCTTTACTGGCAAGAGAAGTCAAGATCAACATTTGAGTATAGTGACCTAGTATGATAAAAACAGTGTTTACGGTTTATAAGTGGCTTCTCCGCGTATGCAAAATGTCACTGAAGTCCTGCAGCTTTTCCATAAATTAGCATTGATACCTTTTGTTCAGAAATGCCTATTCTTATTTGGTGATGTAGTCGTTTTTCCAGAATGTAACAAACTGTCTCTTCTCCATATAGCCGTATCTTCATTCTTTGTCTCATATAAATGGACATTTGTTTTATATTTTAATACATAATCAAGTTTTTCTTCTTGCTTTTGTGATCAAATTTCCCGAACTAATTAAAAAATAAAAAGACCCCTCGCGACTTGCACAGAGAGTGTCCTATGTATTGGGAAAAAATTAAAACGAAAAGTACATTGTTAGGAACAAATACGTAAAAAAACCTGCATTATTTGAAGAAAATAAATCAAACTAAGGCTGCATGAAACACATTTCCTGAGATATATGTAACTACTCTGACTGGTAAACGTTAACGTTTCCTTTCTGCTGTCCTATGAATGAATGTTGATCATAACCTAAAGAACCCAACTTGTCAGCCTCTATAATACGACTTCATAAGTATGCAGGATGATTAAATTCATCATCATCATCATGTTAAACTATTAATGTAGATTGTAAGTCACTTAGTATAATGTATCCAGTGAGTGTATCATTAGTGAGCAAAACTCAGAAGGGCGCCTAATGTGTACTGATTTTTTTGCTCAGCACAAACAAAATCCTTTTATTATTGTTATTTGATGTTTGTAGAAAGGTAAAGTTATTGACCTACTGGGGATGCCGTTGTAGATGTTGATCTTCATAAGGTTTTGTTTATGATACATATAGTAACATAACATATCATACTGATTAAATTGACATTATACAAACACATTATTTCTAAGAACTAGACCATTTCAGTGAAATGTAAAGGTAGGCATTGAGCTTCAAATAAAATTGACCTGTTAATCTGAGGATAAAAAACTGGGATTCTAACAATTCTGTCCGAAAAGTTTTGAAATCAGCTGATTGTTAAATTGAGTTTGAAAATCTAGAAAAACTGAGCAATTAAATTTAGAGCTTGCTTCAGAAGTACTTTTGGTATAAACGTAACTTCAGTAATCAGTTTCAGCAACCAACATCTTTTATTTTTTCTTTAAGTTAAACTGAGTTGAATGACATGTTGATTGGTGTATTTCAGGTGGATTCCTTTATCATTGACACAGAAGAGCAGGATCCTTCACTGGGCTCTAACTTTCTGTTGTCACAAAGAGTGGAAGGTGCCAACTTGCACACTCTGACAGTGGATGCTGAAACAAATGTAAAACTAGAGGCTCTTCTAGAGGCTGCTGGTAAGACACATACATATTTATCTGCATGTTCACTGTATACAGCTAATATTCTAAAACAGTTTCAAAAATAGTAGGACACTATCAAGAAATGAATATATTTACTCAGCAGAGTGAACAAGGTGTTGATGGGATACTGTGTCACGACTAAAATAACTTATGTATTCCAAATCTTTTTTTAGTTTGTTTATAATACAAGATGGTTACTGGTTTTACAGGATATTTTGTTTAGGAACTGTGCAGATATTTTAAATGCAAGTGCTAGTTTCATGACACATTATTGTATGCAAAGTATTCTATAGTAATGTCTGTTAAAACAAAGATATTCTTGTATTACAGGTATTGGTAAGTGGTCCACGCCGGATGGAAAGGCCCTGACTGACCCTGAGGTTCTGCGTAAATTGACTTCCTCTGTGAGTTGTGCTCTAGATGACGCCGCACAGGCATTGCATAGAATGAGGGCAGAACAACAGAGTCAGTTGGGAAACACAGACAGGTAACAACAAGTTTATCAATATCTATATTTGTTTTCCATGTTAGGTATTGTAACAACCACAGTTTTGAATTACATGTATTGATATAGTAGTTTTTGTGTTTTCTCCTCTTAATCATAGATTCGTTTTGAAATGAAAACCTGCTTCTGGTCAAGAATAATTATATCCTGTATCAGTGTTCTGCCTAGGATCCACGCGTTTATGTATGGATATACCTCTAATTCATCTATATGAATAATAAATAAACAACTCATTACTTGTGACATATAAACTGACAATTTTAAAATGATAATTGTTTAATGTAAACATTTGTACTGTCACATTACTGGAATAGTTTTCAGACTCTTATTCCGCTTCAACATCCCAAGGGACCTTCACAAAATAATTTAAAAGTGTTCTTGCTTTCTCTTTGTGTCACACAATTGAAGTCGTGAATCAAACACCATTTTGTATGCAACATGTGTTTTTTAGCGTGAATGTCGCAAATTCGCGGCCTTGGAAGAACACTGCTGTAGAACTTGCCAAGATAGAAAAGATCAAAAGAATGTAAATAAAAGGTATTGCATCCAACAGAAACCAACTAGCATGACGTTAGCAGTAAGCTTCCACACAATATCAGTTGGCTATAATTGACCTGTGTCTGTCATATTGCTAAAGCTTGTCACTCTTTTTTCATACAGCCAACGATCTTTGGCAGAGGCGTGTAGTGATGGTGATGTGAAGACCGTACAAAAGTTGTTACATGAGGGAGGTAGTGTACATGAGACGACAGACGAGGGAGACAGTCTGCTCTCATTAGCTTGTTCTGCTGGCTACTACGAACTGGCACAGGTAGTTAACTTAAATCACCCAACCAGCATTTACTAATTAGCTGATTCTACAAGAAATTGAAGTCACTGTTATACCACTTAATAAACAAGAGTTCTTTTCTAAAGTTGCTTACCGCCCAAATAAAAATCTTAAATACAAGTGCATATAACTGGAGGAAGAGGGGTGCACTGTTATAAACTTGTAGTAGATCTTTATTATTTATTTGGCTGTCAAGCAAGCTCAGTGTTAGTTTGTACACATATGATTTTCACAGTAATATTTTGCTTTGGTTTCCTATCTTAAGAATATTACTTTCTTCTCACATAAAGGCTAGTAACACCTCCATCAGTGTCTACAAGATACTGTTTGTATAAAACATGAAACACATATTTGTACTTTTGTGCCTTATTTATAAACTACTGTTTATGTACTATATTGCAGGTATTGTTAGCAATGAAGGCAAATGTTGAAGATCGTGGTATCAAGGGGGACTGTACACCTTTAATGGAAGCAGCAAGTGGTGGATATGTTGACATTGTCAAACTTCTCATTGCACATGGAGCTGATGTCAATGCCCAGTCCTCTGCAGGTAGTTGGATCATATTGGTTATAGAACTATTACTTATTAGAACTCTACTTATTTGGTTATGTTCGGGGAGTGTAAAAACAATACTGCTAGATACATAAAACTGTAACAAAAAACCTATGGAAAGTGAATGGGTTTTAGCTGATTTAGCGACCTGGGGTCATATTTTGTCAAAGCAATTTTCTTGTTCATCAAAAAGAATATTTTTTTTATTCTGAAACAGTGAAGTACATCAAGCATAATACTTTGTTCAACTTAAATACTTTACGCATACAAGTTATGTTTACTGCTTCATGTAAAGAGAACAAATTTATCTTTATTCCTTGAAGGTATTGAATGTTATTAATAATGCTCTTACTATTAAATTTAGCTATAATTTAATGGTAGTGCTCTCCGGCACTTGTCCGCTTTGTATAACAAAAGAAACTATTGTATCCAAGTCCATGTGTATTTGTTTGTCCCAGTACACATGCCTTTCCATTGGTTTAACTGATATATACATTTAAAACTGGGCGTTTCGACGTCATGTTAATTGCAACACACACTACATGACCATGTCTTGTTTCTCATCATCTAGGTAACACTCCTCTACATTATGCTGCATGTGGTGGTTACGAGGATGTTGTCCAAGTATTGATAGAGGCAGGAGCCAATGTAGAACAACACAATGAGAATGGACATACACCTTTAATGGAAGCTGCTAGTGCTGGACATGTTGGAGTTGCATCCATATTACTCAATAATGGGGCTGGAATAAACACCCATTCTAATGAGTTTAAAGAAAGTGCCCTGACATTGGCCTGCTACAAAGGTAATAACTTTAACCACTGCTGGTACTACTCTAGAGAAAATAAACAAGGCTGAGTCAATAGAAAAATAGAACAAACACAGCTGAAAACTACCTACAGTCTGAGAGGTTGTTCACTTTATAGTTTATAGTAATATGATACTACTTCTACAAGTCAATTTGGCTATAATCCAGTATATTGTTTGCAGGTCATTTAGAGATGGTGAAGTTTCTGTTAGAGGCTGGGGCTGACCAGGAACATAAGACAGATGAGATGCACACAGCTTTGATGGAAGCCTCCATGGACGGACATGTAGAGGTGGCCAAACTACTCCTCGATAGTGGCGCTCAGGTAAATAATAACATTTCTTACCCTCTTGATGAGTTTTGTTAATTTCTTGTGATTGAAATTATATTGTTGGGTTATCTCTGATTGATTTTTGATAATTTTGCAATCTTCTTGATAGTTTAGTTGGTTATATAGCTGGACCCATAGTCAAACATCCTGTCTAAAGAATTCCCATCCAATGGAAAGAATTGCATAGTACGGGTTAAGACAATTTATATCTGGTGTTAAGTTATCTGAGCTCCTTTTCATGAAGTGTGGATGAAAATAGCGTACACCTAATGATCTTCTCTTATTTACAGGTGAACATGCCAGCTGACAGTTTTGAGTCTCCTCTCACTTTGGCAGCTTGTGGTGGTCATGCAGAGTTAGCTAACTTACTCATTGAAAGGGGAGCTAACCTAGAGGAAGTAAATGATGAAGGATACACTCCCTTGATGGAGGCTGCTCGGGAAGGACATGAGGAAATGGTTGCTTTACTGCTTGCACATGGTAAGACACATGGAATAGAATTCAACAGTTTAAGAGTTAAGGAAGAGAGCTTTGATTTGACATTAATATAGTTCATAGAGTGGTGTTCAGATAAAGTCTTTGAGATGTGCTCCTTTTGCGAATAAATTCACACACACATGCACACACAGCAAGACAAATAAAACTGCACTTTATTGTAAACACAAAATGCTGATTAACTCATAATGAACAAGTACAATGACTTATATTTAGAAATATTAAAGCCTTTTCAAAATGTCATTGAAATTATGCATTTCTCCTTTTTAAGAGTACCTCATAATTTGCATTTCTTTTCCTTCTTTTTGTGTGACAACATGTTTTCTCATAGCACTATGAAGGCCCTCTTCACCTAGAACATCTACTGCATATGAAAGAGTATGGTTAGAACAAGAACTCATTACAGATTTCAAAGTGTTCTCTCGTCCAGCATCCAAAACAACGCTGTGCAATGGGTCATGTGGAAGTTTTGTGCCCTCAACTTGTCTGATATATAGTTCTGTTGCCTTATTGAATGTTGTTCTTGTCCATTGCAGATGCTGACATCAATGCACAGACAGAGGAGACTCAGGAGACTGCCCTCACCCTGGCATGTTGTGGTGGATTCCTTGACGTCGCTGACTTTCTCATCTCTGCCGGCGCTGAAATAGAGCTGGGCTGTAGTACACCATTGATGGAAGCTGCACAAGAAGGACACCTAGAACTTGTCAAATACCTCCTCAAAGCCAGTATGTTATTGTTTGTTTACATCAGACAGGCTTTAGTTATGAACAAGTCTTATGCATTCAGTGTTGATCAATTCAATTTATAGACAAGCATTTATAGAGCAAAAATATTATAGATCTTGTAATTCCATTTTATCATAAATGTGGCACATAATGGGGGAAGAATGTGATAAAAATATCCAGATTTATAATTTTACCTCAACAAACAATGTGTTTATTTTACAGAGGCCAATGTGAATGCTACAACGGGTACAGGTGACACTGCACTCACCTATGCTTGTGAGAATGGACACACTGATGTAGCTGATGTACTCCTAGAACATGGAGCTGAACTGGTAAACATGATTAAATCTCTGTCCCACCATAACTAACATATAATGTAATGTGTGTAGAAGACATAAAAGATAGTAACATTGAAATTTGAATAATAGTGAACACTCATTTACACAAACTTGTTTCCCAGTTATACAAACTTGTTTCCCAGTTACTTACGTTTAGTTTTCTACATTATTGGGTGTGGTTATAGACTGTTCCATTAAGGTTGTTAATCAGTTTATTAATAACTGTATAGTAGTTTTTGAAGAATGTAAATAATCTTATTTAAAAAACGATCTGGCTGTGTATACTTACTGAATTTTAGTTTTGTCCTAACGTCGTCTTGATTGATAGAACTAGTCATCACTAATTAGACGTTTCAAATATAGGTTTTGACTGAAGTTTCTATGTGTACATTATAACAGGAGCATGAGTCAGAAGGTGGTAGAACTCCTCTGATGAAAGCTGCCAGGGCAGGACATCTATGCACAGTACAGTTCCTCATCAGCAGAGGTAAGCCACTACTAGATTGTTTCTAGAGAGTGATGGGTACAAAAGTAACTTTATTTTTAAGACAATGCATGAAGAAACTAATGTACTGCACAATGCATAGATTGTCATTCTGATGGCAAAAATTCAGTTATTTAGAGAATTAACATGAGACAAAGTAATGTAAAGAGAACTTATTTATGTATATGACCATAAATCTAACTAGGTCACATCAAAATTGAAATCATTGTGTGCATTGTTTTACTAGAATGCCTTCAATAATCTGTAACAAATCACTTCATATTTTAGAGCCACAAGCAGATGTGAACCGTCAGACTACCACTAATGATCACACAGTGTTATCTCTGGCCTGTGCTGGTGGTCATCTGGCTGTTGTAGAACTATTACTAGCCTTTGGTGCAGATCCAACGCATAAATTAAAGGTAAGCAGGTGTCTTATCTGCCACTTTGAATGTTCCAATAGGCCTTATAATATGTCAAGAAAATTGCCATGTTTTTGTGAGAAAATGTTGAACACCTTGCTGTCATAATTGATACATTAATTATAAAGTTAGGTCTGAACTTCTGATGGCCGTTCTGTAATCTCTTGAACTTAAAATAGACAGACATCCTTCACACGTAGAGGGAGATAAAAACAAATTGCTTCGACCCTGTTAACTCCTCAATGCACATCATTATTTGGTGCATGTTTTCACCATGCATGAGACGTGACATTCAAACCAGGGAGCATTTGTAGGCTATTAGATACATTTCAACTTATTGACTTATGCACTCAAATGTGAAAATATTGTGACATATTTGGTGAAATTAGACTTATACGATTTAATATCGTTATTTTATATCTATATCGTTATTTTATATCTATATCGTTTTTAAACATCCAGTTACTCAATTAAGACGGTTCTTACCAAAGATGTTAAGAACATGATGTTTTGTTTAGTTTTGTGTTTCATAGTTATATGATGTTTCAGGATGGTTCTACCATGGTGATAGAAGCTGCCAAAGGTGGTCACACTAATGTGGTGAAGTTGTTGCTGGAATATCCTAACAGGGTGTTGATGAATCATGGCCAAGAACTGCCTCAGATCACAGCAGACTCACATCTAGAGGTACACCACATTCATGCTATATAATGCAGAGAGAAAGAGAGAAAGATGTCAAGCTTTATTTAAAAGTGGAAGTCTAAATCTGAATGTTTCGGTGTTATAAAGCTGTAGCTAAATGTACACTGGTAAAGTAAAGCTGAAATAGAAGTGAAACAATAAATCTGCAAAATACATTGTTTTGTAATGTTAAAAGTTATTTTACTCCCTGTTGTTTATTCTTTCAGTCAAGAGTACCAATCCATGGTTTGGTGAACATTGTTCCACCTAGCGAACCAGACTCACACCTTGGTCGCACCAACAATCTAACTAATTCTATCTGTGAACATATTGATGGTGCCTCACCCACCAAGAGAAAGGCCCAGGATAGAGATATGAACATCCCAGCCAAACCAGGGGACCAGATCTGGCAAAACATGCAAAAAACACCACTAAAGAAATTGGGAACCGGTAACCAGCACAATGTTGATCAAGCCACAAAAACATCCAAAACTACCAACTTGTCAACCCCTGGGGACCTAGCAGCTCAAATCAGTGAGAACGGTGTGATTTCGGACCTTTTACCTGATGAAACCATTGACCTGAAGGCAGGGGAGCGTCTGGAGGCTATTATCAGTAATGTTATGGCCAAAGAATTAATCAATACTGCATCAACCAGAGAGGAGCAAATACTGCGAAAACAACAAATTTTGGAAGAATTACAAAAAGTAGAAAAAGAATTACAAGAAAAAGCCCAACAGCAGCTGCTGATAACTGCACAACACCAGCAGCAGCAACAACAACAGCTGCAGCAGGTACTGCAGTCGTCAAGGCAACCGTTACATCAGGTGCTCCAAAAACCTCTGGATAAGAAAAAAGCATCTAGTCAAGCAGTCTCTTCATCATCTTCAGACCTCCCCGCGCCACCCATGTCTAACAACTTAGATAAACAAGCATCTAGATCTGTTACCACAGAAACCTCAAAGTCTAATATGAAACCAAACATTTCTGAAGGCGTTAAAGTAACAACAAAAACTACAGGGACAAATCAGGCCAAACCACCACCACCACCACCGCCATCTGATGGCAATGTTAGTGAAAAACAAAAATCCACCAATGGTCAGAATGGATCCACGAGCAGTAGTCAAGGAGATAAGTCCAAGAGCAGTGAGGCTGGTGATAAGAAGGGTACCTGTGCCAATGGAACCACTGGAAGTAAAACTAACGGGCAAACAGCCAGTTCAAATGGACCAGTGCAATCTCATAATGGGGGTAAGTACATTCTTTGTTTAAAATTGTTATGTGTTATCTTATCTTAGTTTGTATGCCTAGATTATGATTTAACAAATTATTTGGAATGTTATTCTTCTATTGAAAAAGTTTACTGGACCAGAAGGAGATTCTTAAAGTGGGTAGCATTCAGGGTTTCTAGGTTTAAGACATTCCAGGAAATATGGTCTCCTAGTTCGTTCTATAATATGTTTTATAACATTTGATTAAAACTTTAAGTGCCGGTTCGTTTCTTTCAGTTTCCCAGTCAAGTCAATCCAGTACCTCTCAGCCGTCGAGGCCACCATTGCCAAGTCCTAACCAGTTAATAAGTCAGTTCCCGACACTGCCTCAGAACCTCACCCATCCTCCTCCACTTTCCATTCCACTGAGCCAGGCCACAGGTACCACACCCTCACAGCTTACACTCAGTCAACAACAACAACTTGACCAGCAGTTCCAACAGTTCCAGCAACAAACTGTCCAGCAGCAAACTGTGCTCAATCAACAGTTTGTACTTAATGAGAACCAGAGACAGACGCTACAGAATCTGATCATCCGACAACAACAGGAGGCTCAACAGTTAGCCCAGCAGACTTCTCTCCCCTACACCCAGCTACAGCTGCCACCTCAACACTATGAAAATCTGAGACAGGTAAGCGTAGCATTCCTTTTGTCTGACACATTACAGAGAAGAGGTGAACTTGGCATGTATTTAATGTTTTATCTCATAAATTTGTACCATCTCTTGCATTCTAAATGTTCTAACACTATTCAAAGGTAACATCGCATCCCCTTACTTATAACTCCTGATTTTGTCAGATGATGCTTGTTTCCTAAACTTGATTGCTAAATATAAGATACAGCTGTATTTGATAGTGTATTAGCCGAAAATACCTAGAAATCACTCAATTTTGTTGCAGGTGTTGGCCAATCAACCTTGGACCTCTCAACAGTTGCAGCAGGTCCAGCAACAACAACAACAGCAACAACAGTTTGCTACTATCTCATCTCAACAACCTGCCCAAGTTCCACAAAGTCTTTTACAACAAACTGCAGCCCTGAATCCCAACTTCTCCCAGGTGTTGTTCAATCAGCAACAACATCAACAGTTGCTCCAACAGCAGACTCAGGCCCAGTTCCTCCAACAACAGCAGATGCAGATTAAACCACCTGTTCCAACAACTCAAGCTCAAAAAGTCACAGCACAGCGTAAAACAAAAGCTCTACTTCCTTTATCCCAGATAAGTCCAGAGTCTGGTATGCTGGGTATTGAGACTGTGACTCCGCCTCCCTCCACACCTTTAACACCCAATCCTTCCCCAGCCTCACCTGACAGCATCTCTCCATTGTACACGCCAATAGACCTGGATGCTCAGACAGAGAGTAATCATGATACAGCCCTCACTCTGGCGTGTGCTGGTGGTCACTCGGAGCTGGTCACTCTGTTACTGACCAAAGGCGCAGACATAGAGCACAGGGATAAGAAAGGTATGTTCTCATTGTTTTATGTTATTAATTCATGTACGCCTCTCTTTCAATGATGTGATGCAATTTCCTGTTTGATTCTTATTAACATAATCTGAACAATGTTGACACAAAAATCATGAAGGTAAAAGCTGTGTCAAGGCTTTGCATATCAGATTGAACTCTTCTATGACAAAAGTAAAGTGTAGCTGGGAATAATAGTCATTACCAAACTTTACCAATTAACCTGTTGTCAATTGTTGGAAGTTGTTGTCAATTGTTGGAAGTTGTTGTCAATTGTT
>ENA-OREC01001101-OREC01001101.1-marine-metagenome-genome-assembly--contig:-NODE-1101-length-12887-cov-14.843169_pt1 | contig 12887 bp, 7 predicted proteins | sample MGYA00248626_ERZ508543 | MGnify/ENA primary metagenome ERZ508543 (study PRJEB26211, sample SAMN05518279) | marine metagenome | isolation source: Puget Sound, Washington, USA | host: Bankia setacea... | reverse complement strand
TTTTGTAATAGTCCCTTGTGCCAAACTTTGTCAAAAGCCTTGCTAATGTCGCAAAAGACAGCTCGTATTTCTTTACCTGAATCGATGGCTTCACAAAATTTATTAAGTATTATAAGTTGAGATAATACAAGCAGTACTTTCGATGCAGTGATATGAAAACGCTCGGCGAATGAAAATGCATTTTCGGCGTAGCTGTTTAACATGGATGTTGACCTATGTTGTATGCACATTTGTATGACGATTTTTGGCCCACTCATATTGTCCTCGAAAATGCACTGGACGGGATGTAACACGAGTACATTTGTTTGTTTTTCGCAAAAGTTATATTACATTTTTCCGGGAGAGGTACATGATAGAACCGAAATAAAAGGCATACCATGTTTTAAAACTGTTACCAGGTACGTTATATATGGAGGATACAATGTAGTACAACCATTATATGATATGACCTAACACAAATTGCAACAGCATTTCTCTCAACTGATTTATTCTCGTAAGTGTGTCTTATATAACATATCAAATGTCTTAAGGAATCCAAGGTGGAAAGTTTTCAAAACTACGAAAATCAGTGACGGCATTTCCCCTGATGTCACCCTTGTTGAGAAGGTGATTTTTTGCATATCTGCTTGTCTGATGTCCACCCAAATGGTTCCGTACTATCCACAATCTACTAGAAACATTGGTTTATATGAGACATCATGTTGGATGCAGTACAGTGCATCTCCCGGTCTTATTTTCCCCGTCAGATTCATCCTTTTATACTTCTCTGAATATTTTATTTCATTAGTACGAGAAAGAAGAATCTAACAAAACTTTTAATAGGCTGCCATGTTAATTCAGAACTTCTTGCATTTACTGTGTATGTTTGTGTCCGTATATTCGGAAAGTCATATTTTCGGATACATTTTCTAAAAGCCTCATTTTGTGTAACATGAGTTCAGGGTACTGCTAAAAGTGTTGCTTGCGGGCAAACACGTCGAAAACATCCTCCATCAGATAAGCAATCATACAGGTGACCCGATCAAGAGTTAGTATGGCGCCATTGCGAATTGGGTAATGAATCCAGGTCCACCACCAACGTTCATCTCGCTTTTTGGTCGATAATCTTCTTAAACTTGTATTCTCCTACAAGAAGGTGCGAACAAGATAAATGATATTGTGTCATATAACACTGACATACATGGCGTCTCTGTAGAGTTCATCCAGTACGCCGCTAGCAGTTTGAACCACAACAGTCGCACCCTGGATGGCAACAACATCTGCCCTGACACTGTGATGATTGCTGCCGTAACACCAGCTGCCAAATCCACCAATCTAATCATCAGAGCAAAGGTCTCCCATTATGGCATATCCAGTTTTTGGCGGAGTTCCAATCCTGCTCCAAAAGAATGGACTGGCGTATTCAGTTCCAAAAAAAAAGAAAGTCCATTCATTAAGGAAAGTTTGTGTATTTTGTATATAATTTGTGAAATAGGTCACATTGCTTATGACTCTGAACTGTTTTGTGTAATAGCAAATATTGTGTGAATATTATCTGCAAACGAAGGGTGAAATAGTATGTGTATTTAGTCCAGATCTGAAAAAATATCGTAAACTGTATGTTTCGCCATTTAGTTTATAGTTGTACATTCCACATTGTCTAACATTTAATATCAACATAGCTCTATATCGGGAATATGACGTATACAAGGGTTAGGCTCATATATTGTACATATTTATGATGATGAATTAAAATGTATACTCTAGTAAACATATCCATGTTTTATTGTGTTTTTTTAAAAACTTATCCGCTTTACCAGATCACGTTTTTAAATTCCAAATAAAACTATAATGCAGAAATACAATCTACCAGAACATTTCAGGTATCTATTAATATGAACAACGATAGAACAGACATCGTTTGGATATGCATTACGGCAAGCATACGTTTGTGATTTCAAGATATAAGCTGTTCGTAAAAAGAAAGATACATCATAAGGTCAAAGTTTAGACTTGAGTTGGAAAAGCTTTTACAATTTGTGGTCGATATGAACACTACTTCGACATTTGGTTATTGAAAGACAAAATCAGTGCAATATCTATTCAGAGTAAACCCTTACTATATGATTCAGTTATTATATCTCGAATTACAGATACATGCCAATCTGTCACGCAGTGTACTGTCCGCGATTTTTAAATGTTAACCATAACAATGTTATTCTACATTCAACAATGGTTTGGAGTTCTGATGCGTAGACATTAGAAGCGTGCGCTCAATTGTTTAGTAACAACGCACCAGAATGACACATTGTTCACAAATGAGCCGACATAATACGTTATATTTATATTCTAACATGATCAACAAATAGGCAAACACGGTTGTTACTTTGAGCGCAAGCAGATTGCTAGTTAACATCCTCAATTACTTTAAGACAGTTCATCTACCAATTAAACGTGTTTACAATAAAAAATTAACCTACAAGCATAAACTCAGTATCTCTCTGCTACAAAACCAACCTAGCAAAACCATGATGAAACATTCAACGTGATAAAACAAAGTTCCCACGAATGGGTGCGAAAGGGTGTATTTACCTTTACATTTCATATTTCAAGTCCTGAACGCTCTGAGTTGAAAAAGAAGGACTCGATTGTGTTTATCAACAATCATTGATGTAAAACATGGTGTTCCTAGCTTTGGGATACGCAATATATTACAGTGTGTGTCTTGGCTCATCTAGTCCAACTTAAATAAAGTCACTAATAAACTAAGAGCTATATCGCATTAAAAAGCCCAGTATATAGTAATGTTATCATGAATACATATCCCAAATACAGGTGAACATTACTCCAAAACGAGTTAAGTTAAGCGATTCGGGACGATTTTGTCACACGAAAATTATGGTCTAAAACTTCACTTTTGATACATATTTTTCTATTCCCAATATCTCCTGCGTACAAATTAATCAAATTTTGTAAAACAAATTGAGTATTCTGTCTGTGACAGGTATTTTAAAACATATTATGGATTTCCAAAGTGAATTACGTGACCACCATATACTCCTAGTTTAACAGGTTATTTGTGTACCTTTGGAAATAAAAAAACATAATTATTGAATGAACCACATTTATTAAGCATGTACGTTGTTATCACATATCATGCTTGATCTTATAACTCAATAAATTCCTTTGCACATTATAAACAAAACAAAATATATTGTCATATTTCGAAAATTGTAAACAAAAATAAACATGTTTATTTTTCAGTATTCCCCATTTAAAGTTTAAATTTAAATATGAAGCACTTTGGACCATATACTTATATAAGTTTGTTTAACTAAGAATCTGCATTTTCGTTATATCTAGATTATGCTTGAGGTATTAAATAGTGTATGTTCCTATAAAAAACAACTTATGTTATATTACTATATGTTATAAACTTCACAATTTCTCTCCAGCCCGTAACTTATTGATGGATTTTAAAATGGGTCAATCGGTTAGTTATTAAACTCACTTAACTGAAAAAGACACATATTTGATATACACATTTAAAATAACTGGACATTTAGACATTTCATAAACAAGGCATTGTTCAGAGATAAGTTGAAATTGTTTTCACACATAGTTCAGTACAAAGAAAAAAATGTAACGTAATTCAGACAAATGATATGTTTTGACATCCTACTCGTAGGTCAATGTGATGAAGAAAACTTTATATTTCAAGTCATTAGAACTTTTATATTCGGCGTATTCTCGAACCTTAAACATAATGACATATGTCTAACTTTATGATCCAAGACATTCACTCTTGGCAATGTTGACGCTTTCTATCAACATTGAATCCTAGCTTTCTGCTATTCGTCTTTTGTTTACCACTCCATGATTTCATCCCAGTGATATATTTTATAATAATATCTTATATTCTGTAAAACTTTATCACATGGGTGTTGATGTACAGGAATGTGAGGACTGCTTAGTGTATATCGTATTACTATTTCAGAATTTGACTTTGTTATAGCCATAAGCTGATGTGTTAGTGGTGTCAATTTAACTTTTATTTTATTTCTATCACACTTGTGAACTATGAAACGCTAGTTTCTTTATTGGTTCTTGATGTCCGGTAGACTACGGACATGAAATACCTAGTTTAGTTAAAACTTTGCAACTCTTTGGTATTATTTTAAGCAATACACTAATCGTTCGATGTGCTGGGAGTATGTAGATCCTAAAATGTTGCGTCCTCGATGTTTCAGAAAGCGATGTAACGACGGAGTTTCGATGTATCGTGATGCTCGAGAAATTACCTTTCTTTCAAGTAGTCACTTGGAACTCAACACATTTACAATAAATTCAGTCCTCCTTAGTGATACTCTAATTTTGTTTTATAAGTATACCCTGGAATTTGATATTAACTACTTGCTAAAGTTGCTAAGCGGTAGTGCTTGTCAATGTGGACCTGGTAAAGAGAGGTGGTTATATGCTGCTAAAGAGAGATGATTATATGCTGCTAAAGAGAGTTGGTTATGTGCTGCTTGAAGTTGAATGACTAAAATGCCCCCTCTGCAAGTCACACCTTATATTTATCGGTGAACATTCAGTCATGCTAGCCCTTTGATATTGACTGACCTCTGATACGATTTGATGTTTCAATTCCTGCTTCATCTTCTTCTTTCCCTTCCTGTTTCGTGTGTTACGAAGTTGTAGGTCTACTCGCGACGGAATCTCATCAAAATAACACTTAAACTCTGCTGTTGGCTTGTAATGTCTTTACATACGCTGTTTCTTTTAGTCAGAGATAGTTTTTTACATACAGTCACCTTTACTTTCTATTTATATGCCTTCTGAAGCTCAGTACATGTTTATTTCGTCGTTCAGAAGAGAAAGGTAACAGTTGTGAATTACGTTACTACTTTGTGAATTACGTTACCATTTCATCTAGCAGTACAGTGAATTCAGGCACAGTTGCATAAACAATTATATATGAAACATCCAAAACACACTTTTTAACGTACATTCATGCACAACATTTCAAACATTATTGATTTTAGCACATGCATTCACGTTTTAGAAAAAAAACTAATCTCAAGAGGCTTAATCATTGGAAAATATCATCAAAACGACGATTGTATAAAACTTATCTTAGTGCAAGTTTACATCAGTAACACCTTTCAATGTATAGGTAAGCATAAACTGTTTAAATTAACTAATGGGAAAATCATCAGCAGAGGGTTTCTTTGTTAGGATAAAAAAATATACACCTTTTTACCACGACCTAGCAATACATGTTACTTGTTGGATGTTTGTACTTAGACTACTCTGGTTTAGGACGCATTACTTACCTACTTCATGTATCTTTCAACATTTTGGATTAGGTACACAGGTCGGTAACCGAATTCACTCGTTTTAGTGGGACACGTGTAATTGGGGTTAAAAAATGTCAATGTTATGTTTGATACCTTGATAAATTTACGTAAAAAGCTAAACTCTTGTTTTGTTCCTTATTGGATTTGATCTCAACCTAAAAATATCCATACTTAATACTGCATACTTAACGACACAGGCCTGTGTGAAAGTCATTTTACCTAATTGCTTAACTTAACTCGTTGTGGCTGTACTACTTAAATAGTTCGTAACAAACCACAGAGAATCATGTTTTGTTTATTCTTACTGATTTCACCAAATGTTTTATAAGAAAAATATATATACCACAAACTAACCATGAATAATTATATAACTTGTTTCAAGTTCATTCCCATTTTAAGTACACAAGTAAAACACTCGGAATGAATTCATGAAGTTAACTGCGTAATATATCACTTTCCGCATTTATTTTGTTAGATACTATAGCAGGGAACGAGACAGTTGCTAACAAACAAAGGTCAGTGTGTTTCTTTATGGTTCATACTAAGTTCAAACTTAAATGACAGTAGTTTCTGTGTAGTTCTACCAGCAGAAGTATGTATTGTGACATTATCTCTGGTTGTACAGTGATACTCCATGATAATGTTTAATTTCCTTTACAGTATAAAGACCACATGTTGAGCCACTACAGAATATTTGTCAAATTTCATTCCATAATTCTATAATTTCACTGAGTATAGATCGTTTGCGACATAACTGTGTTTGTCTATGCAAGCTATAGTTTAAAGAAAATCGTATAGTAGGTGTTACATGTGTAAACTATAAACCGGTTGAAGTCGTATATTGAAATTAAATTATTGGAAAAGTACTTTTAAAATAGTAATATTAAATGCAATATACTAACAGATATATTTACAAAGCTGTGTTCTTAATGTAAAATGTATGTGTTCATTGCTCGAGAATGAATTATATTCGATTTGCAAATGTAACTTTTCGATAAACAACCATTGTTATACATTTCTTTTAGGCTGTTACAGTTGAGTACAACAACACTACAGTAGTACTAGCGGTTTTAATACTGCGACAAAGGATTTATTCCCACCAAACAAGCGTTTCTTATCAATAGAGCCAGTAACGACCAAACTACTCTCTGGAAAATGACACTTTTGTGAGTAAACTTATATAAGCTGAATTATATTTTCGTAACATGTTTTAAAGTCGTAGAAATTCCCTCGAAACTCCATGTGTGATGTTACTGATTTACATAACTTGTACAGTTATTCATTTTTATTGTGTACATTTAACAGTTTAAGTGTTTTGGTTTGGTATTTTGTTTTAGGGGTTCATTTTATCAAATATTATCACAAAACAGGCTAGTTGAAGCTAATGTCACTGGTTAAAGGGTACTAGTTGCCAAGCTACGCTGTTTGATGATAAATGCCCCCCATCGTTTAACAAACAAACAAACATAAAAGCGATTACAATACCTCGGAAGATTGTTAGGATTTAGTGCTAAAGCTTCAGAGAGAGTGCAGACACTTTCTATTTGACATGACGCGAAATACGTGTCCTAGTACCTTATTTCAATATATGTACACACACTTATATACGCTGTGTATGTAATATTAAGTGTTTAAACCTAAACTTTTAAAACTACGCTCGCTTGTTTGGAAAAATAATATCAAGCAGGTATTTTCCTCCAGGAAAGCTATGTGTTAAAGCGTTTTATTTTATATGTGTTATTTTGCTTATAGCGATCATAGAAACAAAACAAGACAATTGTGCACGTATGTGGCCAAATCAAAGTTTTGTTCTGACAATCGAAAACAACGTTAATCCTCCAGGTCTGACATGGATGAGTTGTTTTGTCATTTCAGAATGTCTACAGTGTATGATGCCTGTAACACACCAGAGAGACGACGAACGCGGAATATAAAGCTTGGCATTGTTGTAGCTATACGTTTTGCACAGATCAGCATTGCTACACGAATGATTTATATTTTTATATTTCTGTACCAGTATCTACATGAATACAAACCTTTTGCATTGTTATGTTTAGTGAACTTGGTTTTCTTAGTACTTCACTTACGTTTTTCTCTCCGACTTTTAATCTTGCGAAGAAGGGTTATGAAGGATAGTATTTGGTTCTCTGAAGCGTTTGAAAATTATGCAGAGGACTTTTGGGCGAGGTTGTTTCCTACGGTTGTATGGTACATTGTTACATGGCCATTAGCATGGCTTAATCTAAAGTATTTCACCATTGTAGATGTCGTGTTGTGTTTTCTCATTTCGGTCTTTATATTGATGATTTGGTTTAGGCAATCTATATCGTGTCTTAGAAACACACATCTTACAGTTGAAAAGCAAGCGGTGTTTACTGTGACCAAAAGTAAAAACACGTTTGCAAACATTGTAGTTGAACGCAAAAAATCCAAATTATTTTGGATCTTGACATATTGTGTGTTTGTCTTCATAACTCTTGCCGTCAATGTTGTATTTGTGATGCTACTTGTATCTATACTTTTATTTTTTGGACTAACAAGCACTTAAGTATAGTAGGGGGAAGATGCAGTAGTTTAATGTTGATCTAGATCATGTGACGGATACACTATTCAACATAGTATGTGCACTTTGATCAAACTTATAACAAACCAGACAGAGGATCCATGTTCATATAAACCGCTTGTTATTGAAGAAAATTACAACGCAACTGCTATATAAAGACTTGGAGCTGATTATCAAATCGACGTTAATTCCAAAAGTCCATTCATTAAGGAGAGTTTGTGTATTTTGTATATAATTTGTGAAATAGTTCACATTGCTTATGACTCTGAACTGTTTTGTGTAATAGCAAATTATTGTGTGATTATTATCTGCAAACGAAGGGTGAAATAATATGTGTATTTAGTCCAGATCCATTTAGTTTATAGTTGTACATTCTATTATGTATTATACATACGTGTACAAATTGTCTATCATTTCATATCAATATTTATTATATGCTTTGCAGTGGTTTATAGAGATTCATAAGTGGAATAAAAATCGATAGTTTCACTGTTCCAAACAGTGAAAATAACATTTTGATATTGTTCACTATTCCGGTTTTCGGGACTAAGTTTTACTCTACTTAGTGTTTAATTCTTTATACAAGCATAACTAAAAAGAATATTAGTTGATTTCACTTGTGGTCAAAAGAAATATATATTTTCACTCGTGGCTGCCACTCGTGAAAATATCAATTCCTTTTGACCACTTGTGAAATTAAATTCAATCTTCAACCGCAATCAACAAATATCCTCTATATCTACATATCGTATATAAGGAGTATGCCTATATTGTACATATTTATGAAGATGAATTAAAATGTATACTCTAGTACACATATGCATATGTTATTGTTTGTTTAATACTTATCCGCTTTACCAAATCACGCTTTTTTTCAGATAATCTTCAAATATGAACAACGATAGAACACACATCGTTTGGATATGCAAATTACGACAAGCATACGTTTGTGATTTCAAGATATAAGCTGTTCGTAAAAAAGAAAGATATATCATAAGGTCAAAGTTTAGACTTGAGTTGGAAAAGCTTTTACAATTTGTGGTCGATATGAACACTACTTCGACATTTGGTTATTGAAAGACAAAATCAGTGCAATATCTAGTCAGAGTAAACCCTTACTATATGATTCAGTTATTATATCTCGAATTACAGAAACATGCCTATCTGTCACGCAGTGTACTGTCCGCGATTTGTAAATGTTAACCATAACAATGTTATTCTACATTCAAGAAAAGAAATATGAAATACCGTATCAATAACAATGGTTTGTAGTTCTGAAGCGTAGGATTTAAGACCATAGGCTAAAGTGATAACTAACAAAGCACTAGAACGACACAACTTTCTTAATGAGCCGATATATTACGGTATTTCATATTCTATTTCCGATTCTTACAACACATGCAAACAGGCAAAAACGGTTGTTATTTTTAGCGCATGCAGAGATTGCCGATTTACTGTCTCAAGTTCGACTACACCACCAAACATGTTTACAATAAAGCATAACAGTACTACAATATAAGCTGAGTATATCCCCTCTCACACAAATCCAACCCAGCAATATAAAACATTAAACGTGAAAAAGACCATACCTATTTCGTCCCTGCAATCTTACAATATGTTGTTGCTGAACATTACGACGACGACAGGACAAGTGTGATGTTGACAGCAGTAAAGAATTCCTGGTTTAGAATCCTTTACTCGGATGTAACTCATATGTACAACCTATTTAAGCAGAAAATGGCAAACCACATAACGACCCATCTGACTGAAAATCCACATCGTGAACATGAATTCAACATGCAGACATTGCCATGCAGATCATGTTGTGATTCATGTTTTAAACAAAGAAAATCCTAGAAGTTTTCATAAGTCCATGTGTCTTAAAGTCCTTCAAATCCAGCACTTCGTTTAGAATCATTATTCGTCACCATCGCCATTTTGAAATGATCGTTTCCAGAATAGTATTGACACTACTGACGTCATTCTGACATCATCAGCATCTTCATTGAGTGACGGGTTTTAGACTGGTGATTTATTGTAGTTGCTGAGTTGTCCCCCTTTTTTATTGAAGTTTTGTTGTATTATTTTAATACATAATTTGTATTTAGATTTCAATAGCACGAGAGATATATAACAGAACAGTCCGAATAGAACAAAGCGGTACATGTAGATCTAACTAATGGTCTCAAGTACTGTTAAATGGCGATGTAAGGAGAATAACATATGCGTTTTCATTCTCATGGCAAATATCTGGTGAAAAGATAAGGACGATTGTTATTAAAAGAACCCCCAACATAATATAACTCAATTTGTTTATAAAGTTAGTTACAAACGTATATGATTGTACAGGAGCGAACACAAAACAGACCTGATATGTATGTTGATTGGTGAGAATTACATTTCAGTAATATTCGAATCGGTTTAGCTTTAACACGGTCCGTTAGCCAGTGTTCCAAATTTAATTTCATAATTTCACGCATCGCCGATTAAATATTTGATTCCATCGCATACTACTGGTTGCATATATATGCACAGCGAAAGAACATTGCCCTGATCAATATAGCCCGAGTGTGCAACTCACACACAGGACTTTCACATTGTAGTGCTCGACGAGATAAGCAAGAATTGCAAGTTTATTGTAGTACGATTGCATAGAATAAATTTACTCACGCAACTCACTGGGAAGAAGACGGTGGAGCTGGTTGCACAGGAGATGAAGCATATGGAGCAGGAGGAAGACGAATATCAAAAAGGTCCGCGGAGAAGGAGCAAAATGTATAGCAGTAGGGGATAAATAGAATCAGCAGGAATGAGAGCAGAGGAGGAGTAACACAGAAAAAAGAAGAACAAGGAGGAAGATGAAGAGGGGAAGAGGGGAAAGGTATAGCAGTAGGGGATAAATAGAATCAACAGGAATGAGTATATGAATAATATATATTAACGAAAGTCTGTGTCCTCTTGAAACTAGTACAGAAAGTGTGACTGCATTTGTTTTAATACATTCTTAGAAATAAACGTTTTAATAATCATAGTAACGCCTAAGCGGAGTACGTCAATTGTTCTTTCTTTCAAGAGTGTTACACACCATTAATAATGATTTTGTTGTTATCCAATAGTTCCTAAAATCCGACAAATCGTTTATTAATGTTTTCGTGACGTAACCCTAAAGTGTCACTCTATTTGCACCGTAGACGGCTAAGTAAACGGTATTTTCTGACGACAGCGCTTGGCAATATTAATCTCGTAATGACATCATCACATAGAGCGGAAGTGAGAGCGATCGAGTTTAGCTCGGATATTGGAAAGACGCTTACAGAAACGTTCAAGATGATGTACACGACTGCACAGCATGACTACCTAGCATGTGCGTTGGTTTTAAACGACACAAGCGGTTCCGACGGAAGATGTTCGCTAGTTGGTGACAAGGACAGAGGTCAAAAACAAAGAATTGAAAGTGACGCCATAATGTCAATTCGGGACGCGCTTGATATTGATCTTTCGGCTTTAAATAGCAACTATGGCGTATGTGGGTATATGGACTGTCTTCATGATATGGACGTATGCTGAAGGACAGTTCGAAATCATTTGTAAAACACTGTGAACAAGAATGCGCACTAAGTATAAAGCAATCAGGGGTTCCATTAGAACATTATCGTATTAATCAAAACAATCCCCCACCTCATACGGCAACATCCATATTGTTAGACATAGATGTGCTTGGATTTGGGAGAGTTGATCACTTTCCATATTCCCCGGATCTAGCACCTTTTGATTTCGATGTATATCCTAGAGTCAAGTCACAGTTAAAGCGCCGCCGATTTTCATCCCTTTCTGAATTGCGCTCAGCCTCAGCAAACATCATCTCACAATATAATCAGGATTGGTAAAGATCTATCTTCAACAAGTGGTTGAAATGACAAGTAAGTGATTGACGTTCACAGTTCAATAAACCGTCGTTACTGACGTCGCTAATAGCTTCGCTAGCGTGCTCCACATCGGACATGGTAACTGTGTTCCAAACCCCATATGTCATTGGTAAATGGTTAAATGTTTATCATTATTTCAGTTCTTATAGAAGGCAGATAGAGGTTTTCAGTAGTGTATGTTTTATTGCTGTGTGTGAAATATTACATTCTAGAGAGAAAAAGTCTACGTACTGTTTGAAGATCCCTCGTACGCAAAAACATATAAAAACTCCAAGATATATCAAAACCACGAATATAGCTTTAAACTATTTGAGCTGAGAATACTCGTCTGATGTTTGGGTTTCTTACTTAGTCTAATCTTATTACACAATATTTAATATAGCAACAGAGACCTTTGCAAAATACATTTCACTACCTGTATGTTACAGTACTGAAATTACAGACTTAAAGTAATCTAAACCATGCGCTATACCTGAAGACCTTGTTTGGAATTGTTCACAGCGACATTTCTCTAAATGTTAAAAGTAATGAAATAACTGCAGACTTAATTTAAAATCATGAGCATCACTGGAAGACAATAGTTGCAAATATTGTGAAATTAGTATTTCTGACAGGTTTTTATATACAGCTGTTCTGTCTAAAAGTCACACTTGTATTAGAGACGTACTGATTTTCCTACTTTATTTATTCTAAATAGTGACATTTAAAGCAGAAAATGTGTCAAATGAGTATAGTGAAGTTCTGTACCATGAGTATAGGGAAGTTCTGTACAACGAGTATAGGGAAGTTCTGTACCATGAGTATAGGGAAGTTCTGTACCATGAGTATAGTGAAGTTCTGTACCATGAGTATAGGGAACTTCTGTACCATGAGTATAGTGAAGTTCTGTACCATGAGTATAGGGAAGTTCTGTACCATGAGTATAGGGAACTTCTGTACCACGAGTATAGTAAAGTTATGTACCATGAGTATAGGGAAGTTATGTCCATGAGTATAGGGAAGTTCTGTACCATGAGTATAGGGAAGTTCTGTACCATGAGTATAGTGAAGTTATGTACC
>ENA-OREC01001100-OREC01001100.1-marine-metagenome-genome-assembly--contig:-NODE-1100-length-12893-cov-13.654728_pt1 | contig 12893 bp, 5 predicted proteins | sample MGYA00248626_ERZ508543 | MGnify/ENA primary metagenome ERZ508543 (study PRJEB26211, sample SAMN05518279) | marine metagenome | isolation source: Puget Sound, Washington, USA | host: Bankia setacea... | reverse complement strand
ATATATGCAATGCTTACAAATATATGCAATGCTTACAAATATATGCAATGCTTACAAATATATGCAATGCTTACAAAAATATGCAATGCTTACAAATATATGCAATGCTTACAAATATATGCAATGCTTATTCAGAAATCTCTTGCAGTAAATGAGCGCACTAATTTCCGTGATATTTCAATGTCTAGCCTTATATGGACATATCCTAAGTATAAAAGTTGTTGTGCCATGTTCTTATAGAAAATGTTTCCTTGTGTAGCAACTCAGACCTTAGAAACGGTTTCCTTGTGTAGCAACTCAGACCTGATTATTTTAAACATTCCCTACCAATTATCACCATGCCAATAAACAAAATTAAAAATGGGGGTCATCAATATATTTCTGCTAACTATTGCTAATTTGTTGTTACAGTCTATATAAAACATGTCTGTTACAACAGTCTATATAAAACATGTTTGACAAGTACTATGTTAATGAATGGAATTGTTCCTAACCTACATATATCTGGTTGAACGGAAAACATGGCCTAACCTTTTTCTTATTTCATATCTGAAATAGGTATTTGAGTGTTTACCTATGCCATATTGTGTAGTACAATATGCTATAAATAAAATGTTAGAAATATCTTAAAGGTAAAATAAGCTGTTGTTTAGATGAATTCAAACTAACTTCATTTGAATTCATCATATTTTGTATAAGCCCAACTAATGAAATTAGAAGGGAACTACTGAAGACTGTTATGGAAAGTTTGTGTCTCAAACTCCTTCCACAGTTTTCAAGGCATCTAAATGAAACTTGCCACACATGATCCCTATAAAGAGTAGATGCGCATGACCAATTTATTGTCAGGCCCGGCCATGGAGTTCCATACTTATACCCCTTTTTCGAACCATTCATACATGACAGTATCCATATAGAGAAAGTTTGTATCTCAAGCTAGTACAGAGATAGGGATCACAATCAGTGAAAGGACTAGTTAAATGTGGAACATGTGTATGTGGTTTATAATTTGATGTTATTGTTGTGGTTTACAGGTCAACAGAGATCAAGGATGTTGGCAACCCTCTTCAAAGATGAACGATGTCAGAAGTTACCTGCATATAATATACTAGAAAAAATGTAAGACATATCAATTTTTTAAGCACCCAAGAGTAGGCATATTAGAATTGAAGCAGTCATCTGTCCAGCAGGCTCAACAACTTAACATAAATGTTTTACATACTACAGTTGACACTCGTTATCTCGACATCCTCGGTTGAGATATCCAAATGTCAACATAAGCGTCGACAACGTTATGCTGACGTTTTCAGTCTGTGTCTAACGTTGTATAAATGTGCATGTTTAATGTATAAGTCTATGGAAAACGTGATAAATTCGTAAGAGAGCATGTGTTTGAAAAAATGAAATATATACCCATATATTTCAAGTCTAAAATGTCTTCAAATGGAGAGAAATTGATAAAGAACCGCCTATATTTACGTAATCGTGTAAGTTATTACCAAGGTAAGTAACTGCGTTATTTATGTAACTGCATGCGCTACCATAAATATAGCACATTGTAAAAACAGCGGCCTGTGCGAGTAGACGCATTCTACAATGGAGATAAGCATTGTCAAGGAATCTTACATCTCGTAGATCTTTCGTAATTTTACATAAAGTACTCCTACGAATTGTTTAAAACAGAATAATAACAATAATAACGCCCATATTCATTTGCGCGGGCTTTTGCTGTGATCTTCGTAGGTTGTCAGTGACTAGCTGAAGTAAGGTACATGTAAAGTGTTAAAAATGCGACAAACACGTGTTGCTCAACCATCTTTTGATTACACATGATTCCTGATTACGTAAGCCTTGCATTATTCGCGAAATTGTATATAGAATGTATAGTGACAGAATTCGGAACTTTACAAATACGTTGAAATATCCGGAGTGTCGAGATAACCGATGTCAAGATAACGAGTGTCAACTGTAATATGATGTTTGATGTGCATGACCTGGGTCCCTACCTCTAAGGTCAAGGTCACACTTAGTGTTCATTTTGAATTGAATACTGCATATCAAGAGATAGGAATATGGGTGGTGATGTCTGGGCTGTAATTTTCTCTTGTATGGACAGAAGTTAAGACAGCTAAGTTAATTTTGTATATGTAAATTTACATAGTGTCCATTTTACATTTAAAAAAGTAAACAATATCAAGTTTATATGCAAACAATTACTTTATATCCATTTGATTTACAGGTATTTAGATAGAATAATCAGAAGTACTGAACTGGTGGAATTTGCTGCTTTGTTACAACCTCATCAGAAAGCTCAAACTTCGGATGGTATGTACATGTGATTTCTGAATGGACATCTTGGTATGGTTTGTGACCTATATACCATTTATGCTGTTACATATTTAAATGACGTCAACATTTATATTCATAAACAAAATGGTTGCAGCATTGATGGCAAATTACCTAATAACATTTATTTTGTGACGTCAATAAGTAAGACAGAACAGGGTAAACTGTCATACTATTTGATCATTTGCAATGAAATGTTTGGTTTTTAATGTTTGCAAATAGTTTTAATGGCTCCAACTAACACCTTTATCACTAAAAGATGTGTAACTTTAAACTGCACATACTACATGTAGTTGCAAATATCAACTATGAGACAGTTCAACTTCCAATTTCTGAATTTGGTTTTCTTTTCTTTGATTTGTTTTGTTTTGTCAGAAGATATTCCAGTATAATCTGATCCTTACAACATATCTGTCAAGAGGAGATCTCTGCCAACTGCTATTATAACAAAAATGTGTAAATTACAAATGTACCTTGTTTGTTACAGAATTTCTCCTAAGGAAATCTCTTGACAACTAAATACTTATCTTACTAAGTACACTTTTATTACCTAGAACCAACGTGATTTGTGAATTGATAGCTACGATGGAATCATCACAAACAATTTATTATCACAATATCGCAGTATGGGCCAACAAACCTCCCGTGGTGATAAGCTTACGTCATACACTTTCCTTTGACTTCTAACGTTAATTGCTCTTGATTGTTTGAGAATAAGTCACTGATTGAACTTGTAACACGTATCACATGCCTAAACCCAGAACTTAGTCAAGACCCGTAGCATAGAAAATCTCATCTGACCTCATATTTTTGGGGTGTTTTTAAAAAATATTGTGTTGAGCCCATAATTTACTACCTACCTCTTGTGTTTGTAGTTTAATTGAAATAGACAAAAGGTTCAAACAAAATGAGCAGTTACTTAATATCTATTACTCTTAGGCATGGCTTGTATCCAATGAAGAAAATGACCGTGTGCAATTTTACTCTCGCTTTGTTTACATGTTTTACGTATTTTACTCAGGATAGTGAGTAAGATTTTAAGTACTCGGACGCTTGATCGAGTATTCATTGCCATCCATACTACATGTATTAACTGAACAATCCCAGCAAATCCCAGAAATTATAGTTTGAAAACATTGATTTAGATTTTGTATTTGTTATGGATGTTATAGTCTGTTGTAGATAATATGCATATACAGAAAGAAATATCTTTAGAGAAACAGACACATTTTTTTAGGAGTTTGTTTTTACCCCTGAAAGTGAACTAAATTGGGTATTTGCTGTTTTTAATTGGGTTTTGTTAAATTCATATTGGGTAACACAACTTGTTCTCTATATTTTACCTCTACAACTTCGACTATTTCAATTGGGTATTCATTAAATGTTTTGCTTTTGGATGCCCTTTGTTTGAAAACAATTGGATATTTCAGAAAAAGAATCCAGTAAATACGCCAAAAAATCTGCTTATCTGTTTCTCTGTATCTTTCTCTTGTTTAATTACAGGTTCAACTATTTTAGACAGAGCAGTGATCGAGCACAACTTGTTATCAGCCAGCAAGCTTTATAACAACATCTCTTTCCCTGAGCTAGGATCCTTACTAGAAATCCCGCCAACTAAGGTACACATGAGCTGTTGATAGTCCCTGTTTTACTAAATAACTGACCCAAACTTTTGTTATATTTGTCTGTCTTTATTAATCCCCCGCCATGGAGTGGGGAGGGGATTATAGGAATGCACTTCATCCGTCCCTAACATTTCGTGTCCGCTCTATAACTTTCGTACGCATTGATAGATTACCATCTAACTTGGTACAAATGTTGTCCCCATTTAGACGATGTGCAGTGACCTTAACTTGGATCCATACCTCAAAGGTCAAAGTCACACAAGACATTTAACAATCAGAGTACACATGCTCTTGTCCGCTCTATAACTTATGTATGTATTGATGGATTACCATCTAACTTGGTACAATTGTTGTCCTCATTGAGACGATGTGCAGTGACCTTAACTTGGATCCATACCTCAAAGGTCAAGGTCACACAGCACATTTAAAGGTCAAAGTACACATGCTTGTGTCCGCACTATAACTTATGTATGCATTGATGGACTTCCATCTAACTTGGTACAAATGTTGTCCTTATTGAGACGATGTGCATATATCCAAGAATATTTAGGTCACCGATCAAACAACTTGTATTTCCTATTTTCCCATTCTTGACAAGTGGTAGTGTACAATTTTGTTCAGGTTGAGAGAAAAACAAAATGTTCTAAAAAAACAATGATGGGGGATATATGCCTTGTTAACTCTGAAACAGCTTCTTTTTTTTTTTTAAAGTAAAGTCAGCTTTGGGTTTAATGAGAAGATATATCTGAAAAAAATGACTTTGGTTGGGTTTAATAAAGGAGTTTAGGTTTTATGCAAGCCCTTTTGTGCATAAGTTTTGGTTTTGCGTAAATGATGTGATAGTTGCTGCTTGTTTAATATTATATGTTTTATATTATTATAATTATATGTAGTAAAATCTCACTGAACAAAAACCTGAGAAACTTTTTTAAGACTGTGGGTAGGCTTTACTTTATTACGATAATGTAATAAAATGCCAAAACTTAATTAACAAAATTAAAACAAATTTAGAAAGCGGAATATAATAATTCAGTGTTTCATAAATCAAACATGAGTTTTCACTGTATAATTAAATTTATTGAAAGTATCTACCTTAGAATCTTTAAACAAAGGTTATACACTACTAATTTTCCTTCTCTACAATGGGAGAGCACTCTTGCTGAACCGTGAACATTTACAGAGTTATCCTTCCAAGGAAAATAAAGGAATAGTCTATATTTTGTCAATGTTAAAGTAATGCTTTGATATTAAAGAAAGTGAATAATCATTTAACAGACAGTTTTAAAATATATCAACAAATATACATAATGAACGTATAAAGGCCCAATATATCCCTTCGTACATTTCTGAAAACGGAAATTAAATATTTAAAAAATTAAACAAACTAGTTTTTTTTAAGGAGCGGAAAATGCTGAAGTTAAACGAGTTTCTGGACATTTACGATGTTCAAATATTTACGATGATATGCATAAATTATAAATCGGTGAACGTCTGTCGGTCGGGAGCGAAAGCGTCCGCAAACAAAAATGTTTTGGTCTGTATCTACTAAAACCGAGAATATACGCATTGATTAATACATGTAGAGGGTCTTTTTAAATTTGTTTAAAGCTCCTGTAGCAATATTGTACGTAAAAAAATGCGCCAGGTATATCTTTAATGATTATATATATAATATTCTTACATAACATATTTACCAAGCGCCGGTAATCATAATGTGTTAACTCTGTGTTTGTTTAAGTGACATTATCATTCAGATTGACAGGGAGAGTTATCAATCTTTTGAACTGATTCTGAGACCACTATGATTTCAAAATAAAGTTTGTCCTGCAACGTTTTTATTCTACTTTCAGGCAGAGAAGATAGCCTCTCAGATGATCACAGAGGGAAGAATGAATGGCAATATTGATCAGCTGGACTCTATTGTACACTTTGAATGTAAGTTAACTCCCTCACTACAAACAAATTAGTGTCTCACTAGAGTAGTGTCTCATATCATTGTATTTACAAATATTTCATCAGTGATGGATTCTTCACTTATAGACTTGGATATATATATAATACATGCACACACTATTACAGTGAACAATACACCCATAAGAAGACTATTGATTCCTCCTTCAATGTTTGTTAAAACAAAGTTACAAAATAGACTTATAGCTGAGCAGGGTATATTTATTATTATAATTTTTTCCCATTTTGCCTAAGGTTTTTAAGGAATCATTATTATATAATTTATTATACAGTCCTTGTTTTCGCATGATTGTAAAGTAATCCCTCTAGCAAAAACAAAACCTGTGTAAAATGCTTCACTAAGCACAGAGAAGGAAAAAAACATGAAAGACAACTTCATTTCCTTGAGCCTCGATTATGCCCTCAATCAAAGAAGTGGGTACATTGCTTTGCATATGTATGTATGTCCATTCTAAAGCTTGTCCCATTGGAGAACTCTATGACCTATAAACCTCAAACTTGGTAGGAAGATTATTCATGACCAGGAGATGACCCCTATTGATATTGAGGTCATCAAGGCAAGGGAAAATACTGGCTCTTTCTCAAGAATTAAGATAGGAAAATAAATGTAAAGGATAAAATCTGGATAGAAAATCCTTCGAAGTCGGAGGTCTTTGGCCGTTGTGGCGGGGATGAAAAAATCGAATGACCACGCAGAACCGACAAAAGTCAAACGCTAAAAAAAATCAAGGCATGGTCATGGTGAGCTTTAACATGTAAAAGTTTTTCCAGTTTTTTTCCGATTGATAACTGGAGAAGGTTTGGACCTCAAACTTGACAGAGTGGCTGGTCCTGCCTAGTAGAAACATTTATTGATATTGGGGTTATTAGGTAAAAGGTCAAGGTAATGGGACCTTTAAAGCAAAAATGTTTGTCATAACCTTTAATGCAATTACTTTGGTCATCACTTGAATTTACAAATAAATCTACACCTATTTATATCTTATATTGCTCCTATAACTAATTCAGTGAATCACTGCTGCCAGAAGAAGACACCCTCAGCAGTAAACTATAAATCATTACTATTAACTACTATCCTCAAAAAGGTGGTAAATCAGCTGTCTTTTATAATCATGCATATTTTATTCAATTGTCAAAGTATTGCTGAGGATGGGGACATACTATTTGACAAACATACCTTGTTAAACCTTATTTCCTCCTATATAATACTCAATTTATTAAAGGAAAATATTTGAACTACTTTTCCCAAGCAATTAACGCCATGTAGAAATGTCTCTACTATACTAGTATTGCTGCTAAAAAATGATAGTTGAACTGGTTATGATTGATTTTGTTGGTATACAAACATGAGGAAAAGTTACTTTCGTTAATGTAACCCTCTTCAAACAGGAGTGGTAATGAATTTAGAACCACTATCATTATATGAATCTGTTTAGGCTGGAAAAAATATGCTGTTGATTGAAACATGTTTAATTGTTTTGTTTGTTTATATTGTTTCCTGAATAAAACATCACATACAAGTTATTGCTATTTATTGTAGCTTAAACATTGAACTCTGATGGGCATTCATTTTTTGAAGAACATTTCGGCTTATAGATTGGTGAATCCGTCCGGGCGGTTGGTTGGGCGGGCGGTTGGGTACATTCGAGAAAAAAGTGATACTCATCTTCAAGTGAGTTTAAACATAAACATTCCTTTGTAGAATATACCCTTCCAAAAATGAAAATCTTGAAGTTTCAAATCTACACAATTTTTCTTATTTGACCATTTATACTTTGGATGGTACATGGACAGTTACATGAGATATTCACCTGAGAACTTAATCACAGCTGTGTTAAATATGTAGCTATTGGTCTTATCCAATACTTAAATCAAACTGTCAAGACCTATACTTATAATTAATCCTAAAGTTATACATTGAACTTGTTACAGTTGTCCCTATCCCAAACATAAATAAAGCGAGTTTTTCAGACACAGTGAGGCAACATTGAAGGGTTGGAAAGTTTGTTACATTTTTCATAATGTATGCCTGTCCAGGCCATATCTTGGAAAGTACCAAAGGGATTTTAATGAAACTTGGTATATATCTATGGATGGCAATGAGTGAAAGGGCAGAACCCAATAATCCTATCCTGTATATTTATTGAGTTATCTCCCCATAATCATTTTTTCATAATGGATGTCTGTCCAGGCCATATCTTGGAGAGTACTAAAGAGATTGAAATTAAACTTGGTTTATAGATAGATGAAAGTAAGAGAAAGAGCTGTGCACAAGAACCATAATCATACCCTGTATATTTACAGAGTTATCTTCCCTTAACCATTTATTTTTCATAATGGATATCTGTCTGGGTCATATCGTTGAAAGTACTTAAGTGATTGATATTAAACTTGGTTTATAGATAGCAGTACACCAAAACGATAATCCTATCTTGTATTTTGACAGAGTTATCTCCCCATAACAAAAACATTCCTGATAGATGCCTGTCCGGTCCATATCTTGGAAAGTACAAAAGGGGTTGAAATTAAACTTGGTACATACATAGATGTTGATGAGAGGAAGTGCAGAAGACAAGAACCATAATACTTTCTTACATTTTACTTGAGTTATCTCTCCTTAATTCTTTTCATAAAAGGTGGTTTTCTTTGTCATTTCTTGGTGTACAAGTAGTGTTTGATTACAACTTCTGCCTTTTATAGACAATAGGCTTATGGGGAGCATTCCTGCTTTCAGTGATTTACTTGTTTTTATTATCTACCACAATAACAAGGAATATCATACGCGTCACGGAAAACGTCGTTTACCATATAAGGAGATGTCTAAAATTAGTCTGTTTCACGTCAACAAAATGGCCGCCATTTTTTGCTCAGTTAGTCAACAATTGTATTATTATCTACAACGAAAACTCTGGGATGACGGTTAAACCTGTGTACATACCCATTATTTTAGTCCCAGTATCCTCTGACACTATTGAGTCACACAACTCACATGATTTCTCCAAGTCCAACATTTTTTTTCACACCCTGTTTACTATAACACACATCCCATCTACGTTCCTACTTTCCACTATAAATTCCAACTTATGGTATTCTGAATAGACACAATCATACACACACCATTTAAGCATCTTCTAATAGACATACTACACAGACACTATGCTGTACACGTTTATTCTAAAAATAGTATATGTTAGGCATTTCAAAACAAAAGTAGAAAGTCAAGGTTTCATTAGATGCCGTTACAAAGGACACATATTGAACCAAGTGCGTGTGTGTGTATTTTGTCGTTATTAAAACGTATTGTACCGTCTATTGTTCTAAATATAATGGTAGGTAGGGTTAGTTTATTGAGCTGTGCTGTTGTTGTTGTTGTTGTTGTTGTTGTCATAAAAAAGGAGTTCAGTAGGGTAGGATAACATTGGTTTAAGCCAACAGGAGTGAAGGATAGAGTTATCCCAACCCCGGGTGAGATAGCAGTATCCTAGCATGGTGTTTAAGAAATTGTTTTACGACATTAGATAACAAAGGAGCTAGTACTGCACCTTGATTATCAATTGTCTTATTGTATAAAGAAGCACTTCGTCCTTAGACGTTTACTCACAAATTTAGAGTCTGTGGTTTACACGTCAATGCATTTTTATATACCTTAGAAATTAGAGAGTCTGTCAGTGAACAAATAACCCATAACGGCAGCCCAAACCTAACTAAACAGTGTACATGATTCTATAAACACAACTATACATGTTAGTAACCTAAGCAAAGGAGACACCATACATTGCTTAGTACTGGTTGGTTCCAAGAACCGATTCGAGTGTGATTTCACAATCAAACTAAAATAAATTGAGGGCCTTGTGGAAGAATGACTTAAGTGTTAAATAAGCCACCTCGTTAAATATTGTCGAAACCAAACACAAAGAAAGAAAAGCATAGAAGATACTTTGAATGTTTCTGAGACAGTTTTGACTATTCACACCTTTCAAACTACAGTTAATTTGTATCCAGGTTCCAAATATTGACTCTTTACACAAATGTGATAGCATATAGTGAAATGTTATACAATCACTTGTATGTACTTGTCTAGGCTAATAAACTGAGCTTGTTAACACCAGCAGCAAAACCTTCAATGTTAATAATGATTTAAATAGATGAGTGTGCAGTTTAGATTAGGTTCTAACATTGATAGTGCTATACTTTAATTTGCTGTTCTTGGGATTGTTACAGAGACTTGTATTATGTTCAAGGGATAAGATTTGAATTGTCAGTCCATATGGATACCTGAAATAACTTCTATATAGACAAACATATTCAACATTTTTCTAACTGTATTTCAATTGTTCTACAGGTCGTGAAACTCTTCCAACTTGGGACAAACAGATACAGAGCCTGTGTTTCCAAGTGAACAACATCATCGAGAAAATATCGGCCACAGAACCAACCTGGATGCTTAAAACTATGGAGGGCCAGGCGCATAAACCTTGAAGAAGCCATTCAGTAGTGCTCGTTATTGTCAGTCACGAAACAAATGTGCTATCAAATCTACCATAATTGAAAGAACGCTAGTTGTCATAAAAAAAGTGCTGTAAAATCTACCATAATTGATTGAACGCTAGTTTTTATGAAAAAAGTACTGTCAAATCTACCATAATTGAATGAACGCTAGTTTTTATGAAAAAAGTACTGTAAAATCTACCATAATTGAATGAACGCTAGTTGTCATAAAAAAGTACTGTAAAATCTACCATAATTGAATGAACGCTAGTTTTTATGAAAAAAGTACTGTAAAATCTACCATAATTGAAAGAACGCTAGTTTTTATGAAAAAAGTACTGTAAAATCTACCATGATTGAAAGAACGCTAGTTGTCATGAAACAAAGTGCTGTAAAATTTACCGTTATTGAGAAAAACACTGTCACAAAAAGTGTTTTAATAAAACTAATCTTTAGCTTTGAACTTTATTGTTAATGGAAGGTACAAACGTCAAGTTCAAACAAACATGTTTGAACCAATGCAGAATAACAGTGTTCAGTAGTGACTCATTCAATGATGACAAGATATATTAAAAGACATACAGAGAAATGCTTAATGCCACAATGTGTTAGCTTTAAACATAGTGTTACTGTTCTGGAAGGCAATTGCTAAAACTAAAGTTGTTTCATTAGTTTGTTAGTTTAGATATTATTAAAGCTAAACAATATTAACACTACATGTTAAGAGCCTGCAGCGTCTGTATAATGAAGAAACTGAACAAATGTACTCTTAAGCATTTTAGTGGATAATCTATTTTTAGACAGACAACACAATATTTCCATATACCAGTATTTTAGCTGTCTTCATGAAATAGTAGTTCAAATGTTAAAAAAAAACGGCCATCTGATTGGGCAAAAAAATAGTTAAGACACTAAAAGATTAATGCATAAAGAAGAGTGAATGGTGACTTGATTCGCTAATCATCTTGTTGTGAAACTTTGCAAGGTGATATAAAAAGTAGGACAATTTGTATCCACATAGTTATTACATGCAAGTCAAAAATGCTTATCTATAACCTAATCGTATACGTTAACCCAAACAAAAAATAATGCTTGTTTGTGTTTCGTTCATTATATTTTTAAAAATGCATTAAATGCGTTAAAATATATTCATTGTTATTCAAACTAATCTACATTGTCTGGCTTTATAACATTGTTGAAATTGTTCTTTATTATACCATGCAAGTTGTAATAAATTGTAGAAAGATTTTTAGATTTTGTTTCTTATTTTGAAATTTTGAAATATATCTATCTGTCTGAGGATATTCAGTAAAACCTTTGGACAAAGACCAGTTAAGGGAACACATTATTGATTAAAAGAGGTCTTATTGACAGGGTGGTCTCTGTGTGCAAGAAGTAAGTAGTTAAAACGACCACATTGCATGTCCAAAAAATTAACCTTTCCACAGAATACATGAACATACATTAGAAATTCATCCAGTGAATGGAATAAAGAGGTCTCTGCGGTCAGGCCCCGTGTTCACTAAGCTTTTCAGGTTAAGGATCAAGATTAGACTCGAGTTTCAAAATTGAATAATTTCTGGACTATTTCCCATTATCTTTTTACATTGATATGGTAAATGTTTTAGACCTAAAATGCATAAGATTAAAAAGTACATGTTAGAGACAATTAACTATAATAAAGTTGATCCTGTTATTAAGTGGGCTCAAAACGGTCACAACTATAAAGTTAACCTTATCTTTCGAAAAAAAAGTTTGACTTGCGAGAAGTCTTGTTTGCAGTACATATTTGATGAAATGCCAACAAGTCAATAGTTAAATACCAACAGTCAATAGTTAAATACCAGCAGTCAATAGTTAAATACCAGCAGTTAATGGTAAATACTTATACATGTAGTAGGTTGTAAATAAGTCCATAGTAAAATAATTTTTAACTTGAGCCTTATCTTGATCCTGATTTTGAAATGCTTTGTGAACACAGGACCAGGTGGGCTCTCTTAACAGGTGGTCTTCATGACAGGTTTAGCTAGAGGTTGGTGTCCTTCTGTAAAGTTTAATTATCTGGTACTCACAATCCTAAGGGGAGAGCATGCAGTGAAGAAAGTGTTTAGTTAGACTGTACTAGTTGCTTGAACTTTGATTTTGAAAGAAGCGATTCTGCTTAATTCAGTCATGCCCGAACCTGTTCCTGGAACTAACCAGTACTGAGCAATACGAGTAACGTTTCTTGCTTAAGGAAACAATGGGGAGCCTTGTTGGGGTTTAAACATGCACTTAAACATCCCCTGACTACGAGACAGATGCTCTAACCACCGGACCACACTTCTACGAGACAGATGCTCTAACCACTGAACCGCACTGCTACGAGACAGATGCTCTAACCACTGAACCACACTGCTACGAGACAGATGCTCTAACCACTGAACCACACTTCTACGAGACAGATGCTCTAACCACTGAACC
>ENA-OREC01001099-OREC01001099.1-marine-metagenome-genome-assembly--contig:-NODE-1099-length-12895-cov-14.713138_pt1 | contig 12895 bp, 4 predicted proteins | sample MGYA00248626_ERZ508543 | MGnify/ENA primary metagenome ERZ508543 (study PRJEB26211, sample SAMN05518279) | marine metagenome | isolation source: Puget Sound, Washington, USA | host: Bankia setacea... | reverse complement strand
ACCAAACTTTGATACATGTATGGTCTTTAAGAGCCTACACTCTCAAACAATCGCTTAACATAATCAAGTATCGATATAAGTTCTTCAACTCGATCTACTTTGTTTTGTAGAGAAAATGTTGCCAGGGTGACAGTTGATATTACACCGAAAATCATTTCAACCGTGATGAAACAACAAGACAAGTCTGTAAGTATAACAATTGCTAAAATAAGTACAAATGTATAGTCTACGAATGGAATTTAATAATGTGAATCGGACATAAGGCCCTCACTGTGAGCAATGAGTGATACGTGTCTTGCCCAAAGAAACAGCCGGTGACTTTTGATGGGGTTTAAACTCACGCCTGAGAGATAATGAGTCTAATCATTGCACCATTCCGCACATCGATACATTTTATATAACGAAGCATCGCGCAATCCATATCGGAGATATCCGACGATGCATTTCAATCTTAATTTGGGAATGGTGCTGCAACATACGTATAGAAAATAGTTAATTTGAAACTGTTATATGTTTATGCATTTTGTTTCAGCTGTTTTGGTTGTTAGCAAGTCTTGGTGGGATGGCAGCGTTCATCGGTGGCATCTCTGTTGTTTCATTGGTCGAGCTGTTATACCTGGTGTTGATATCCGTCATTAAAGCCATCAGATATTGTTGTAACAGGTATGTTGTATATGTGAACAGATAAAACCCGTACATGTCAAATCACACACTGGAAATTAAAACAAAACAAAAACATATTTCAATAAACACAAAGGAGTCGATCAGAATGGTTTTGTTACAACGGGTATGCCACCAGATAAAGCCCGCACATGTCTAGTCACACACGTTAACGTTAAACAGTTTAAATATTATTTTATTTCAACACAAAGAGGTCGATCTACTTTATTGTTTAATGAATATATAGTCACACTTACCTTGACATTGAAAACCAACCATATGTAGGCTTATCCAGTGGGTGGACTCTCAGTTGACGAAATATGCGACAAAACTATTAAGATACCAGTGAGTTAATAATAAGTAAGTTCACTGTCATAACCTGGGTCAGAAAATAGCATTGCATTATGTGACCCTTTATCTAGAGCTAGTTAATGGAGATAATCAAGTTTAAAAGTAACTGTCACTGGTATAAATGTGTGTTGTTTTCTATCTCATTTCCAGACCAAGTCAAATGAAGGGCGCCCAGAAGTTAACCGATTCAGAAATCACTTCAATAACATGGGCCATGCATCGCCAACGGAGACATCATGAGGAGAATAATAAATCCGCTGTAAATGCCGAGACAGATGATAGGCTAGGGCATGGTGTTAAATGTACTGTTGGTGGGACAGTGAATAACAGGATATCTAAACGGCACAGCATTCAAAGTAGCGCGGATGGGGATAAAAAGATTGATAGTCCTCGTGGTCAAACAGGGGCTCTTTATCCTAATCAAGACCAGCAGTATCTCCAACGTCGATATGATAGCCGACAGGACTGGAGCATGAGTAGATACAGGACCAATAGAGAGTCTGACGGTCCATATATAATACATACACAGACAGAACATACCGCGGCTGATCCTACATGTAGCCCAAGTGGCAATTACCACAACGGTCCTTTGGCCTATAAATATTCAGGCCACTTCCAGTCAGGCTTTACCATGAAGCCGAGTAACAGAAATAGATACCAAGTTAGAGACAATCGTCTAAAGTCTGTGTCAGAGTTAGATGATGACACTTCATATGAAACAAATGTTACAAAGTTAGATCATGAGCATAACAGTGTACAGTTCTACAACGGCACTTCAGCTTACTTTAGTCAAAACACAATCTCAGAGCCAGTTTACCTTTGAATACCCCGATGTCCTTTGTGACATTCAACCTATATAACCAACATACACTGTCAACAGTACACACCAAGTCAAATATACGTGGACCAACTGGGTGCCATGTGTTTGTGGTATTGTGTGTCGCACTTTTATTATAAACACAGTTGTTGAGAAACAAGTTCCATATGTATGGCTGTTGGCATCTGCTTAAGCCATATTAATAACTCTCCTTCTTGTGATATCACAATTGGAGATACTGAAATAGTGTACGGTACATTGTTACAATACATTTTAAGTAAAGCAATGAATAACTTTCATGTTTGTTAAACTATAATGCTGACTGCTCTACATGTTTTATATGTATCAATATTGATTATTTAGGATTGTTCATGCAGTTTTTTGTGAGGGCACTTTTGTATATATATATATATATATATATATATATATATATATATATATATATATATATATATATATATATATATATATATATCAGGTGTGTCGTTCTAGTAATGTGAAGCATTTGCGTGATATTGAATAAATACTTAAACCTATTTATATTTACTAGTATATTGTTCCTGATCTAGTTTTGCCCTAGTAAGTGTGTGCTCAATAACAATGAAAATATGTGTGGGAAGGACTACTAGACCTGTGTAAGTTCTCCTCTGGGGGAAATCACTTTAAAAAGTTGCACTCTTTTTTTGACAAAATACATTGACATGCAAAACGTAACTATATACTTTGATTGTTTATTGTTGTTAGAGCGATTAAAGACATACACACCCAAATGAAGTTTTAATAAGAAATGGATGAAACTTTGCTGAGACAACCTCTATAATCCTTTATAAACAACATGGTAAAAAAATATACCTATGTCACCATGCTAGATTTTCATTCACATTCTTTTTAAATTAGGGCATGTGGTCTATTTTCGAGGCTTTTTGACCTTCTACATTTATTCATGATACTATACTCAATACATAATTCATTACATAATAATTAACTTTCATTATTTACAACACATATGATATTGTGAAGACACTGTCTGTAAAGTGCAGTTTCGTGGTGGGTCATTAGGCTGTTGTTTAAGCATGTGTAAAAGGTATAAGTTGTAACAATATATAACAACCACATTTTAAATGACAGTTCGACCTAAAAATGGATCCTGTATTGTTTTTGGAATGGACAGAGAATGATTATCCTAGAGTGTGTCGCCTTCTTACAAATTCTGGCTCGGGTCATCGACCTGTCATTGCACCCACGTTATATTCCACGTAAAGAGTGTACATTAATTAATTGGGTAACGTGCACTAACTGTAAATACAGTTCAGATATATCCAACTAACAAGTAATGGTGACAGTACACTATAGAATCAAAAGTTTGTCATTAAAAAAGGTTTCACATGCACACTCATGTTTATTACTTACATAGTTTATTTTTTTATTTTATCTTAGAGATAGAACTACCACATTTGAGACTCTACAAAAACACTACCAATTCTCATAAAACTCATTTCGTATCGGTTATAAGCAGACCACTCCGCGTTTCTGTATGATTTGTTCAATGTATTCCATAGGGTGGCGCGGCGCGATTGATGCCGATCAGGCGTGATTTCGAACACAGTCAAAGGCTCCCGTTGTTTCCTTGAGCAAGAATTAACCCTAATTAACCATGACCCTACAATTAATTGGTATACACTGGTTGCTTCCATAAACATACTGTATAGTGATTTACCTACGCAGGATTGCTTGTTTCTCAATAAAATCTAAAATGAATTAGAATAAACTACTGTGTTTAATTAATCTTCAAATTTGTATTTGTGTGCACGACCTTTCATAAAAGTTATTAGAATACAGGCCTAATTTCACCCACGCACGGTTTGACCAACGAGAACTATACAGTAAACAATATGTTTCTTACAAATACTAATGGAAGTTTACTGAAATACACGACTGTAAAATGGATAATTTATTTATGTGCACGAGTCTCAACCAATATAAATAAAGGGAGGCGACCGTTTCCAAAATTATACTTATGTATATTTCGAATGTTACGGGTAAATAATTTTCTTTGGGGCTAAATATTGTCAAACCGGAAGTAACGAGATAGAGAAAGAACCAACAAGTGTGTAAGTTTCTTTGGCGTTTATTAATACTTTTACATGTCATTAACAGGTTTATATTTTCTGGATTGGTAGATTTAAAATCTACAAAGCATCTGTACAAACATTCAATAGCTTTTATAACATATAATCGTAATATTAAAGAGTTAACATTCGGCTACTACACTAGACAGACAATGAGTGAACGTTTCAATGAGACAGACATGCTAGACTGCACTGTCAAAGACTTTAATTTTGTGCGCTTTTCTTCATTTCATCACATCACACTTCAGTTTACACTCTGATATTTTTTAAAAGTTCTAAATAGTTTATTATTCTTTAAAACCAATGCTTTTAACAACAGTTTTAAAACAGAGCAATGAGACAAAGACATGACCTGAGACTGCACCACAATGACAATGTTATGAATGTACAGAGTTTCAAGTTGAACCTACTGCAATTAACCTGGTCAACTGGATTAAAGTCAGTAACTGTTAAAGTGTTCCTTGCAAGCGAAAACTGTTTGTCAGACACTGTTGAAAGTACTTAAAATTTATATCTTAATGACATTTCAGTTGTGTGTATCTACTTTTTCTAAATGTTTCAGATGCAAGTTGCGAAACAAGAAAGTGTTCTCCAGTAGTTTTTGATGCCTACCCAGAGAGATGCCAATAACACGGTTTCATCCGTACCATGGACTCAACATTTGCCTACAGAATGATGACCAGGTCGCTTTTAGGACAACAAGTTTTGCTCATGCTTTGACGTTTAGTGAAAAACCATTGAAACCAGGAGAGGTATTCTTGGTGGAAATAGAGAAAAATGAGAGAGGATGGAGTGGTCACCTGAGAATAGGTTTAACCCAGTTTAGTCCAGACAATAAGTTTGAATTACCACAATATGCATTACCAGATTTAGCCAATATGGGCCGATCATGGATATCAGCAATAACCAAGTCATATAATCGTGTATACACTCAAAACAATGAACAAGGCTCGTCAACTCCATACTCATCAATTCTTGGTGACACAGAGATCATCCATACACCACAGGGCTCATTCAACAGGAGTTTATTATTACCATTAAACCGACTAAATTGTGTATATCCACATTTCAAACATGACAGTCAACCAATATTGCCGACTGATGTTGGTAGTAGGATTGGAATTATGTATCACATAGTGGGGGGCTTTGCTGAAATGCACTTTATAATAAATGGAGAAGATCAAGGTCCTTGTGTTACAAATATTCCACATCAGTCAGGACCATTGTATGCAGTTGTAGATGTGTACGGAACAACCAAACAAGTCCGGATTATTCAATTATATGGAGGTATGTATCCAGATATTAAATAATATTTTCAAAGATATATCCATATTATTAACCTTAATTAATAACATAACTATGATATTTGTTAATACTTTTACCTTAATAGGCTGATGCCAATGTAGTAAATTTAATTCCTATGCCAATTGCCATTCAAGACTCTCAGACTTTGTTGAACACATGCATCTCATTAGTGTACAATTATGAATATGATTACTTATTACTATTCTTGTTTGATCAAAGGAGCATCGGTTGAAAAGGTTTTAAGCTGTTAGTTATGAATAATGAATATTAATTTTATGTAAATTAACCTTGAAAGAAGTTAGAAGCCAGAAGCTCTGTAACTGGTGTAAAATAGGATTGTATGCCTTAGGAGATGTTAAATTTTGTTAATTGACATAAACAGATTAAAAAGGTTTCACTACATGATCAGATGCATCTCTATTCAACTATTGGAGGTGTTTGTGTTTAGGTAGTTTGTTAGTTGCACCATCAACCTGTGACCTATGCTTTTATATATTTCAGTCTCCACGCTACAAAATGTTTGCAGAGACATGGTCCTACAGACAATTAAGAAATCACAAGTTAACAATCTTCCTCTGCCTAACAAAATCAAGAAGTTCTTGCGATATGAGTGTGACCTGTGATAAATTGTTATTTTGTGTGCTTCTTGTTTTCAAACATTTTATGTGACATAAATTTGTGTTCAAGACAACCAAATTGATACACATAGTTGGTTTACTATATGACCAAACAGAGAAATATATTCAAATGTATCGATGAGTCGGCTTCCAGTGACTTGATTGAACAAAATATGGTACATACATGTAGCAGAGATCATTAAGGAGTGTAAAATCTTACCATTTTCTTTGTTCCTCGTCTGTTGTGAATTTCCTTATAATTTTACTGGACTAATTTAGAAGTCATGGCCTAAGGACAGACATTTGCTTGGACTGCACATAGGTGTTTTTATATCTTCTTCATATTTGAAGTCCATAAAGAGTGCTGTAGAGTCCGGTGGTTAGCTCATATGTTTCAAAAATATCTAAACATCTGTGTAGATAAATTGTACTTCAAATGACATTGACCATGATCCTAAGCTAATTTAAAACTCCTGAAGTCAGATAACACAAATCAAACTTCAGACAAGTCTCTGGAATAACTCAATGCAGTTTCTCTTTGGATTGGCAGTAAACAATTTAAATGACAACACTGGGAAATGGTAAATTTGGTGGGAAATATCATTTAATCAATGGTCAAACTGTAAAATAATCACTGTTTGCTTTGAGAGTGTGTTGTTTTCACGGAGTGACCATGTATAAAATAGTTCTGGCAGTGTAGTGATTTCAATCATGTTTACATCACTAAATCAGTAGGCAGTCATTTATGAACACATTGTAGTAAAAATCATAATGCGTTAAATATGTGTCAAATTGAACAACAATGAAGGTTTTGCTTATGGTGAACTAAATGATGATAATAACTGTTTTGGTAAATTTAAGTTCCATTGTGTTGACATAGTGGAACGAAATTACTATAATTATAATCCAAGGCTTAGGGCATTGTTTGTGTTATATAGAATAGTTTTCATCTTCAAGAGAAAGCATAAGGATGTAAACTGTTAGTGTTACTGAGACAAGGAAGTAGATAGAGCCAAGAGCCTACTTACTAGTTAATGGCAGACTTTTATACATGTACATGGGCACTGCGAGTGTTATCAGGGGCTAGTTTACGATACATCACTACATCAGAGCTCTTATCTGACTCAAAGAGGATCATGTGAATGTATACAAAAACTACAAGGATACATGTACAGCAGTTCTATTTTTGTTCAACTAGGAAGGAACTATTACTTGAACTATTGGCTTATTTTAAAAGTACAACACTCTGAAGTATAAGCAGAGTGTTGCAGCATATTATTAGTTCCATTCAGAGATTTAACCATTAATATATTTATTCTTCAAAGAAAACCAAGCATTTGTGATCATTTTCTATGTGTCCTGCATTTCCCGACAGAAATATATCACAAATGTGAAGGGTTTTCTTGGAAGAACTAAACCTTATACAAGAAGTCAAGTAAGAGTTGTCTGGATTTGTTTGAACTAAAATTATCAAAAAAGGAGAAATAGAAGAATCGGCTGAGCGTGTGGCATTGAGTTTACTAGATAGGGCAAATAGATCTAACCTTAAAGTAAGAGTTGCCTGACTTTGTCTGAACTTAAATTGGTTGTCGAAAAATATTGAAGAATCAGTTGAGCTTGTGGCATTGAGGTTATTAGATAGGGCAATTTAATGTAAGACATGTTTGTTTGTCTGTTGAAAGGATGGTGTGTTTGTTTTTGTTTATAAGATTTGTATTCATGTGAATAATTGTTTAAGACAATGTAGGTTGTATTATGTACTACATGTTTGAAAGTGAACACCACATTTGTATACGTTTAACAAGAAATACATGTGTGAAAAAAAGGGAATCATTTGTGTTTGTTGAAATATTTTTTAGGTTTCTTGGAGAGAAAACAAGCAGTTTACATGGCACCATAATACATGTATGTGTATTATAAAATTACATAGACTTTTATACTGAAGGATGGAAGTTCTATCTGTACCTTTATTCAATAGCACTTAGAAACCTTTCGCTTTCCCCTCTCTTTAAATGCCAAACTTAATAGTTATCAATGAGTGAATGTGAAATGGTACTTATTTTAAAAGCAATTAGAATCTATTCTCTTGTATTTATAAATACCTGTACACGACTGCATGTATTCATAAACTTTAGGAAACACAAATCTGCTGCACAGTATACCATCAACAAAAAAGAGCTAACAAAATGTTATATTTCATAGAGGAAATCAAATCGAGCTAAAACCAAGTTCTAATAAAAGATGAGTATACAGGAAACAAAACTTATGTTTGTTTGGATTGTTTTTTGTTTAAATTTTGTATCTGTCTAAATAATACGGAAAGAATAAAGAAGAAAAAATTGTCATAAAATAAACCATTATGAATTACATCCTTTGCTGTCCATATTTTTATTGAATTATGCATTTCACTAAGACGGACACAAACGAAACTATAGAGCACCAGATTAACCCTCTTATCCAGCGTATACCTTAAGATTTATATTCAAATTCATTCACTGCACACATCAACCCTTTTTTTTCATGTATTTTTAATAGATATACGTATATAAGAATGGAGTAAATGGAGAGGACATTCAAAAGAGGATGTTTTGTAAAGATAATAGGACAATGGTTCAGTAAGATATTGAATAAATAAAGCTCTTGCTGTTAATCTTAGTAAATTGTTTTCTTTTTGTAGATATATTTCATTTATAAGTGAAACCACAAGGTCCACGATGATGAGAGTACACCTCTGTATTAAAATAAAACAAAAAATATACAATTATAAAGTTAACTGTGCATGTTAGCCTGGGGAGCATTTAAAACTATTTGTGACCATAACAAGTCATATACTTTTGCTGTGTAATGGTAAAGTAGATCTTCAATACAGCAGTCAAGGCTAGAAAAAAGTGTGGTCTTATATTCAAAGTCGTCCCTTTGTAGAGGTCTAGTTTACATAGTATTTCTGCACTTAACTTTTACAGCTGTGAGTATATGTCTTAGTCAGTTGAAAGTTAATACCATGGGTTGTAACTAGGACAACGAAAATTGGGGGAGTCTGTACCTATAGTAGAATGATAGTACACAAGGAATGCTTTGAAGTCGATGTACATGCTCTATATAGACTTAAGTATAGGTGCATATGTGGGGGATAGACTACCAACCATTTCACCTGCATGTAAAAGTCAGAAGTGCTTTGTACAAGTCTAGTATTAGTCAATCCTTATAACACGTGTACAAGCAGCCGATGCAACCTTGACAAAGTGGTGCATGTAGAGCACTGCACATGTACACCAATTTGTCTCAGGTTTAATCAGGAACAGTATGTCAGAATGCCTTCCTATTATATACATGTGGGCTTCGGTTCATAAAATGGCACAATGGATTTGATGAAAACGTGCATAATGAAAAAGACCCTGATCATGCAAAACTCCTCTTTCCTAGCCATTAAACAGACTGGCCTTTCTTGTATTATGATAGTGAAAGTTGTATGAAATATAAACTTGTTAAACCATAAAAAAAAAGTTCATGTGTTATGGCCAAAGCTTTTCGTCACTTGTGATGGAAACGTGGTGCTTCCTTACATGCAAGGGAACGTACTAACCCAATTTCATAGAAATCGTGTTGCATGGATTGTCTCCCTTTCAGCAGGGTTACAAACTGTGTGAAGAGGTGTGTGATTGATAACGTACTAAAATGGTGGCACAACTACACATTTACTTTAAAATCATAACATTAATGGGGTGTTAGCTGTTTGTGGTATGACAAAAGCATGAATACCATTACAAGAAGCAATGTTTAAAGCAAATCATTAAAACAGGAATGAGGATAACTCAATTCTTTTTGTTTTCATTTTTGTTTTCAAGAAAAATACATTTATTGCAATTGTTTGACATGACACATTCAGAAAGAAGGCATATTATACCTGGAGATCTAAACATGTGTTAAACACTTACACACACCAAACTTACACACAGCATTAACTAATATCACCCAACAAGTTTACATTCTGCGCTCTCTGTATATAATTATATTAGGAATGAAACAAACATTGCACAGAACACACGGGGACTGTTAATACAAGGTGTATGCTTTATACCTAAGTATGGTATACTGTTGTACCATTGGTCAGTTTATCCAACTTATGTGAGCTATCAGTCCTAGGGCAATTTAATGCAAAGGTATCCTAATGTGCCCAAAAACAAATAATTGGAAAGTAGAGCAATTTCTTTCCCTTGAACCTGCTATGTATTATTTAAATGTAAACACGTTTTCATGGTATAATATTCTACATGTATTGAATGGCACACAGCGCATACATATTGAAGCTGTAACAGTTGTTTCTTATAGTATTTAATAGCACGTAGTTGTATTTACAATAAAGTGTTATTAATGTTACATATATTTAATAGCACATTGTTGTACAGATAATGAACACTTTAATTTCTACATGAATTCAATAGCATTTTGTGAACAGAAAACGAAGGTGTCATGTGGTCTTCAGTATTCAACTTCTACAAGTATTCAATCATACAAATGGCACATTGATGCACAGAAACAGAAGTTCTTATGTATTCTACCCTATTCAATAGTCTAAACAGTTCTACAGGATTCAAACTTATACAAGAAACAAAGCCTATATAACTGGAGCATATATCATAATTGTATATATTACATGGGACCTGTAAGTGTATAAAATCATCCAACAAAAGTTACCAATATGTACATATAAATATCAACAAGTATGCATATTTTCGAACATTGAGCTGGAAGCTATGAACAGAAAAAGAGTTACCTGAATTTCACTGTTCATATAAAGATATACTATACAACAAATAGTCCTTGAGATTAAAGTACGCAAATAAAAAAAACTCTTTCGAAACGCACTACAATGAGTTCATACAAAAGAAATAATAATTGCACCACAAGTTGATAGCATAGGGATGGCAAAGGTCACCTGAAGGTAAGTCTGCAATTTCATATGGTTTTTAGTTTTATGAAATATTCGATACCAATGCAGACTTAATTTTACAAAAACTGTAGTTGAATCCCAAAGATAATATTACAGTTGACAGGTAGTATTCAAACTATTGATGTCATGGCATACATTGCTTTTATGTGCATAGTTTAGCTGTCATGAATTAAGTTTTAGAACCAGTAAACAAATTGGAATTTTTATTGTTTAGTGTTCTTTTATATTTCTAATGATCTTGTGATTTATCTGTTAAGCGCACGTGTAAATATAGTACATTGTATATACTAAAAACAATACAACAAATATCAACAAACAAACAACAGTCATAAACTTGTCTTAAACAAATGAATATGAAGAACATACAAACGAAAAAAGATCAGAAATAGTTCAACTCATTCACAAACTATGGAATGTTTTTTTGTTTTTATTATTGACACTTTAAAACCCTTAATAGATCAATAAAAAAGGCCACGTGCTCATAACTCTTTTGGCCAGTAATAGATAGATAAAGCAAAGAACACAGTATACATGTATCAAAGTTCTACTAGTTAGACTACTTGATATTAGGACCAGTCCACTATCATACCATCTACTTTAGATTGTTTTAATAGCTTGACTCAATTACACTAAAAATAACTGTTTGGAGACCAAGAATAGGTGGTCCTTATAGCGAGACAGTCAAAATATCGAGTGGTCTTATCAGCTGAATCTAACTATAACCAAACTGTCTTTATTAGCTGTTCGTTACATTGTGGAGACTTCAACCCAGCTTGCTCTTAGATGCTGTAATACAAAAAAATGAATGCCTTTTTTGCGTATGGTATGTTTTCATCTGTCTTTCTTCTATGTAGCTGTATTCTACACATGTTGGATGGGTGGATAGTTGAAGTCGTACTTTCGAGGGCATGATGATTGTGGAGCGTATTTCAGCAGGTACTCTTCATATTCTACTCCACAACTTTTTGGAGTGAAGTCTTTATTCAAGCAGATCTGTACCTGCTCTATGAGGTGATATTCTGTACCATCAGGCTGCAAAGAACAAAATAGATCAAAAAATCCATAAACAGGCTGATCACCATGTCCACACTGATGCATACACAAATGTAGTGGGAAAAAAGAAGAATGGAGAAACCAAAATCTTATGACATATCATATTTCCCCCACTTTTATTGTATATTTTATAACAATATTCTGTGTATACAATTTACAGGTTTATATGATTAATTTGAAGAAAATTCATACAATAAATGTATACATTTCTCTGATAAGTGATGACGTTAATATGGACAGACTGGCAGGGTGATTTCTATATACCCCATAAGACCTTGCTTGCAGGGTGTGTGATAAAAATGCATGGCAAGTTTTCATGGTTTAATATAAGGCACAACAAGGAGGGTGTCAAACTAACCAGTCTCATAGCTGTGCATTGTAAGATTGGCTTGAATCCTGTTGTCTTACTCACTGCATCCAGAAACTCAGTGTACTGAAATAGATGAGAACAAATGTTTTATAAGGTTATTACAAAAGGATAACCTGTCCGGCACAAAAAATATCAAGTTGTATACTTTAACTTTGTAAATTTTCAGCAATATTGTTTTATCTGTTTAGGAGGAGTTGAGCTTACTAGAAATATGGAGACGGTCAGACAGATACTATCTTTCCTACTACCAAAAGGAAAACTAAAATGTGTATGCTGTGTACAGAGAAAAATCCTGTATGCTGATTGGACAAATGATTAACTATACTCCATACAACACAATTTCACTTAAACAAGTACTTAAGGATTTTGTGTCTAAGCATTTGTAAAGTTGTTATAATAGGTAAGCATCAGTAAATAAAGAATTGAAATGAATTGATTTATTCAGAACTAAATTAAAAAGTTATTATTTTTCAGATTCAAACATTTATGGCTCATTGTTAAACTATGGTAACCAATTAATACATGCACACAAACACACACATATTATCAAACATCTGAGACTTTAATCTATGTTAACTTACACTGTACTGTTTCTTTTGATCAGGTGTGACAGACCCTCCATTTAGTATACTAAATAAAGAA
>ENA-OREC01001098-OREC01001098.1-marine-metagenome-genome-assembly--contig:-NODE-1098-length-12902-cov-12.355010_pt1 | contig 12902 bp, 6 predicted proteins | sample MGYA00248626_ERZ508543 | MGnify/ENA primary metagenome ERZ508543 (study PRJEB26211, sample SAMN05518279) | marine metagenome | isolation source: Puget Sound, Washington, USA | host: Bankia setacea... | reverse complement strand
CGTTAATAAAAATGCTTTGGTCTGTATCTATTAAAACAAGGACGTTCGCATCGGTTAATACATGTAATGGATCTTTTAAAGTTGTTTAAAGCTTTTGAAGCAATATCGTATGATTGAACAAATGTGTTCAGATGCACATAGTATTACTTTAAACCTATTTTCTTGATTAACATATTGTGACATACATGGCTACAGGGAAGTTAATATAAAGCACATACCTGACAGTAGTTGTCTCCCTTTCACATTAATCTCATACATGGCCTATATGGAAGTCAGTATACAAAGCGCATACTTTACTCACAGTAATCGCAAACATGGCTTAAAGGGAAGTCAGTATATAAAGCACATACCTGACAGTAGTTGTCTCCCTTTCCGAGTAATCGCATACATGGCTTAAAGGGAAGTCAGTATATAAAGCACATACCTGACAGTAGTTGTCTCCCTTTCACAGTAATCGCATACATGGTTTAAAGGGAAGTCAGTATATAAAGCACATACCTGACAGTAGTTGTCTCCCTTTCACAGTAATCGCATACATGGCTTAAAGGGAAGTCAGTATATAAAGCACCTACCTGAAAGTAGTTGTCTCCCTTTCCCAGTATTCGCATACATGGCTTAAAGGGAAGTCAGTATATAAAGCACATACCTGACAGTAGTTGTCTCCCTTTCCCAGTATTCGCATACATGGCCTATAGGGAAGTCAGTATACAAAGCACATACCTGACAGTAGTTGTCTCCCTTTCACAGTAATCATCGCATACGTGGCCTATATGGAAGTCAGTATACAAAGCACATACCTGAAAGTAGTTGTCTCCCTTTCCCAGTAATCGCATACATGGCTTAGAGGGAAGTCAGTATATAAAGCACATACCTGACAGTTGTTGTCTCCCTTTCACAGTAATCGCATACATGGTTTATAGGGAAGTCAGTATACAAAGCGCACACTTTACAGTAGTTGTCTCCCTTTCACAGTAACCGATCCAAATATCTAGCAGTTGACCGTTGTGAAATTAAGTCTGTTTGACAATGACAATTAATTGCATGGAAGACAAAATATTCTGGTGTACATGCATTTTTAACCTAGTACCAATTCACCTGTATACATTAAGAAATTTCAACACTAAAGTGCCTTTCTACAATACATGTCAAATAATGAAGTATGACTTTAATTGAAAGCATTTAGGAAAAGAGAATTGCCGTTGGTCTTACAAAGTTGATGTATTTTCATGTTTTTATTAGATTACCTGATGTACTTTTACCTTAATCAGGCATCCCAGATATTTTGATTCTATCTAGCTATTCTTGAAGGGTATACCTTTAGTTTTAACTGTTAATATGTTGTCAAATCACGTGGATAGTTTACTGTCTGATATGTGAAGGTGAAAGCTGAACTCAAATGTAGATACTAAGCTTTGTCCTTGGTGTATCCTTAAACTATGTATGTGTAAGTATCCATTTGTAATGAGGACAAGTGAACCTTTCATATACATTTACATGTGTATGTACATCTAATGTCCAATACGTGGTATGTATATATAATGTCCAATACGTGGTATGTACATATACTGTCTAATACGAGGTATGTATATCTAATGTCCAATACGAGGTATGTACATCTAATGTCCAATACGTGGTATGTATATCTAATGTCCAATACGTGGTATGTATATCTAATGTCCAATACGTGGTATGCACATTTAATGTCCAATACGTGATATGTACATATAATGTCTAATACGTTGTATGTACATATAATGTCCAATACGAGGTATGTATATATAATGCCTAATACGTGGTATGTATATCTAATGTCCAATACGTGGTATGTATATCTAATGTCCAATACGTGGTATGCACATTTAATGTCCAATACGTGATATGTACATATAATGTATAAAACGTTGTATGTACATATAATGTCCAATACGAGGTATGTATATATAATGTCTAATACGTGGTATGTCCACTTATTTCTATAACCTACCTAATACATATTTTCCTTTAATGTCATATAAGTTGATTAATTTATGGAACTTGTGAACGACTCTCTGTATCACCTTGGTGGATATGTATTGCTATGTGGTTTATGCCTGTAAATGTACATAAATAAGACAAACTTATTGGTGTTTATTCTTGATAAATCTTGACTTAGGAATGGAGTATTGTAAACATCTCTGTTATTGTCTCTGGAATGTCCCCTTGCGTTTGTATTGAGTGGTCGTGAGTTTCCCTCTGTCGACAGGTGAAAACACGTAACACATACACAATTATTTCACATCAAAACATGTTTCTTATTTGCATAATATTTATTTACAAAAAACAAACTATTAACAAATATCAAAGATTGTTCAGCGACTGACACTACACATATAATATAAGAACTAAAATAAAACGACAAATGTAAAACATACTCTAACGAACGAGGACCAGTTCAACAGTAAGGTAAATGTGCAAAACTATAGAAGTATATACTTTTATATGGCACATTATTTAAAAAAATGCTCATAACTTTCTGAACAATAGATTTACAGAGTGCTTCATAGAAACAAAACCGAATGCAATGTTTACACCACTACTATACCACTGACCAGTATAGTTTGATTCTACACTACAAGACCACTGACCAGTATAGTTTGGTTCTACACTACAATACCACTGCACTGACCAGTATAGTTTGATTCTACACTACAATGCCACTGACCAGTATAGTTTGATTCTACACTGCAATACCACTGACCAGTATAGTTTGATTTTATCATAATGCACATATCATTAAAATGCATGAACCTTTCTTCAATACTGAAATATAATACTTATCTTATGAACTTAAACAACATTACGTAGGTACATTCATTACACACTTGATATTACATACAGGGAACTAGACGCATACAGGCAGTGTGTATAATGATGCGTACCGTTTAATATACCTGAATAAGTGGTAAAGTCTGTCTATCATAAAACATATACAGTTGACAAAATTGACCACTACTGCTAAGTAAATAAAGTGAAAATCAATAAACTGCATATCTGACTAAAAACGGAATATTCACAAAAACTGTTTCATAAATTCAACTTATTATTCAAAATATGTGTTAGTATACTTGTAGATGAATGTTTTCAATATCTGATTATATCTCACATAGTTTTTTTAAATTTGAAACCTCATGTATTTACACTTGGAAACAAATTCATTTAACGTTGAATTGTCTGGTTACAGTTAATGTATAATCACACATTGCAGCATAGTAAGGTATGGATTGTTTCGTAATATCTGGGTATTAACGAGTGATCTGGGTCGTTTAACCGCCCCTTGAGATACCTATTGTCCCCTACTTGAGATCAGTGTTACTAGCCCCGGTGAGTTTACGAGGCCTTCATATTGCTGAGGACGTTGATGAAGGTATCCAGGAAGATATCGGTGTGATACTTCTGGAACAGCAGAGTTGGACGTAAGCGCAGGGTTTTTGTACCACAGGCGCCCGTGTGTACCCCTAGACATGAAAAGAAAAAAACACAAATAATAATGTCTGCATATAAAAAAGGTGCACCCAAACGTTCAGGTAATATAATCTGTAATGAGAGACGTTTATATTGTACATACAAACAGATATATCCAGCTAGGAGTTTGTATTTCTTATCAGAATGTTGACCTCCTTCCATAAAACGTATATCCTATTATGTTAACCGGAAGTAGCTAATTGTAAACGGGTTTGATCAAAGGTAAGTTGATTTAAAACAACTACATGAATCGGTCAAACTGGATCATATTGTTTAATCCCTTGACAATGATGCAAGCATGTGAGATAATCTATTTAAGATAAGTTGAGAGTATTAGCTGTACCCTAACCATAGGGGGACGTTAAGTTATAATTTAGTTCCACATACCCTTTTCCCTCATTTTGAATATGGCAGTATCTCTGGTGATGGTATCCTTGAAGTCAATAGAACAGAAAGTACCAAGTCCACGTGTACTGTTGAGCGTGCCTGGAAACATTCCCTACAACAAAACAACAACACAGCATGAGTACAATATAGTAATTCTCTCTTCGTCTTAACGTGTGTGCATATTTAGACAATTCTCACTAAGGAAACGTCATCGTGAGTATTTGACCGTGTTCTGGTTTATAGTACCTGTAAAACGACAAGCTTTACAAACAGCTATAAGTTAGCTTCCAAGAATAGAATGGAATTTATAGTACATAATAAACTTTGTCCTATCGAGGATACACAACCCGCCGCGTCCTGACCTGTAGAGAGGCAATCTACCAATACGGACACTAGAAAAGATATAGACAATATGTATTTCTGAGACGCATGCATATAGTGACACCGGTTTAGGGAACCAATAACTCAACATATGTAACCTACTCTTCCACAGTTATCAATTGTTCAATAATGAATCAAATTGTTTTATCTACCAGATACAAATAAATGAAGCCTTCGATTACATCTTTTCTATAACTATCATACCTGAATTTGTTTGAGCCCTGCTTGCAAATAGGATCCCGTCTCGTTGACACCGGTCAGAAGGTCATCTCTCTTTACCACCTTGACCACCTCCTCTAACAGAGCCACCTTGCTCGGATCGCCCGTCCAAGTGTTGAAAATACGATGACCCTGTAATATGGAACAATGCCAGTGTAATTGTCTTTTTCCGTTTGATGCTGCATGCATATGTGTTAGTTATATAGCAATAAACGTTATATTAGTGGAACCAAATAATGAGCTGTTATCTATAAAGTTAACGGTGTATTGAGGTAGAAGTACAGGTTAAAGTTCACGCATATTGAAATACTTAATTGGTCCCAATGGTTTAACGTCTAAATAGTGTTTGCATTGGGCTCTGTTGTGCATATGTGTTGGTGTTGTTTGTTGCATCGAATTAAATAACGTTGCAATGTACTATTTGTCAGTTCCGTAATTTTGGTTTTGTGGTTGGTCTTTCTAGCCTCGTACCTTTCTCAATGAACCAGTACTAAGGATTTCTATTCCACTTTTCCCATATGTTTTAGACGTGGGAATCGAAACACACTTAACCGAATCTTAGAACAAACAGAAGATTTAACTTATATCGTCCGTTATGTGCCTATGGTGGCGTAGCAATAGTTAATTTTCTTTGTGTAAAGTTGAAGTATTTGTTATTTCTTTGACATTAATCTTTGTCATGAAATCTACCTCTACTGGTCTGAACTCGGGTTTGAGGTAGAATCCTCCAGTCAACATCTTCTTACTGAACGTGACAATATCAGGTGCATCTGGTAGGTTGAAATGTTCGTGTGCCCAGAACTTTCCCGTAGCACCACATCCGGTCTGTACCTCGTCAATGAGCAAACCTAGCCCGTACTGTGTGAGAAAAGAAGCGGAAGCCGTGCTTATTTGTAGATATGTGTACACCTCATAATGATAAAGTGGTCTTTGAGATAATATATTCTTTCATAACAGATTTGCGCTATCCCCCAAAATATAAAACTAGTAAGCAATGGCCAATGATAAAAGCCTTACAAAACAAAACGTTTCAACGATCTAACAGATAGCCTTCATTTGAAAAAAATAAAGTCTTTATATAAAACAATATCAATCCTTTCCATGTCACTTGGTAAGCTAGTGACATGTTACTAAATGAACCTGTATATTACAATACAGTACAGAGATTTCTCGCAATTCCAGATAAGATTAAGTTATTTTTGGTTGTGGAAGTCGTACCTTTTTCGTGATTTCCTTGAGCCCCTGGAAGAACGCTGGCGTGCCGTAGTTGTCTCCACCCTCGGCCTGTATGGGCTCAGAGATGATACCAGCCACTAAACTGCCCTTCTTCCTATACTCGTTTATCTTCTCTTCAACCTAAATATAGGAGATATTAAAATAAGTTAATAGGTAACAGAAAATAATTACAAATCATAACATCACAGATCCTACGCCTTTTGTTTTGACCTCAAGTTTTAGTTTATATTTGTATGACAAAAATAAACTTAACGAGTGTCTTAAGGTGGATAATTTGTTACACTGTGACATTCTATTTCATAAAAAACATTTTCGGCACAAAAAAAGGTCAACATACGAGTATGTAAATGACAAATACAATGTTTCTTATTGCCTGTAGGTGAATACATTTGTTCAAGACGTTACCTTCTAAGTGTAAAGATAAATATATTGCAGCTGTTTCGGTGATCCTTCTATTTTTCTTTATAGTTTGTTTATAAGTGTTTGTGTTATTTGGGTGTATACGTAAATATATATGTTAACATAGAAACTTTTGCAGCAGCAGAAATAGTTGTGTTATAAGGGAACCAACCATAGCTAAGCAGCGTTGTTCCTCGGCCCTATTTTCAGCCACGTGATCCTCCAATGGGTATTTTAGGACAGGGAAGTCTGCGTAGGGCCAGTCTGGAGCTGGGAAGTCCAGTTTATGATGCCATCTGGAGTGGGAGCAGGCCAAGGAAGCTGCAAAACACAGGGCGACATAAGTTTATAAAGAATGACTAACCAAACCGTTACTTCTATAAAAGTAGGAATCCTAGATTGAACAGTGTGCGATTGTTTGTCAGATTCCATAAATACGCCAATGTTAGCACGTTTGCATTTCATCTCGACAACACATATGAAACTATAATTAGCTAAGCTGTCTATCATATAATACCTATTCAGAATGACGTCATTGTAGTAAATATCATGTATCAAATAGATAACACATGTAGTATTTCTTATTCAAGAACCTTTGTTGTAAGCATGGACATTTGAACTATGCAGACTCATCAGACTTGTTTACGCTGTGAATACTAGTAAACTTGACTGATATTTAAGAGCTGTCAAATGTCAAGTTGCATAGTGTTTTTTTGTGTTTTTGAATTCTTCCAGTAACTGTAGTCACGTTCGATTTAATATTATGCCAAGTCTTAAATGTCTACGCGTTCTTATTTAGGTCACATGACATAAAACAAATTCTGTCACCTAAAACGATTCAAAATGTATTAATTTCGAGTGTCGAATTTACTGACTTGAAAGTTCATGATTTTTCATACTGCGCATTCTACTCGAGCTTCGGCTGCAAGTGTATTTGTGGGATGCCACTGCACGTTCATATTACTATAGTTGTGTATAATGCCATTGAACGAACGAATTTGAATACGTTTAGGTCTTGAATTTACTTAATATTGTGTTCATAGTATTAGAAAACACCTGTGATATATGACCATGGTTCCACGTATTATGTCGCATACGGGTTGCAATATCTCTTATTTCATATCGTTACATGGTTGTAATTTCAGATTATCAAGAAACAATGTATTGCAGTTTTGCTAAGGTCACATGCGTGTAATATTTGAATTGATTGTCTCGTTACATAACTTACCCATTGTTCTCCCATGGAATGAGTTCTTAAACGACAGCATGGAAAGGTTGGGTGCTCCCGGAGCCTCGTTATAAACGCATGACTCGAGGTCCTGCTGGGTGGGCTCTTTCCCGCCACGGACGTCTCTCTGAAGGTTACAAACGTACACACTATTACACCCATGAATAGTTAATGTATCTTGATAATTTATTATATCACTTAATGTGGTACACATATTTGTTTTCAGTTTCAGCCCTATGTTGCGAACACATCAATGAATTAACGGTCCTGGATTGGCCGTAAATTGTGACGTCAACATCCAAAGAAACATAGTCTAATTGTAACCTCGGATGACATTTAACAATATATATCTCAAAAACATTATCTTACATCCTACTTACCATGTATTTCATAAAGATGGCCTTTATTCCATGCTCCACCGAGCACGTACCACAAGCCATTGTCTGCACATTGCTCATACCAGGTGGCGATACCTATAACATAATTAGCATGCGTTAACGTATTAGCCCACGTGTTGTCTGAGCACCATAATGGAAATATGGGTTTACCCTTTTTGTGTCATCCATGGTGCTGGGTGCATGGTCATAGTCTATATTTATATATTTGTCTGTACAGTTTGTATTTTGCTATGTATGCTTTCCTAATACCAAAATGCATCTATCTATCTATGTAACAATGTAAGTACTACGTATAACGTTTGTTTCACATACTTTGCATTATTAGACCATTGAAACGAAACAACATTTTGCTTTACATCAAATCACAACGTGTCAAAGAATATTTATATGTAGTTTTTATGGATATGTATCGATTGACTTGCCGATGAATCATACTCAAGGCATGAAGGTACAACCTTAATGGTTTTAACTTGATGACGGATTGCGTCGACGAAATAATATGTATACTAGTTGAGACTCTAAGTTGATATGTGTAACACTTACAGATAGCAGTGCATTCTGGAGACGATCTACCCAGTCTCCTGGCGGGTAAATACCAAGTGCTGGTCTGTTCACAATCGATACCTATAACATAATAAAAGAGTACCATCACGCTCGTGTTCTCATATAGCTCAGCATGGTTACAAGATAGATTACCAACCGTTTATATTAAAGACGTTTTATTTTACACAATCTTGTTATTCTGAATTTATGAATATGAAAATGCACTACATGTCATAAACTGAATTATTATTGTTATTTTGGAAAACAAATGTTTAACATTAAAACAAGAGAAAAATCTTGAAACTATTACTGGAGTTAATTTATCATAACATATGAAAAACAAATATACAGTCCAGTATTCGTAGCTTGGCACAAACTTTAACAAAAATTGGTTTCCGCCCATATTTTCTACAAAAGGACAGTCATAAATCACACAAGTTAAATACTTAAATACAGTCGTTGTATACCAACTATTCTTCTCAGTTGCTGGTCGTTAGGACGTTCTGGAATAAGAAAGCTTTCAGAAAAGAACCGAACTCTATCATTCCATACATGGTACAACTCAGGACCACGTGTTCACAAAACGAGTATAACAACTCGATGCATTCTACTAGTTTAGCCCTTTATGATGAGATGAACGGATACATTACCGCTTGTGCTGTCTGAGCAAAATAGGATCATTCGTGGCCATTACATTTTTTGTTTGTATTTCTTATATCTTATCTACTTTGATTTCTGTTTTCTCTTTTGTGAACACGTATGGAACTGCAATTGAATTCGAATACTAACAGTCAAAGTTCGACATGTGACTCTCTCTGGCACACCCACAAACTCACACACTCGTTAATATTCAAATACATAATAAAATAAGGTCCGCAGTAAGACTTGTTCGAACTAATATTGAAATTAAAATAGTTCGCTTATTTTAATTTAGGTAATGGTACTGCATTTTAATAAAACCCATCTCAAAGTGTTTTAGCAGATTCGATACATCGTCAACTTCAGAACAATATATGTATAAGTTTATAACATTAAAAAAAACATATAGTGTACAGCACTTACCCCGTAAACCTGAATTTTGTCAAGAATACGGATCGGTGTATTTTCAACACGTTTCTTATTCTGACAGTTGACCGATGTCATTGCCCACAGATGATGTTAAACTTTGTTATTTGGTTTCTTCTACTCGTCTTGAATGATTGATAAACATGTATCAACCAGCTTAATTCATTGATATTTGAAATTAAATGTTCATAACGGTTTAACAAAACTTGTTTTTGATGTATTTAAATCGTTTTACAAACGTGTTTTATGATATCATCAAATTGATTTACAAACACCTCTAATATAATCGGGGTATGGTACAAACACATTGTTTCGAATTCATGCGTGTTTTGCAAACACAGCTGTATTAATATCGGATAAATAATTAATCACTGATACTCAATGATCTGTTTGGTACGGAACACACCTTATCACACAAACTACACAACAGTACGACACATATAACGTTTAATAAAGAAGATAAACATACTTCATAAAGAATAAAACTTACAAGGTTTTTAGGATCTGTAAGCGATGCCAACATACCCGGGTGGTTATAACCTGCAAGAGAAACCACGAGCAGTGTTAATGCCAATAGGTTGCGTTGTAACGTTGCTTCAACCATATTACAAATGTGTATGTGTAGTGTGTTAAAAAGTATCAATAGAAATCATCATAACCCATGTGCATGAAACAAATATTTCACACTGAATGAAGCTTAATCATGACTGTATTTCTTAAATTTCAGTTGTCTTCTACATGTACTTACACTACTGAACGTGCTTCAATAATATAACGGCACAAGTTCCCACATGTTCGACGCTTTCTTTAGGCTTTATAACATTTTGTGTTTTCAGGAGTATTGATGCTAATTATTTTAACATGTCTTATGTGATTTAAAAATATATAGTGACGCCTACCCAGCGGTAATGAGGCAATCTGGGTGAAGACATCAAGAAGTACATTTCCGTCTACGTCAGCCAAGTAGTTGCCCTGGCTCTTCTCGTAGTCACAGAAGAAATGCACCGCCGACGTATTCTGCAGAGAAAACCAAATACACATTTTATCTCCACTGCTAAAAAAAAAATGTTAAGTGTTGTTAATTTGTTTTTTGGTTTTACTATATTGAATGAGCGAACTCAAATGAAATAAAAGTAAATCTGCCATACAGCCCTAAAACATAAAACCCAGCATAGAACCTATAAAGTCAATGTATATTTCAGAAATACAAAATAAAGTTTCGTGAAAAAGTAGTCAGACCTTTTTAAAGGGCAGGTAGTATATGTTTAATCTTGAGATGTAAGTGGTTTAATGAGGTTCGACCTCTTTTATGCAAGGGCCGTTAGGCATAAACAAGTTTCATATTCATTGGCAGGTATAAGCTTTCAAACGTTATCGTTTAATAAACAAGTAAACACATTCATTACGTAAGCAAGGTCACACGTGAGTTTATCTTATCTATTGTTAGCAATACAGATCAAATGCGTCAACTTGTCTTGAACCTTCCAAGAATCGGTATCAATGCATTCGGCATCACGATCTGGTATAAACCTTGTACGCAAACAAATACACTGGTCAGCTGCTTGTGGTGAGTGCACATACATATTTATGTAATGTGTCCTTCAGTCTTGAACGGCCAATCAACTCTATATTACCTATGTTCCATGGCCATAAGTACCCTGACCTTAAAAACAGACACTCGGGGTATGATACAAGAGCACGATGCTTTAAGCAACCACTAGAGACAAATTAAATATATTATATCGGAACTAGTTCAGCACCAAGTCACACAGATAACGTTGTAGGTTGCAACCTGTGAACAGCAGATAAACAGGATGAACCGCTGTCCAGTCAAGTGCTTTTACAATAAGATGACTTACCTGTATTTGGTCAAGCTCCTTTAACAGTTGTCTGGATTTTGGTCCAGGTATTTCAGTAACAACGCTTGGTCCATGGGGTTCGCATTCTATGAACTCTGTCTGCCTTACCGATACCGACGATATAGACTTCTGACCTGTAGGAACAAAATAAAGATTCGTTAATTCATATACGCGAGTTTTAGACTTGAGAACTGTTTACAGTATGTGAATACCCTGACAAGGCTGTATAACCTCGAACCTAGACCAGTTTAATAATACAGTCATCTCATGTTGACACGAAAAAGTAATATTTGAAGTTAACATATAGTATGTCTTTCTTCTGTACGATTGTGATAGACAGAAATCAAATATAGCCCAATTCGTGGATAACAACAACAGTTTACGTCCTTGGTTTACGGTCACTGAAACAGCTTTTGGACATTCGTGATAGGTAGACAATGATAGTGTACATATCCTGGTAGTCTTTTCTCTAATGATTAGTGAAGAGTTAAATAAATAGTTCGGCAGTTATAGATTTGAGTTCAGCTATTTACCATTTACCGTTTACCATTTTCTGTTATGATTGTCAGTGTAATAATGACCTTCTACATATTACAAACGTAAGCTAAATTGTTGTGCTACTCAAACTGGCTATATTAAGATCGTTAAACTAATTTATTGACGGGTGTTCCAAGACGTCTGGACAGAAACGGCAGGTTATATAGCAAACAGTTACCATAACATACTTTATTTTTAGAAGGTTACATGATAAGATTTAACAAAAATAATTTCAAGAAATGGCTCAAATGTTATATGGAATCAAATGTAAGGCGTATTTTTCTTTTACAAATCAATAAGGCGCCCATTAACAGCATCAGCTATTTCGCTTATTAGATTTCTAACTTTAAGCAGGTAGAAACAACTGAGTGACCAAAGCAACGCTGTCGATAGTTTAGTGACACTAACAAACGAATCCTAAATACGAGTTGATGTATACAAAGCTAAATGTTTACGTTATATGTCTGCAGACGGTCGCATTATAACGCACGTTTTTATATCAAGTTAAAACCACGCGTACATTTAACTCATCGTCCGTTGTAACGTAAGCTAGTAACATTGTCAAGCACTATTTCATAATCAACTTATGATGAACTATTCGCTAAAAAGTAGTTGAATCCACATTTTATAGCGATACAAATAGGGTGTGTTTGTATATGCTTTAACCTTCACATTGGCTAAAACTGGTGTAATGGTGTGTATAATGAGTCGGTAATTGGCTCTATGCCTAGGTGCTCAAAACGTTTATGTGGAACCAAAGTATATATACAAACAGTAAATATTAGTAGCTCGTTACGAACAATAACATGTCCACAAAGGAGTAATGAACACTGTAGCTCTGTGGAATGATAGATGATATGGAGTTGGCACATTTAGCACGACATATCAATGAATGTATCTCGTACTCGGGTTTGCTAGTTTAGGTCTGACAGCAATACATGAGTTAACCGGTGAGTGTGGCGGACTTACATGAGTTGTTGTTACTCGCATTTACAACCTAGTCATATTAGCCAGACTGATATAAATACCGGATCCCCCCACCCACCACCCAATAACTCAAAGCCGAAACCTTATAAACACGTTCACCTGTGTGTGTGTGCGTGTGTGTGTGTGTGTGTGTGTGTGTGTGTGTGTGTGTGTGTGTGTGTG
>ENA-OREC01001097-OREC01001097.1-marine-metagenome-genome-assembly--contig:-NODE-1097-length-12906-cov-4.136877_pt1 | contig 12906 bp, 10 predicted proteins | sample MGYA00248626_ERZ508543 | MGnify/ENA primary metagenome ERZ508543 (study PRJEB26211, sample SAMN05518279) | marine metagenome | isolation source: Puget Sound, Washington, USA | host: Bankia setacea... | reverse complement strand
GGACATTATAGTCGCCCACAAACGATGGCTAGGAACTCATGCAGACGCAGAAGGGACAGTCACCATTGGATAATATGTAAAAAAATCATTGGTCGAATTACGAAAGATAAAAGTTTTAAGATAATAACCGTAAATATTCGAAGAGCGGCGCGCACGAGAACGAGTTGATCAGGTTAAACCATTGACAGAGCGTGGTTAGCTTCAGCCCGTATTAATACACTGGCCAGTGGGTGTCCCCGTGAACACTCTTACGCAAAAAAGGGCTAATGAAGCCGCTCAACGAATACGCGCAACGCTAGGGAGTACGCGAGATTCCGCGCAACCTAACTACGGTACACTAGAGGTACGTGTTGAGTCTCCAGTGCAGCGATCAGCGAGTGAAGCTAATAGTTGTACATATGAAGATATTAACAACCAGCCTATAGAGGAATGGGGTGATGAATTCGATTGCGCATAAACGCGCAAATCATACTCTGGCGCCAGCGCAAAAACCCCAACTAATCCAGCCAAGCCCATAGCCGTCCAAACCCGTCTTCTGCTACATTAGTACCATTCTAATAAATCCCTGCGCATCAACGAGTTACGCTCGATATTTATTCGAAAACGCGAACAAGTAAACGCGCACTGCACGCAAAACAACCACTTTAGGAACACTATGTCATCCAAGCTAACACTGGCGCGCCTTGAGTCTCTACTATTCCGTGCCTGCGACATCCTGCGCGGTAAAATGGACGCCTCAGAATACAAAGAATATATCTTCGGTATGCTCTTCCTAAAGCGCATGTCTGACCAGTTCGATGCCGACAGCGCTACTATTGCGGCGCAACTCCAGGCGGAGGGCCACGAACAGGCCGATATAGAATTGCTGCTGGACGACCCCACCCAATACGCCTACTACGTGCCAGAACGCGCGCGCTGGTCAACGCTTAAGCACATCAAAGAAAACGTCGGCACCGAGCTGAACAAAGCCCTGGCAGAACTGGAAGACGCCAATGCCGCCAAGGGCCTGCAAGACGTACTCAAACACATCAACTTCAACCGCAAGGTTGGGCAAAAACCCATGAGCGATGCCACGCTGGTGCAATTTATCCAGCACTTCAACGGCATCCCCCTGGCGAATGGTCACTTTGAATTTCCCGATCTCTTAGGCGCCGCCTACGAATACCTCATTAAATATTTTGCCGACAGCGCCGGTAAAAAAGGCGGCGAATTCTATACCCCGGCGGAAGTGGTGCGCCTATTGGTGGAGTTGATTGAACCCGGCGAAGGGCACGAAGTGTACGACCCCACCTGCGGCTCCGGCGGTATGCTCATACAAAGCAAACAATACGTGGAAGAGTGCGGCGGCAACGCCCGCAATGTTCACCTGTTTGGGCAAGAGAGCAACGACGGCACCTGGTCTATCTGCAAGATGAATATGATCCTGCACGATGCCGGTGGTGCCGCCATTGAAAACGAAGACACCCTCGCCAAACCCCAGCACACCAAAAACGGTGAAATGCGCGCCTTCGACCGGGTTATCGCCAATCCGCCGTTTTCCCAAAACTACAACAAGTCCGAGATGATCCTCACCAGCCGCTTCCACACCTGGCTACCAGAGGGCGGCAAAAAGGCGGACTTAATGTTTGTGCAGCACATGGTGGCCAGCCTCAAACAAAGTGGCCGCATGGCCGTGGTAATGCCTCACGGCGTATTGTTCCGCAGTGGCGAAGAGCGCGCCTGCCGCCAAAGAATGATTGAAGACGGCCAACTGGAAGCCGTAATTGGTTTACCCCAGGGCTTGTTCTATGGCACCGGCATACCCGCCTGCGTATTAGTGGTAAACAAGAACAAAGCCGCAGAGCGCAAACACGTGATATTTATTAATGCCGACCGCGACTACAAAGAAGGCAAAAACCAAAACAGCCTGCGCCCGGAAGATATCGAGAAAATGACCCATGTGTACCAACACCTGGCCAAGGGCGGTGAAGATATTCCCAAATACGCCAAACGCATTGCCATAGAAGACCTGGCCGCCGAAGACTACAACCTGAATATTCGCCGCTACGTGGACAACAGCCCAGCGCCAGAACCCCACAATGTGCGCGCCCATTTAAATGGCGGCGTGCCCCAAAGCGAAGTGCAAGCCCTGGCACACCACTGGCAAAACTATGCAGGCTTAAAAGACGCGCTGTTTACGCAAAGGGCTAACACCGGGCAGGAAAGCAAAGCGCAAAGCGAAACTTACGTAGATTTTGCGCCCGCGCTGGTTACGGAAACTGGCGAAGCCAATAAAGCGGCCATAAAGCCCCTTATCGAAAACCACCCCAGCCTATGCGCCAAACACGCACAGTTTATGGCTGCCTTAAATCAATGGTGGAACCAACACTTTATTCCTGAATTTTACCAACTGGGCGACCAACTCCCCGGCTCCAAAGGCGTATTTGCCCTACGGCGCGATGCACTCAACAGCATTGTCGAGGCACTGCTGCCGCAAAACCTGTTGGATATTTACAAAATACGCGGCGCAATGGCCAACAATTTTAAAAAACAGGAGGCCGACCTTAAATCCATCGCCAACAGCGGTTGGAATGCCGAGCTAATCCCCGAGCAAGAAATACTGGCCTCGCAGTTTCCTGAAGTATTAGCGGGTATAGAAAAAGATCAGGCGCGCATCAGTGAATTAGAGGCGCTATTTGCAGCGGCAAATGAAAGTGACAGTGAAGGAGAGCATTCAGGCAGTGATAGTAGCGACGAGAGTGAAAAAAGTGGTGCACTGCCCAAAGCCAAAGTCACCGAATTAAAAAACAACAAAAAAGAGCATAATGGCCAACTAAAAGACCTAAAAAAAGAGCTGCGTTATCTGAAGAAAGACACCAGCGTTGAGGCCACAGCACGCAGCGAAGAACTTAACCAACACATTGCACAGCGCACAGAAGCTGTTCAACAAATCGACCAACAACTGGCTGCGCATACCGCCTTGGAACAGGAACTGAAAAACCTGAAGGCGGGCTTAAAAGATAATGAAAAGAAACGGGATGATTTAATTGATGCGGCGCGCGCAAAAATAGATGCGGAAGAAGCTAAAATACTGATTGAAGCGCGTTTTCGTCAAGACTTGCAAACAGAACTGGAAGCCTATCTGCGCGCCTTTACTACCGATTTAGTAAAAAGCGTGGAGAACCTGCACAATAAATATGCGGTGACCGTTAAGCAGATATTGAGTGAGCGGGATAAACAGGCGGATTTGTTGGATGGGTTTATGCGGGAGTTGGGGTATGCGTAGCCAATTGAAGGATTTGGCGGTAGTTGAATACGGAAAATCGCCAAATGAAGTGAAAGACGAGCGTGGGGACTTTCCTGTGTACGGTACAGGAGGGTTGGTTGCAAAGGCGAATGATTACCTGTTTGATTCTGAGGCAATTATTGTTGCTCGTAAGGGAACTTTGGATAAACCCTCGTACGTTAATGGCAAGTTCTGGGTTATTGATACGGCATATGCCGCTATTGTCAAAGAGGGTAATTTCCCTAAATGGCTTTACTATTGCCTTCTTAATTTTGACTTAAAAAGCCTGAATGAGGCTACTGGTGTTCCAAGTATTAGTCGTGATTTTTTGTATAAAACACAATTTTATACACCCAGTTATGAACACCAAAAAAAAATCGCCAAAATCCTAACCACCGTCGATAAGCTAATCGAACAAACCCAAGCCCTTATCGACAAATACACCGCGATAAAACAAGGCATGATGGCCGATTTATTTACGCGCGGCATCGACCTAAGCGGCACACCCGAAACCAACAACAACTACGGCCGACTCCGACCCAGCGTCGAACAAGCCCCCGAACTTTATAAAGAAACCGAATTGGGCTGGGTGCCGAAGGAGTGGGAGGTTACGACGCTGCAAGAAGTTTCCAGAGTAGAAAGAGGGAAGTTCACCCATCGCCCACGCGACGACTCTAAGTGTTACGGAGGAACGCATCCATTTATTCAAACTGGAAGTGTTACTAAAGCCAATGGTGGGTTTATTCGTAACTATTCGCAAACGCTATCCGAGTTCGGAAGAAGTGTAAGTAAAGAATTTCCGGTGGGTACTATCGCTGTAACTATTGCTGCGAATATCGCAGATACTGCAATTTTGGATATGCCAATGTGTTTTCCGGATAGTGTTGTAGGAGTGGTCGTAAATGAAGATGTAGCTGAAGTTCGCTTCATCGAGGTCATTATCAAACTAAACAAACCCCGTTTAGATGCGTTGGCACCGTTAAGCGCGCAAAAAAATATAAACCTGGAAGATTTAAGGCCTCTCAAGATCCGATTGCCACCAATGAAAGAGCAAAGGCAAATTTGCAATAGGTACAATACGATCCAAAAAAATATTGATACTAATATTGTTCAAATGGAAAAGCTTAAGCTTCAAAAAAAAGGCCTAATGCAAGACCTGCTAACCGGCAAGGTTCAAGTCAACGCCTAACATAATAAAAGCCACGACAAACGGAATGCCTTTATGTCTGAATATCAATTTGTAGAAAAACCTTTGCTACAACAACTGGCCTCCATGGGCTGGCAGATAATCGAACACGGCAAGGGCATTCCGCAAGATCCAACCCAAAGCTTACGCACCAGCTTTAGGGAAGTGTTATTAAAAAATGAATTTATTGAAGCAGTGCGAGACCTTAACCCCATGGATGGGGCGTATGCCGAAAATTTGTCGGGAACAAATTCGGCGAAAGCTGTCGACGGCAATACCTGGCTAACCAACGCCCAATGCCAACAACTCTTCGAAGATTTTAGTTATTTCGACACCACTAATTTATTGGAAGCCAACCAAACCTTTTTGCAACGCTTGTACAAATGGCAAGTAGACAGTAACGAAACCACTGGCGAACAAGACCCGGTGGTAACGATTATTGATTTTGATAACTGGCAAAATAACCGCTTTGTTGCCATTAACCAATTTCGTATTGATACCCCGGGCGTCGAGGGAAACTGTATCATCCTTGATATTGTGTTATTCGTAAACGGCTTACCCTTGGTGGTGATTGAATGTAAAGACGTTAACAGTTTTACCAGCGATGCTATGTATCAAGCCATAGAACAAATGCGCCGCTATGCAGACTTGCGTGATGATACTCACGAAGCAGGCTTAAAAGAAGGCGAACAGAAACTGTTCTGGACAAACCAGTTAATGGTGGCCACCTATGGCCGGGATTGCAAAGTTGGCACCATTACCTCCAGCGATGACTACTACTTTAACTGGAAAACCATTCACCCCGACACAACACCCTATACCGATAATGTTATCGGCGAGCACCGCCCCCAGGAACAACTGGTGCAAGGCATGTTGCACCCACAGCGCCTGCTGGACATTACCCGCAGTTTTACCCTGTTTATGGATGCCGGTGGCACGCGTGTAAAGGTGATTTGCCGTTACCAGCAATACCGCGCGGTAAGCAAAATAATCAATAAAATGCGGGCGGGCAATAATGGTACAGAACGCTCTGGTGTTATCTGGCATACCCAGGGCAGTGGTAAATCCCTCACTATGGTCTTTTTGGTGCGCCGTATGCGGCGTGAGCCAGCACTGAAGAGTTATAAAGTGCTAATGATTAACGACCGCAAAGATTTGGATAAACAACTGGGCGAAACCGCTGCACTTACCGATGAAACCGTGTACAGAATTAACAGTGTGGCAGACGTAAAAGAAAAACTGACCAGTGATTCCTCTACCTTAAATATGGTGATGGTGCATAAATTCCGCGAAGAGGACGACAGTAATGCCACCGCTTACGTTGCGAGTGTATTACCGAGCAGTAAAAAGCACCAAGTGACAGACAGCGAAGCGGCTGAATACAAAAAAGTTGCCGAAGGGGACAAGGAATACCAAACAGATAGTGTAAACACCGCAGAAGGTAATACAGCCGGTGCAGAACCCGCCCATTTCGACACCTTCGATGTAGTCAACCATTCAGAAAAAATTCTGTTATTAATCGACGAAGCCCACCGCACCCAGCGCAGCGGTAAAGACGATGCCAGCCTTTCCGATAATTTGTTCGATGCCTTTCCCAACGCCACCCGTATTGCCTTCACCGGTACGCCATTAATTGCCGACCACCACAGCGACCCCACCTGGAAACGCTTCGGTAACGACCCCGAGCAACCCTATATAGATAAATACAAATTGCAGGACGCCGTAGACGATGGCGCAACCTTGCAAATACTCTATGAAGGCCGTACCGCCGAAAGCGCGATTTATGATAAACACGGCTTCGATACCAAATTCGAAAACCTGTTTAAAAACCGCAGTGATGAAGAACTGGCCGAAATTCGCAAAAAGTACGGCGCAACCGGCGATATATTGGAAGCGGAAAAACGTATTGAAGAAATCGCCAACGATTTGGTTCGCCACTATATTCGGCAAATATTAATCAGCGGCTTTAAAGCGCAAGTGGTTTGCCACAGCAAGCAAGCCGCCATTCACTACGCCACTTACATTCGCAAAGCTCTGGATGCCTGTATTGCCGAAGAACAGGCCAAACCCGAGCAGGAACGCAATAAGGACGTATTGGATAAGTTAGCGATTCTGGATTTAGCCGTGGTCATTTCCTCCGATGGCACCAATGAAAAAGCGGTGTTCAAAGCCGCAAGACAACGCGCCCACAAACTGAATGCGGTCGAAAACTTTAAAAAGAAATTTGACTTGAACAAACCCGAAACGGGTATGGGGATTTTAATTGTATGTGATATGTTGCTCACCGGTTTTGATGCACCTGTTGAGCAAGTGATGTATATCGACAAAAAATTAAAAGAACACAACTTGCTGCAAACCATTGCCCGCGTAAACCGCACCCATAAAAATAAAACCGTGGGCTATGTGGTGGACTATATTGGCCTTACCGAGAATCTCACCGAAGCGCTTACCCTGTATGCCAGCGACGACCAGGCCGATATATTGGACAGCTTCAAAAATATTGCCAGTGAAATGCCCGTGTTGGAAAGCCGCTTTCGGCAATTGACTCAATTATTTGAAAGCAAAGGCGTGGAACACATCGAAGCTTTAGTGAAGCAACAGCTAAACACCGATGGCGAACGCTACCAAACAACCGAAGCCGCTGTGCGGGTATTGGAAGATATTAAAACCCGCGATAGCTTCAATGTGTACCTTAAGAAATTTATGGGCAGTATGGATATTGTGCTGCCCAACCGCATGGCCGACCCCTTCAAAATACCCATGTACCAATTTGCCCATATTCAGGCCAAGGCCAAAGAGCGCTATAAAGACGACTCTATTAATATTGCCGGTGCCGGGGCCAAGGTGCGCAAATTAGTCAGCGAGCACCTTATCAGCCTGGGCATTAACCCCAAGGTGCCCACCGTGCCGCTGTTTAGCGATAAATTTATTCAACAGGTCAACCAACAAAAAGACCCGCGCGCCGTGGCCAGCGAAATGGAACACGCCGTGCGCAAACACTGCAAGGTAAACGAAGCGGACGACCCGGTACTCTATCGCCGCTTTAGCGAAAAGTTGGAAGAAATCGTTAAAAAATACAACGAAAGCTGGGAGCAAATGGTGATTGCGCTTACAGACTTACGCGAAGAAATAGACCAAGGGCGCACTAAGGCCGATGATAAAGGCCCATTCTTCGACCTTATCAGCAACCTTGTATTCGGCAGCACTTACCCAAAAGAAAAGGAAGTGGTGCTATTGGGCCTTACACAAACCATTATGGCCTTATTGGCAGAAGATATACGCAGCCTCAATTTTTGGGAGCGCCCCGCGCAAGTAAGCGAACTGGAAGGAAAAATTCGGCGGGTAATTATATTAAGCAAAGACGCCGATTTGCGCAGCAAAACCGATGTTATCGTCACCGAAGTATTAGCCTTGGCGCGGCGGCGAGAAAATGACATTCTGAATAAAAGTAGTGGTGAGCAATAGCAACTATGAGCACCCAACACAGCTATAAAGACATAGACTATTCGCTCAAAAAGAGTGAGCGCAAAACCACGAGCATCTATATTGAACGCGATGGTAGTGTGTCTGTGCTGGCACCCATGCCTTTTGATGTGCCCAAAATTGAATCGGTGTTGGAGAAAAAACGCCGATGGATATACCGGGGCCTGGCAGAATGGCAAGACCTTAACCGTACCCGCGTACATCGCGAATACGTGAACGGTGAAAGCTTCCTCTACCTTGGCCGCCATTACCAATTGGCCTTGGTGCAGAAGCAAGAACGGCCCTTGCTTTTGAAGCATGGAAAGTTCTGTTTGCTTAAAGCTGAAGTCCCCAATGCCACGCAACATTTTCGCGATTTTTACAAGGAAAAGCTGCTGCGCCGATTGCACGAAAAAATTGCGCACTACGCCAGTAAAATGGACGTAACAGCCCGCGATGTACGAGTGCTGGAGCTGAAAAACCGCTGGGGGTCATGCACCAGCAAGGGTGTGATCAATATCCACTGGAAATGCGCCATGCTGCCCTCTAACGTGCTCGACTATGTAGTGGTACATGAACTGGCCCATATCAAATACCCCAACCATACCCCAGCATTCTGGCGGGCTGTTGAGAAGGTATTGCTTAACTACGAAGCAGAGAAGAATTGGCTTAAATTTAATGGGGCAGGGATGACGCTATGAGCGCTGAAATTGCGCTCAACTGTGTAACAGTGTTTACTATTTTTAAGCCTGAAAAATGTGTGCATGGCTGCGGTCACGTTAATAAATTTTGTTTTTAAAACGTACCGGGGGGTACTGTGCCAGATTCCAAAAGTATTGAGCTGTCGAACCTAAACACATTGGAGCTGTTAAAGCTTCAGGCCAGCGCGGTTGCAGAATTAAGAGCGCGTGATGTGGTGCGCACCAACAACAATCCAATCGGCGGCTATGCGGAGAAGCTTGCAGAGAAAGCGCTTGGCCTAACGCTGGAAACAAATTCACAAATAGGCCACGATGCAAAAGATGTGCACGGCCTTCGTTACGAAGTAAAAGCGCGCCGTGTAACATCAACCAACCCCTCTCGACAGCTTAGCTCTATTCGACAGCTGAATGAAAAGCACTTCGACTGGCTTTTGGCCATTATTTTTAATGAGGAATTCGAAGTAGAGCAGGCCGTGCTGCTACCACATGAAGCCATTGCCGATTACGCAACACACCGCGAACACACCAATTCACACATTTTAGTTATGAAGGGCGCAGTGCTAAAAGATGCGCGTCTAAAAGACATTACAGAGCGCATTAAAAATGCGCAGGCAACGCTCTAAGCCATTGCCCATTACTATGCACCAGCAAATATACTGCCTGCGCTAAGCAGGCAGCACACTATCGGCGCCGCTCCACATTATTTGACGAGAATTTATTTATCGCAGAGTGCACTCCTACCGGGAATTGGCAGTTCGAGAAGCAATAAAATTATTTGCCAAAACAAGCATGTTAATCACAGGAAGCCGCACAGCTCTGTTTTAACTTCCTGCTGGGCAAGCATAGGAATGGCGGGCGGTCTGCGGATAGGGCGCGACACAAGCGCTATACAACGTACCTGCGGCTTTAGGTGTGCACTTATTGCGGTTTCGCGTTAGCACACCCTGCATTTTCACCCGAACGTATTCGGAGACGGTTACCCCTTCAGCGTCCGCGCAATCCTGCAACGCGAGCAGAAACTCTTCACTTATTCGGATATTGCACTGCCTGTTTTTCATAGGTGCCTCGAAAATTTGCGCCAGTGGGATATTACGCGCCAAAACTGGTTATAAGTGCCCCCAGCGAAGGGGAAATGCTGCTACCTATGCTGCTATTTTAGAATATTGATAATTAATTTGCCTATATTTATCAATAGCTTAGAAGACCATTTCAAGTCCGGCCCCGGCACCAAAAAATACTCTGTACTCTTTCCGCATACACAAGCCAATTAAGAAGCCATAACTCCCCTGGGACTTGGACCGCAGAGGTTCACAAAATGCACTGCATTTTGAACGAGGAGCAAAGCGACGAAGCCCCGAAGGGGGCCAAACAGGCAAAGCCTGATTGGATTAACCCGGCCCCGGGCATCGCTGATTTTATATACAGTTATTTTTGGCTGGTACAGCTGTATCAGCGTACGCCTTTCTCCTTTGTGACATAAGTCATTTCAAATGCATTCAAGGTGCTATCGATTGTATTAAGAGTTGTTTCGCCAGCGCTTTTCTTCGTTGGAAGTGTGAACGCGTACACCACCGTATCCAAAGTTAATGTGAGCACACCGTTTTTGTTTTTCCAGCGGTTCACGGGTAAATAGAGATACGGTCCGGGTTCGTCTGTATTGAAACCAAAATTCCCATCCCCCTTAAGATGTATGTAAAAACCTTTGGCCCACATGGCTTTTATGTCGGGGGCAATTGGTGCATTGGGATCTTTTGGTACTACTGTGAAATGAGCGTATTTAGATAAAACGAATGGTTTAGCTAAGTCCGCGGTTTTCACCCCATTTTCTTTTTTCTTGTTGATGGTTTCCGGAGTACGGCTGACGTTTTTCTGAACAGAATCCAAATAGGCGCACTCGCTGCTATTTCGTGAAACTTTTTTTAGTGCTTTGCTATAAGTTGGGTTCAATACTTGCTTTCGATCAGTGTAGAGTTGTGCATCTGAAAAAATAAACTGTATATCCCAGTGCGCTAAATGCAACTTTGTACCTTCGTCATAAAAATCTTTACCCCCGCTACTTTGAACTCCGGGAGAGGAGTAAAGTGATTTCCCAACATATAAGGTTCGAGACACCTTTTCATTTTTAAATTTTAGTTCGATTTTGCTGTCTGAATATTGCCAAGTGTTGCTTGGGTCGTAGTACATAACAGTATTTTTTCTTGGGTTGTAGTTTGTCCCCACATTTATTTCTCGACTGATACCGATAACCCCATCCGGTCGAAGGTAGACAAGAGAATGTAATTGAAGTGCGCTATAGGACTCAAACAGTTGCTGAGGCCAATTGGCTGGCTTAATGTCAATTGCTGGTGTGATGGAAAGCTCAAATGCAGCATTGCCGTAATTCTGCTTTGCTAAGCGTTCCAGAATCGTCTGATTGTGCCCATCTTGAGAGTGATTAAAACAATATCCCAAGAACGGGAGCCCGGCTTCTTCCAGCGTTGCATCAACTGGCGATGTGCTAAAATCGATAAGTCGTTTCAAGCCATCAGGCATCTTAACAGCACGTTCGTCGATAAATTTATGCTCGTCTTGTCTTTTAATTCCTAAAGCTAACAAAGCATCTCTATTTTTTTTGCATTCATTAACCGCACCGGCAGGAAGATCATTTTCAATTTTTCGCCAAAACGCACATACTTCATTCAGATCTGTATAAATCTTTTCCGCTCTTTCTGTAACTTTTTTATTTAGGTGGTTATTGTAGTAATTGGCAATGTATTCGGAATGGTTTTTAGATAATACAGGAGGCTTTTCAAAAACTATTTTCCTTGTTCCATTTCTACGGAGATCTTTCATATATAATTTATCACCAGTCATATAAAGCCCGATACTCCCTTTGTGGTAAAAACTATCGAAATCACGCTTGGAATTGTAAGTATTTGTTGTGTTGTACTTACGAGCCATGGAGGTTTTGAGGCCACCGAAATACAATGTGTTTTTTTTGTCTTTCAATCCCTGGTGTAGCATAGGAAGTATTTCCCGCGCACGGTTAAGCCCATATCTGTATGCTGATTTGTCTTGATTTTCCACTTTTGCCTGAATTTTTTCTATGTAAGAAAGCGCTTCTGAAATTGTCGAATTTGAAATGGGTAATGATTTTTCTATATTGAGCTGCCAACTTCCTACCACATGCTGTCTATTAGTGTTATTCAGCCAGCCTCCATCATTGAAGTAATCCTCGCTGGTAAACAACTGTCCGCTGGGCAATACATGTATGTATCCTGGCTTGGGTTTGCTCTGCTTTTTGCCTTCAGCGTCGCTTGATAATACCCAGGTGCCAGAAAACAATTTGGCTGCTTCGGCTGAGGCTGAACTTGAAGGTGAGGCCGTAGGGTCAGTAGTGATAAACTTTTCAAATTCTCCGGATGCAAACGCCGGCGTTGTCTGAGTAAGCACTATCGTTATTACTATGTAGCAAAGTTTTTTAATTTTCATACTACTCACTTTAATAAAATTTAAAATTAATTACTTAAGTTGAATATCAACTCTTTAGGAATGTTTATTAATATCAGTTTTTTAGCTGGCAACCCGTCCCAATCAGCACGCCACTATCGTCGCCTAATTGCCAAGTCCCCCAGAACCCTGACTGCCCGAATAAACCCACTGTACTATTATCTGGGTGCGAACCCATAGCATCATAAGTTAGGTTGATAGTGAGACCGTCGTCACTCGTTGAGATAAGCGCATCACCTTGCAATCTCCCGGTTACACTGTATCGATCTCCCCGCGATGTAACAGCTACGCCGATTACACTATTATCAGCAAAAATATCCAGCGCAATTGCACCTGTGTTATCCGCTGTTGCCTCTGAGATATTTAATACCCCAACTGCACCGCCGAGACGAAATTTGGCTGTGGGATCACCAGTGATGCGAGACCCGGTAAATACTCCTGTGCCACCTTCCACATCGTTTCGCCAGGTGCCATTTGATATTGTGTTGAAGTCAATGAAATCACCGGAGAACTCCGCACCGTTATTTGCTCTACCTGCTACAAAGCTATTATCAGCATTAAACTGTAAACCTTCTTGTGGTGAAACGCCGATTAATCGATCTTCAATACGGCTATAGGCGTAGGCACTGGTAACGCCAATATACGTCTCAGTATCGCCAAACGACAGGGGATCAATACGTTGATGTTGAACCCATAATACAAAATGTCCAGCATCCTTAACAATAGGGAGGGACACCCACTCTTAGAGAATTTGCGAAAAACCCAATGGGGGAAATCCGAAAGATCAAAGTTTTAGGGTGATA
>ENA-OREC01001096-OREC01001096.1-marine-metagenome-genome-assembly--contig:-NODE-1096-length-12908-cov-12.136310_pt1 | contig 12908 bp, 6 predicted proteins | sample MGYA00248626_ERZ508543 | MGnify/ENA primary metagenome ERZ508543 (study PRJEB26211, sample SAMN05518279) | marine metagenome | isolation source: Puget Sound, Washington, USA | host: Bankia setacea... | reverse complement strand
ATGTAACGGATACTTCGCTGGCACACGTCCTCTTCCAACTTTACATGTACCAATGTAACGGATACTTCGCTGGCACATGTCCTCTTCCAACTTTACATGTACCAATGTAACGGATACTTCGCTGGCACACGTCCTCTTCCAACTTTAACGGATACTTCGCTGGCACACGTCCTCTTCCAACTTTACATGTACCAATGTAACGGATACTTCGCTGACACACGTTCTCTTCCAACTTTAACGGATACTTCGCTGGCACACGTCCTCTTCCAACTTTAACGGATACTTCGCTGGTACATGTCCTCTTCCAATTTTACATGCTCCTATGGATATTTTACTTTAGTTGCAAAAGGATCGTCATCGCTTCTTCTCCTTAGCGATCTAAAGGTAAACTATGTCTCACAATTTGTTATCCTGGACGAAAGTTTTTTCTCAACTGTCAACCTTTTGGTTTCCAGTTACTGTCTACAGAATTAAACAGGTGGTCGCTTTTAACATTTTCTTTCACTACGAGGTGGTTGTCAACTATATGTCTTAATTTGGCCGGAGATTGAACCATATCCTGTAAGGAAAAGTCACCAATTTATTTACACTGTTCTACATATGACACAATGGTCAAGGACTCTGCGTCAAAAGTTGCCCCAACATTACACCTTCTCCCACTTTCCAGAGCGCCGGTGTCCTATGTATTCAACCCAGTGCAGCAACGAGTGCAATACGTAACCATGTACGTCATTACAGCTGTTCGTGTATGTTTTTGTTTATGTGTACAACTGTTAATACCCTGTCAAATATACTATACATAACCTACACGATCATTTACTTCTTATGACAGTTGAGCTCGAACTGCAAACGAAGGATCACGTAAATACAACACAATTGGTGCGTTTACGACCCTATTTTAACAGGTTTAACTCTCATCCCTAAATGCTTCGGCGAACCTTTCACACACATACTTACCGCCATTCTCGTTGTATTGTTCATAACAGGCCATAACGCTACTGTTTTCAATTTGAGCTACGCAAGAACCTACGTTAATGCGACGTACGTTACGTGAGGTTTAACTACTTGTAACAGTAAATTACGACGTAGGACTATCAGTGTACATCAGATTTTACCACGAAATTTGTATATTAATAATTTTGTTTTAATCTGTCAAGGTGAAATCAAGTTAGCATTTAGATTATACATTAATGTTTAGTTTCCTTTTCATTCAATGTTTCAGATTTAAGTTTATGAGTTGTTACCTGTGTCTCGAGAACACTTCTCTTCTGAGTTGTTATCTGTGTATCGAGAACACTTCTCTTCTGAGTTGTTATCTGTGTATCGAGAACACTTCTCTTCTGAGTTGTTATCTGTGTATCAAGAACACTTCTCTTCTGAGTTGTTATCTGTGTATCGAGAACACTTCTCTTCTGAGTTGTTATCTGTGTATCGAGAACACTTCTCTTCTGAGTTGTTACCTGTGTATCGAGAACACTTCTCTTCTGAGTTGTTACCTGTATATCGAGAACACTTCTCTTCTGAGTTGTTACGTGTGTATCGAGAATACTTCTCTTCTGAGTTGTTACCTTTGTATCGAGAACACTTCTCTTCTGAGTTGTTACCTGTGTATCGAGAACACTTCTCTTCTGAGTTGTTACCTGTGTATCGAGAACACTTCTCTTCTGAGTTGTTATCTGTGTATCGAGAACACTTCTCTTCTGAGTTGTTACCTATGTATCGAGAATACTTCTCTTCTGAGTTGTTATCTGTGTATCGAGAACACTTCTCTTCTGAGTTGTTACCTGTGTATCGAGAATACTTCTCTTCTGAGTTGTTACCTGTGTATCGAGAATACTTCTCTTCTGGGTTGTTACCTGTGTATCGAGAACACTTCTCTTCAAGAGTTGTTACCTGTGTATCAAGAACACTTCTCTTCTGAGTTGTTCAGTTGTGTCCTGTTCTGCTCTATTCGGTAACTACTCAGATTTTGTACACAGAAAAAAAGACAAATACTAGAGACAAGGACATGAACTGAGACTAGCCGCATGAGACTGGCGTAAAGTACAATGTATAGAATATAAATGACCATGGATAAACCGTGTCACGGAACGGACAACAACCCCGATAAGTGGACAGAGGCTCCTTTAAAGTACACTATATATGTAACAAGAAAATCATTGATGCAATGCATCAAATGTCGCCGTTAAAGAAATTAGAAGAGGACAAAAGTGATAACTCTGCTATCATAATAATCAATAAGACCAGGTTTGACACAACTAGGCTTAACCAATTCAAAGACAATCTCTAGATGACGTTCATGATATTAAACCTGTTTCTTCTATCACCTAATGTGTCGTTATTTAATCACTGTAACCACTATTATAGATGATGGGAGTAAGAGCTGTTATACATGCCACTATTCACAGCTTGACTTTGGCCACTGTCTGACCTATTTCTACGGAAATAATTTCATATGTGAACATTTATTGCTAGAGTTGCAGAAGGAAATATATACTTTTGGACGATTGTATTGCCTATAAAATCTAACATTGTGTAGGCAAGTTAATAAACACGATTTCGCTTTTATTTCATGATTTCTTTTCTCTGTATATGTAAGCTGCAAGCACAATACTATGCTGTGATGTATGACCATGCTGTGGTACAATATCAAAGCCAAACATGTGAGTTTACGATCCGTATTAGTTCCGTAACAATTACATCAGAAAGGGTGCTGATAACGAGATCTATTGTTCAGATAATTCTCAGCCGTTGATTTGATGACACCTATTACACGGGGGGGGGGGGGGGGGTCCTTTTTGGTCATGTATAATCTCCTTTCACTCAACTGGCACGTGTCAGTTTCTGAAAACAGTAACACTTCTTAACAAGGTTTCTGTTGCAGTCACGGTTTCATATCTATGTTGCTAATTAAAGTTAGAATCAGACATGTCTTCAGAAAGAAAAATACATTTGGATTAATGTTAGTTACAAGGAATGTGATAATAATCGCTGTTTAGCAGTTTGACGGGGATTTTTATCAACCATGTTTACACGCTTCTATGCAAAATGTTGACCGCATCCACCTCTATTGTATTTACTATTTAGGATGACTTTATGACAATTATTTTACTATTTATTATGTTAACATTCTTTAGATTAATATATGCTTACAAATGTTGGATGTTTACGATAATGTAAGTAAGTTTCTGTTCTTGGTAATGTATATATATATATGAACAACAGGAAGATATTTCAAGAATTTAAAGCCAAGTAATATGAATGTCTTGTTATAGATAAGGTGATAATTATCATGGATAACTTAAACATGATTATAAAATGAATTGGAATGTTTCATAACTTCGGACATGAGAAAATATATTTCATAATTAAAAAGTTATGGCGGAACCGAACCAAGGACCTGTCACTTCTCGTGCAAACACTCTACCACTGGGCTACTGAGCCAGATATCGAACACTCTACCACTGGGCTACTAAGCCAGATATCGAATCACTCTCTCAGTAAGAAAGTGTAATGATCGACAACAGCTATAGCAGTACATTTCTAAAAATAAATTATGAACCACTTTCCGTAGACTGGGTTAATATATTTTAAAAAGGATCGACAATTCTGTATTGGAAATCGCTCGACCATTCGGGACTAGGTCACGTGAACCTTCATGTACCAATGTACAAACACAATGTGCATTTCTACAGTCCCTGCATTTCAGTGCGGCGACAATAATAGATGCGATACGGGTGCGGGCTAAAAGTTGTAGTCACTGTTTGCAATATGGTTTTGCTAGACTTGGTTATACAGTGATGTCCATTATATATCAGCATGTTCATGCAATACTACAACACGTTATCGAGGTTGTTTCAGAAGTTACTCGGCTAAATAGGACCATTGGATGTTGTCGACATGTGAATGTGGACACACACCTGGAAATGACCTCGGACATCTTCTCACCATGGCGTGTAATTATGGTTTAAAATAGAGACAATGGTCACTTTCTGACGTCCAGTGACGCAGTTTATGTGTACACATTGCAAAATAGTAAACGCCAGTAAATTACGTTTAACGACCAAACCTAGCCAAGTGTGCATACGGTATGTCGTAGGCTGTGTTAATACATGGCCACCGCAGACTAAAACGTTTGATTAATTACTGCTACATTTTGTGTTTATATGTAACAACGCCTTGTAATATCGCATCTAACTCTCTTTTTGTGTTCTCTCTCCCTCTCTCAGTCTTTATTTCTGCTCTTCGTTCTCAATCCCTCTCTCTCCTCCCCCTCTCCCTCTCTCTCTCTCTCTCTTTCTTCTTCTTCTTCTTCGTATTCTTCATTCTCTCGCTCTCTTTTCCTCTCTCTTCCTCTCTCTTGCTCTCTATCTATTTTGAAACAAATGTGATACCTTACATATACCCATATCTGTTGTGGGAAGATAACAATTCTGTAATTTCCTCTAAACGTAGTGATTTACCCATTCATGAAAACCAAAATTTAATTCTTAGATTGTGTTCTAAACAGTGCTAACACCCTTTAACAGCGGAAGCATGCTCTAAAATTAAATATCCTTCCGACTTACATAACCAGTTCCGATTTGATTTAAAGGATTAACTGTTATGTTTGGAATTGTTTTACCTGAGGCAGTTATGTTCGTCATTGAAACAAGTTAAACGAATTTTATTATTATCACTTCCTGTAACATAAGACGCTCTGCAGAAAGTCTGACGAATATAATATAATGCTTCAAGGCAAAATCTTATATAAACTATGGCTCATTCGTAATTCCTCTAATTATAGTAGAAGCCCCTTAATTCATAAACGCAATAAATCTATAAATAGAATTAATAATTATATAACCACGCATGCGCGATACACATCAACATCTAAAAGAACATTACGACTTTTAAGCATACGTTACGAGGTGATTAAATAGGAAGTTATTACGTGTTTATTATTTGTTATCATAAACCAGTCCCATCTGTAGCTGTTAGCAGAACCACGGGTCTATATCATAAGCTTTATAAATGCACACTAGTTGGATTCAATTAAATGTTTTACGTAATCACGGAAAGGATGCCTAATTACTAAAGCCTGCTGCTATAAACCCACAAACAAACACGTATATTTCAATGCATCAGCAATTTAGAAATGGTGTTATACCGGCTGTACTTCTGACGATACGTAATGCGTAATATAGTATTATACAAGTCGAACAACTTGATACGATGAGCGGCCCAGATGGTTCAGTTGGCAGAGCATCCCGTTTTGTCTAAAACCGAAGGTTGAAAAATGAGTTCGAACATGTGTTCACAGCCAGATTGGTTGCGGCGCCGCCCAGATGGCTCGAAAGTCGAAAGTTGAGGAAAATTGAGTAAGGCTTGAATGTGCAAAACGTTCTTTGGAGCGCATGTTCGTCCGCCTGTCTGTCGCTGATTTATTCTGACCAGTTGATATTTGATAAAATATAATACAATCTTAGTACTGGTCCAGATGTCAAGGAGCGGTGTATATATATATACTCTATTTCGAAAGGGAAACATACTTAACAATAGTAGTTAATCTGCATTTGGCAATAACGATTGCAACAAAACACACAAGCAGTTATTAACAGTTAGGAAGACTGACCCCAAATCTGGAGTTGTGACCCAAACAAGTGTATCTACAGTAAAACTCTATAGTAGTTGATATGAAATGAACTCAGAAGTCTCAAAGTTCCAATAAATATAACATATCTGATTGAAATTTAGAAGCATAATAAACTACTCAAAAGTTCTAAAAAGCTTGCATTATAGTAACAAAGTGAATCAAACGGAGTGAAAACGCGGGCGTGAAGCTGGTTAAATGGCCATGTATGTGTGCAACTATAGATATTCATACTGACAAATATGTTTAACCCAACACAACCACTGCCTAAGAGAGGACATATGAACGTGACATTTCGTATGGTCAGAGGACATATCAACTTGTATTTATAGACATATCGCACACGTAGACTCACCGTTTAAAAAAGGGACTTATTAGTTCCTTAGAGGCGCTACATTGATGAAATGATGAAATGATGGATTGAATGGTTATTAATTCCGGTGGTTAATTGACAGTTGCCATATATGCGACACCTACGTGTATTTCTAACACATACTGCAGCGTATATAGATAATAGTATATTTATAACAATCAGTTGATTTTATATATGTGTAACAGCTATAATCTTGTAAGTTACTTTTTTTTAAATTTTAATGATAAACTTATTAAGAATCTTTCATACATTAAATTGCACACCATTTTACTTATAGCGTATGCGATGAAACTAATTAGTTGTTTTGGAACGTGACATCGTTGATAACTCCCACCTAGATCGATAGAATGCGTGGTTACAAACTCACGACATTTTGTGAATGAAAACATAATTCATTTAAAACCGTAAAACAACAAACGTTAATCGTCTGCCATATGGTGTTTAATTGTATTTGTCGGGGAGGAGTGTTTAGATGTTTGTGTTTAAACTGTGTCATTACTGGGGTTTACATCTTTCCGCGGTAAATAAAACCTTGAAAATCCATATTTACTTCCTGTCTGATTCATGCTATACAAACAAACACTAACTGCTAAACAAACCTGTACACTCTCCCCTAGCAAGGTGTTCTAAATTACGTAAGCGTGGTATATTTTCTGTTCTTAATTAAATTTCATGAGTATTTAGTAAAACAGGTGGATTTATGGACTAGGTTGTGTTTTTTCTGTGGTATTTAACGGTCTGGGATTTGAAATGATCCATTCAGGTGTATTGTTTCTTATCATTTACAGCAGTATGGCTTTCATTACCTGTGGTTTAATATACTGCACATCTCCTTTAAAATATTTGCTCTTTTCGTGGGTATTATCTATAATATCACCGGGTAGAATCATTAACGCAGATGTTGAACAATTGCTAAATTTTAACCTGACACACTGACTTAGATAAGGGCTCTTAACGGATCGTCGGAAACAAAACAGTTTGGGTTTTTTTCTTGAATTTATGGCCGCAAAAAATAAAGTACTTTTTCATATAAATTTATGGCCCCCAAAAACATGAAAACAACAATATTGTCTCTTTTTCCGGTTAGGAATGTCTCGCGGTGGAATTTATCGCTGGATCGGCTCTACATGGGACCTAATCGTGTTTGAAATGGGGCTGTAAATCTAACGGATGAACCCATTCTAAGCTGAAGTTAACAGCTCCTACTCGACAGATATATTGAGTGTCATTGACAGCAATAAAACTTGATTCCATCGGTCCACTTAGTCTAAATAAGAGACAAAAAAGGCAATGTGTAAATACAATAGACAATCTACCGGTGCCGGGCTGTTGTAAACTAGGAGGCCTTTTTGAATCCAATCAGAGCCTGGTACATTTAAAGTTGGACTTCCTGCATTGATAACCTGAGGTACCTACCGTGCAAGATATGTGTTATCTTCATTATACAATATCATTCTCTTGTCTGTCTATGAAGGACATTTGTATATTAACCTAAGATGACAACCCTATACAAGGAGATAATTGGTCGGATTATTGAACACGTGTATGCAGTTGTTGCTCCTTTACTTTATTAGTCTATTTTCCCAAATTAATATTGTCACACAGTCTTGGTCTCGAACGGAAGTCTGTCACATGAGCCCGGCTTGCACATGGCGTTAAATGACATGGCTTTCACCTCTTGCATCCAGTGTTCAAGATTGTCTCATCGGCTGACAGGCGATTCTTGTACGTATGCTCATGTTTCTTCCAACAAGAAAACCACGGCAACGCAACTTAAGTTACCTAAACGACAGGTTTATGCTACGTCGGTGAAGCAAGTTCCTGGTACAATACAATGTAACCAGTAATATCGACACAGAGTAAAGATTACTTAATTAATGCTGTAGTAGACCATCATTCTTTCGAACCTGGAACACTCGAACGCCGCCGATTATTCGAACTGTATTTTAAGTCACAGCTGGTTGAAATTCATCTGTTAAACTAAAACATTCTGCCTTAGTAAATCGGTTTCTGGAAGTAACCTGTCTTAAGCAACGAGGGTAAAAAAAAATTATTAAGGAAAAAGGGGAGCCTTTGATTTGCATTGAACTCTCGACCGACCGATTACAAGTTCGGTTGAATATAACGTACATCCATCAGCTAAACTGACTTTATTCACCATTAAATCGTATATGTCTTGTAGAAAATCAATTAGGTTTAACCTGCTTTTCTCTGACCACATGTCTATTACGACCATTTCTATATTCCAACGGGTGGTCGTTCTTAACGGGTTTTACTCTAAGTCCTCTTACGCAAACACAGATTCTGACCCATGCTTGTTCATTATTTTAGACCATTACATTTTTGTATTTTTTTTAACAACATTTCTTTTTCATTGATGATGGCAATATATTTCAGAAGTCTAACAATATGACTAATTACTAGTACATAACAACGGCGAAAACAAAAGCAGAATCACGGAATCGAACACTTCCTAGTCACGATGTGCTTGCTTTATACACCTAAATATTGCAACAGACCGCCTCCTTCTCAATCGCAATGTACGCATTCCAGGAGACACGACAAAGAAAGGATTGGAAACTTGGATTTATTTTATTACCAGTAGCAGTTAAACAAACAAGTGTATAATTTGAAACATATGCCTCCATAAATCACTAACAGAACATCTACCTTCCTTGTCAATCCCATTTACCAGCGCATATTAGTGACTGTGTAGCATGTAAAAGTCACTTTTGTCTGTGTATTGCATGTATAAGTTGAAACGTTAAATAAACAAACGTGTTCTTGAAATTATCAAATTGTGATTTGCGAAATAGACGAAGCATGCATTATTCATTTGTCGAGCAATTATTGAGGAAAGTTTGGACACATGGAATGCGGTAGTACTTGAATGTTAAGATTTAAAAAAAATGATGTTGGTATTTAATTCCTGAAATAAGGAGTTTTTGTTACTTATGCTACTTGTTAATAACCATATACATGTACCAGGTAGATTTAAAGGACACTATACAGGTAGTTATTCCGCCTTTCCATCGTTTCGTCTTTAAGCACCACAGACACAATATAACACATACAGTCAAGAGGATGTGAAAATAAAACTTAGTCAAGTATGACGTTCAAAGGCGGTGGATGGTGTTGTGGCACTGGAAATAAAGATGTTGTTGATGCTGCTACTGCTGCTGCTTCCGCTGCTGCTGCTGCTGCTACACATGATGGCGACGATAAAATACATCAACTCATATTATACTTATGTTCCATAAAATGCATTGCCGTCGATAACAGTTGTTTGGATAAATCACAATACTTAACAATAGTGTTGGTACTGATACTACGATAATGCCAAAGTCATGTTGTGTTCGATTGAATATGACAAGAACAGATAATGCTAATACAACAAGTCTAAAATATCAAAGCACGAAGTCAGGTAATCAGTTGCAGCTACAAATGAAACATCTACCTTGTATTGACCAATGCGTACAATAAAAGACGCGAATTTCTCATAAAGTTCAGACTTATCATTTGATATATTGACGTCATAATTACTACTTATATTTTTTAATGTTTATGTGTGTAATTGAATATATTATTTGACAGTGAAATGAATGCATATTATGTTACACAAGTGTTAAAGCAAGGTTTTAACATCAAAACCACGTGTCGTAACTACATACTCGAACTTAGAAACCCGAAATCGCATTTATTGCAAGTCTATCTAGGCGCGTGGGTCAAGGTAGAAAACTGCCATTGATAATCCTATATGTTACGAAATGTCTTTACTACTCTTCTGCACAAAACACAACTACTGTTTTGCAGTAGGCTTGACAAGCAATTTATTCATTTGCAGTGAGGTAAACATGACAACCTGGCAATACAGTTGAACATAATGTTGTCCAAAACTTACAATAATCACAAACTAAGTATAACAAGATCAAAGTACATGAACCCCATGAATAAAACCTCAGCTAAAAATCTCTGGGGAAACTGTGCCCTTATAAATCGTTCCTACGTGCATGTATGTCCGATCATTTTCTTCAAAGAAATAGTAAACTAAAACGAATGTGTACAGCTCGAAGTCAATCGTAGAACTGACTACCCGGTACTATTTCCTCGTGCCCTTTTCCGCCTTGCATGACTGACCAACCAGTCTACTACCCCGTACAAATAGAACATGGGCATGTGTGCTCCCGCTACTCAAAGGCAAACGTTCTGCGCTAAACTGCTTAATGCGCAAAACTTAAAGTAGTGCGAACACTCCTCGGTGCAAGATTGTTCTTAGCATAAGAGAAGTTATTGCTGGTCATGCCGGGTAATGAGTCGCCTTTATTATCCGATACATTGCCATTATTTCGTGATTAGATAACATGAACTAAGGACACGGTTAGACTTGGTCCTTGGCCGCTTGTCCTCTTTACCAACACGGGTGGGGTTGGACTATACGCTCTTTTAACGTAACTATAGCAATTTTCGTTTGCTTTGCATCACCTCTCACATAACCATATCCTTTTGTAACAGCGATTGGGCATTATGCTGTAGGTTCTGAGAATAATGCTGAAGTACATGGTGTCCGGGTAGTAATGTTATATGTGCGTTACTGCTACTCGTTGTCACGTGGAAAATCACACCACTTACTTAAGCGAACTAAGTGGGTAAACTAACTTTCGGCATACTTGTGTTCATTTATATTTCCTTCATCGTTAATCTATATAGTTGTATTAAATAAACATACATCGATGCAGACTACAATCCATGGTGACCTCAATTGACTATGTATATGCTTCAATGTCATGCTTGGACAAGTTTGACGTTTTAAAAAGGACATGTTATCTACACATTGAATACTTAAAAATACGTCTTATTAACATTACACATGCACAATATTTTAGATTTAGATGCAGACATCAATGCGGTACATGTTTGCGCTTTACAACCTGTTAATATCACAAGCAAATAACAGTGAAAGGTTATGGTTGGCTGAAACACACAACGGCTCCATGTAACACATCGGTGCTAGTTAATGACCTCAAGTGTAAGGGTTAGATGGGCGTTCTTGTCTATATTCGTGGAGTATCTGTTGTTAAATATACCTTTTGGTAGATTCCAGGAACAGGTGTTGTGTGAGAAAGTCACTGATGACGTATGCTTTCGTTTTTATCAAAGACGAAATTCCCCCCTCCCGAAACACGTTAACTCCAGCTGTTCGACACAGTTCTATTTTTAGATGCTGACTCGCCTGGCTAAAAGTGCTTCTAACCAACATTTTGATATTTGATACAGGGCCCTGGCAGAGAAGCAAGTCGGGCTTTGCTGTGGCGCTTATACTATAAACATAAGGGATTATTTAATACTTAATAATACTAATAATGTGTAATTATTTACTTGGAAGCATTTCAATGAGGGTGGTGGAAGGTGTTATACGTTAATATTGTTAATGCGCGGTAATTTTCCCTACCCGGTATGTGTGTTACATGTTCGTTTGCCCTTCAAATCATCCCTGGGGTATTTTATTGATGAGTATGATGAAACATGTCCGAAAACAACTCATCAATAATCTCATGGTAAACGCAAGTTCAATCGGGATGGACAACATGGTGACGTCATCGAAATGCGTGTCAGAGTGTGACGATGTGACATAGCGTTAGCAGATGTGCAACAAGTGCCGAACTTTACAGTAACAATCACAGGGTGTTGTCACTCAGTGTTTTAACGCTAAAAAGTTCTTTGTATATATATATATATACATATATATACAACTTGAATTATGAAGATTTGGAGAGAAAAAAACAGTTAAAGTGAAAATAAAAATACATTTCTGGTTTCTGCTACGAAACAAATACAGTTCCCCAACGGTAATCAGAAGAGGTTCAAATTAGAATTGCTGTCTTAGAATGTGTGTTATACCTGGGCTCCGAACCTCAATCGCTTGACCACAGGCGCACAATTACTTGTTAAAACTAGAGCGTACCATATAACTATCATGACCATACTCTTGGTATACAGGGTATTGTAAAAGTGCAAACAGATAATGCAACAATGTAATATGAGTGCATATAGTGAATAGTTCATACGGCAATGATTTGAATGCCTCTGTAAGTAGTTTGTCATTTGTCATGTCTCAATGACATAGCATTATAGATATACTTTATTGACAGTTAAGATGATGTTTTGTTTTGCATGTGATAGGTTGACGTCTGGAAAAAAACGTTGACAAATAGTTGCTATAATGGGGCAGATCACCATGCAAACTGTTGTGCCAGTCGTCTTTTTGTAGCCAAAAAGCATTCGTTTTATGACGTTTCCATCGTCGTCCAAAAACGTGTTTGTCACAAACGATCATTTAATCTTCAATACTTATACAAAATTCGAATATCTTTATATAGCGTTTTCTTTTGTGGTCATAATATTGTTTTTTAAATTCAAAATACGCAAGCATATAAGCGATTCCGATGAATGTTAGTGTCCGCGGTGTGGATTTTCAACACGCTTGCTAGGTGACGCTGTGACGTGACCATTTTCATAATTTTACAAAATAAAACCTGTATACCGATGGCGCGTTCCTTGTAGAGTATTTCTACAAAATTTCATTGAAATCGTTGAAGGTGGCACCTTTCGCCCACAATTATTTTATGACTGCCCCGTCAACTATTAATTTTGACGCTTTCGGTATATGATGACTTGGCTTTAGACGTGTAAACATGATATGTTAACGATTAAGTTTTTTTCCAATTTATATTCTTAAAACGTTTGTCACGAATTGACGACACTATGAACGCCTCTGCTTTGTTTACAGACCAGTTTGCTGGATGTTTTATAGACAGGCAGACATTTTATTCTAGCGTACATAGTCATACAACATGGTTAACACAATGTACATGATTCTAGCGTACATAGTCATACAACATGGTT
>ENA-OREC01001095-OREC01001095.1-marine-metagenome-genome-assembly--contig:-NODE-1095-length-12911-cov-12.045660_pt1 | contig 12911 bp, 5 predicted proteins | sample MGYA00248626_ERZ508543 | MGnify/ENA primary metagenome ERZ508543 (study PRJEB26211, sample SAMN05518279) | marine metagenome | isolation source: Puget Sound, Washington, USA | host: Bankia setacea... | reverse complement strand
TACAGTAGGAAATAAAGAACATACAAACAGTGACAACCAATGACACTTACAGTAGGAAATAAAGAAACTACAAACAGTGACAACCAATGACACTTACAGTAGGAAATAAAGAAAGTACGAACACAGTGTATTGTAAATAATTTAATACTGCAGTTTCTTTTGGTCTATATAATAATAAACTTTGATTCAAATATAAACAACGAGCAACACATTAACAATTCTTCTTTATAATTGGCATTGCCTTGTTAAACAAGTTGGACATGTTAACAGATTCGTAGATACTTTTAAATATCTAAGCGTAGTAAAGCCATACACAAAGTACACGGAATATCAACAAATAATATCTGACATAAAAACCCATTGTTGTCGTAGATTCGAATGACATTTACATGTATAACACAATGCAACAGAGACGTTATAAATCACACAGTTTTACTGACGTTATACACGTATTTTGTTTGTTAGATTATAGTAAACACGAACGTTCTCAATATAAGCTCAATAATCCTCGGTACCCAGGCTATTCATAACATATAAATATACTGTAGTTTATCAATAGCCTTGGTTTCCAGGATGAAGCCCAATGTGATATCATTATGTCTGTTAAACCGTTCAATAAACACGTACATGTATAATATCGTTAAACGAAACGATAATCCAAACACACATGAACTACACAAACGACTTAAAGCTTTTAAAACATTAATGTAATACGACGTTATACTTTGGCAGATATGCGTAGTCTATAAAAAGAGTTTAAATGTGCAAACGTGCAATACTGTGTATAACACTTTTGTTTATATAGTATGTCCAAAACTTAAAACACATCTGCAATTCTCGCCAGAATGTTCACAATTGTATCATCAATGTCAACAGAGGGCGCTGTGTCTCTTCCCTTGGCGCTACCAGCAAGTACTCGTCTAGTTTCCATTTCTAGTATAATCGCTGACTCCACTACAGATAAGATATTATTATGTGTAACCCCGTCTACGGCAAAGGTCACGTGTAATTGGTCAGCTAGTTTTCGCCGGAAGAAGTCCCCGGTGTCGCCTGGACGCTCGCTGTCGTATTTACCTTGCAGAAACATCAGCGCCTCCTGAATATTGCTCAGGCGTCGGATTGGAACCAGCTCAGAGTTGTTCATCATCAGCATTATGCGCTCAATGGCGACGGTGGCGATTCTGTTGAGAGCCGTGATCACCGCCATTCTGTCTGGGGTAAAGTCGAAGGACTGGAAACGGGACTCTGGTTTGCTAACGAGTTTGTAGGACGTGTGGTAAGACATCTGAAAGAAAGAGGATCAATAATCAAATTGGTTTCACAAAACATGACAGGACAGGAGCAGAAAACTTAACGTAAGCTTCATACAACATTGGCATAATGCTCGCTATGTAACACAGTGCTGCAACTAAAGCGATGAAAAGGGAACGGGTAGATATGTATAAGTAAGCTGTAAATCATAAAGTTACCTTACTCTCCCCAACGCGTGTATGCAAATATCAAATGAATTTTACATCATTTTTGATATTAGAGAAGCAAAAGTAAAACGCATAGTAGATCCATAAACATCGTTATATACTCGATTTTACCGTGAATGACATGATGTTTGTTATATACATCATTTGTGTTTGTTTTTGTATTACAGTGCCCTTATATAAATATGTTATTTTGACTTAGGCTACAGCGGCACCAATTGCTTATCAGTGTCGCCAGCTGTACCGGACATGTCTTCAAATGAGACCAGTTTTCCTTGTTTACACACACCTAAAACTGTTAATATTGAACCAACCAAATACAAACGCACCAAATCAAGGTTATTCTGGTACTTGAAAAAAACGAACAAATAAGCAAACGACAAATTCATGGCCGGCCCCAGACCCATACCCAGTGAGTTTGGATGGCGGGAAATCGTTGTACACACTATACATGACTGAGTTAAATTGTATGAGCTTTTTTTCACTCGAAGATATGTGTTTAAATTCAGAAGAGTCACGATTGTCTTCCCTAGAAATACGTTTGAAATGTGATACGTAGTTTTAAAAATATTTTTGCAGCGTTATATGTTTTTGAAATTCGACTGATACATTGAATTTTATAGATACCAATTAAACGCTTGTGGCTTGAACTACTCCTTACTGTTAAATTACACGCATAGCGTCTAGAAATAAAAAGGCTCGGACTAGAACGTGTTGTAGATATATTAGTATACAGAGGAGTTTAATTTGCAACTGACAGTGCACGGAACAATCGACCTGTACACATAATGCTTTAAGAAGACCAATACGCAAACACGTAGGACAATTATAATTCACTACAAAGCGATTTATTAGTGCTATTTGTGTGCTAAGTGTATTCAAGTACAAATTGAATATCGATATATTTGCTATACAAAGGACACCTATTACTTGTATACAGATAGCAGTTGGGTATATCTACATAGATCTTCAGTATAGATAAACTTAGTTAAATATTGTTCAACATGTACATGTACCGATATATACATGCATACGATAATACCTAGTATTGATACTCCACCAAAAAGACGATTACATGGAAACACTGGCCATTTTAGCATAAGTATACACTCTCTGAGTTGATTTGTGCATGGTTAACTTTCAAGCAGCGCAATTACATTAAACAATAACAGCTGTTAGTGGATTACAAATTGTTTAACCTGCTTACTTATTACTACCATGATGACAATGTATTTTCGTTTTCTTTATTTATATGTTCAGCTCATTTGAACGCTGGAGTTTTAAACAAAATGTCGAAATATACACACGACAAAGTAGAAAAAGGTTTACTTACGGTTGCAAGGTATTCGGATAACTGTAATGTGTATAATACTCTTCACATAGTCTATCCGTTTATACCTAGAGACAGGCGGCCATTTGTAAACAAAGACTGATAAAAGAGGGGAATAATCCGTGTGACATCTACACCATGTCGTGGAGCTATCTACCTTGACTGGAGGTGAAAAGTCAATCGATATTCCATGCCGACAACTGAAGGTATTATTGTATAGGTAAAACGGGAACGGGATAAAGCTCATATTTAGCACTTGCGATTTGTAGAGTAAAACTCGTACTTACGAGTAGCCCCCGCGATTTGAAGAGTAAAGCTCGTATTTAGCACCCGCGATTTTTAGAGTTTTAATTAAGTTAACATTTAGCACTCGCGATTTTAGAGTTAAACTGGTACTTACGAGTAGCTCCCGCGATTTGAAAAGTAAAGCTCGTAATCAGCGCCCGCGATTTGTAGAGTAAAGCTCGTATTTAGTACTTGCGATTTGAAGAGTAAATATCGTATTTAGCACCCGCGATTTCAAGAGTAAAGCTCGTATTTAGTACTTGCGATTTGAAGAGTAAATATCGTACTTAGCCCCCGCACTTTGTAGAGTGTAGTTCATATTTAGCACTCGCGAGTTGAAGATTATATCTCGTATTTAGCACCCGCGATTATTTTAACGTTCGGTTCTGCGTGGTCATTCGGTTCCGCCACAACGGCCAATGATCTCCGACTTCGAAGGATTTTTTTACCAGATATTATCCATTACATTATTTTCTTATCTTATTCGTGAGAAAAAGCCAGTATTTCCCTTTTTAATGTTGAGTGCTAAACAAGGGAACTACTGGTACCATTTTTATAACGTCTTTGATATGACGCGGTCCTGGACTGGTGATTGAACCCGGGACCTCCCGCACTCGAAGCCAGCACTCTACCACTAGGCTATCGAGGAGGCGGTACTTTGTAGAGTAAAGCTCATATTTAACACTCGCGATTTGAAGAGTAAATATCGTATTTAGCACACGCGATTTGTAGAGTAAAGCTCATATTTAGCACTCGCGATTTGTAGAGTAAAGCTCGTATTTAGCACTCGTGATTTGAAAAGTAAAGCTCGTATTTAGCATACGCGATTTGTAGAGTAATGCTCATATTTAGCACACGCGATTTGTAGAGTAGTGCTCGTATTTAGCACTCGCGATTTGAAGAGTAAAGCTCGTATTTAGCATCCGCGATTTGTAGAGTAATGCTCATATTTAGCACACGCGATTTGTAGAGTAAAGCTTATATTTAGCACCCGCGATTTGTAGAGTAAAGCTCGTATTTAGCACTCGCGATTTGTAGAGTAAAGCTCGTATTTAGCACTCGCGATTTGAAGAGTAAAGCTCGTATTTAGCATACGCGATTTGTAGAGTAATGTTCATATTTAGCACACGCGATTTGTAGAGTAAAGCTCATATTTAGCACCCGCGATTTGTAAAGTAAAGCTTATACTTAGCACCCGCGAGTGATAGAGTAAGGCTCGTTTTTAGCACCATAGATTTGTTTGCATAGAGGGTTGATCCATTCGTTTCTCGGTATTTTTTTTTACATTTTGTTTGTTTGAGTTATACCGAATCAAGTGCATTGTATTTTTAAGTTCGTTTGTTTGTCTTTGTACGTTGTAGTGTACGTGAAATAAAATGTGTGTTTGTCTGACTAACTTGGACTGATCTTTAACTGTATCATTTTTATCCAACGAATATAATTGTAAACAAGGCATGTGTGAAATATTATATACGCATTGTTTTACGTATAACTCAATCGATAGAACGCCTGACTTTTATTTTGGGAGCCCACGAGTTCGAGTCCAGGCATAATTAAGACAACTTGAGCATGTTATGTGTAAACATTATACAGATTTCTGTCTTGCTTTGTCGTAGCAGTTGAACGTGCGGAAACGATTTTTGTTTGACAAACTGTAAGCATCAGTCGGAACTGCCTCGGGTGATTTCGTATTAAGACGATGGCATCAGTCGGAACTGCCTCGGGTGATTCCGTATTAAGACGATGGCATCAGTCGGAACTGCCTCGGGTGATTCCGTATTAAGACGATGACACCTCGGATATATCAAGAGGATTACTATACACCTAAATCGTGTTTTTGATGAGTTACCACAAAAAGTAGTTCTTACGGAGATCAACAAGCCGACCTTTAGTGCTCTGTCTATTGAATTCGGTATCGCGTACATCGGCTAACTTTTACAGTGTTCTTGAATTGCAGTTTGTTAATAGTATTGCATAAGTTGTAATGTCTATGGTAACGACTGCTAATATATGAGGTAAATTAAAATAACAACACATCACATATTGTGTAAACATGTGGATACAATAGTACCAATGACGACTTGTGGGACACTTCCGAGGGATTGAAATGGAAATGGAGTGTCATACTCTCATTCAATCTCGTACAAAGCAGTTCATCTCTCTGTCACGGGCTGAAGTTCACACTAATCAATGTAAATAATTAAAGAGGTTGTTTCACAGATACATGTATGGTGTTGTTTCTTAAAGATTCCTAGGACTGATGTCTCAATTAGGTAAACAAAACTGACCAATGGTAGAGCAATATAATCTACGTAGGTATCGTTTGTATATATGGAGGATTACTGGTGAAATGGACCTTACAGTTTACTAGGATTTATTTAGTATGAAAGCCTTTGCACATCTAGGCCAATGTGGATATCTGTTTTCTAGCCCGATCAAGTATGGTTCATTAGCCTTAGTTCTCGTTTGTTTTAGGCAAGAACGACAACCAACAGAGATAGCATTTCGACCAATATCGTAAATAAATAAATTATCAGGTGCGTTTTGCGGTATGTCAACCACCACTCGGTTAGATAGAAGCGGTGTTACAACGATGAAAGTCAACATTCAGACAGGTAGCTGACTTAAAATGTCCGACTGCTCATTATTTAAAAGGTAACACACGAAACGTCAGCACTTTTAGTTTATTAATTCAAAGCCAACGCCAAGACATCAGTTATAACCCTTGATAAAATATGACCAAAGTACGAGTAATCTATTTATAGTAACATCATACTATTATTACATACCTTTATTATAATGGAAGGGAGACCTAATAATATTGGAATATAATGGAATAACAACATTTCTCACACGTTGATCTATTAGGTATCGAAGAGGACAATGAATGCACCAGTAATGAGTACGATGCCCTATAGTCACGAAAGAATCTAATTCAATCAGCGCATTGTGATTTCTGACGCTAGGGTGTCATTTTTAGGAAATTGAACTCCGGCCTCGTTTGGACGTTCTAAGAATAGCCACTGACAATTGAATGTTGACTTTTGTTCGCCTTTAAAAGAAACAGCGTTCTTTTTATAACCATATCTGACTTATTCAATTTACAAACATTTAACCCATTAAGCCAATGTGTTCGCACCTAAATCACATATACTAGTCTAACTTAAATCATATTGAATGGTGAGATGTGTTTTTTTAAATAAGAAAATAAACGAGCAGACGCCAGCCAAGAAGGCTGCATTGACATCACAGATTCAATGAATTTAAAATGTCATTAAATGTAAAATATGGAAGAATCGTGGTCCTTTTCATCGAGAAACTATTGTCGAAAAGAAATAACATGTGCGAGGGGCGTTAAACAGTACACGGTACACATGGTATCACTGTAGCAACCAAAAATGATACCATGACTCACACTCAAATAAAACAATATTGTTTAAGTAAACCATAGACATAAACATGCACTGAGGAAATAATGTCAATGATGTATCAAGCAGATTCAGCGGAACCTTTTAAAAACGGATGAAGTCTCAACCATGCACAAACTTATATAAATATGCGAGAAGTGACGTCAGGTGGCGCCGTCAAAGTTTCTTTCATGAATTGAGTATTTTATGCGCATGTGCATGTATTCTTTGAATGATTGTCTGGTTTAATGCTGTTTGTTTTGGCTTTACGACATTTAGAACCTAATCAGTACGAGTTCAATGTATATAAAATAGCTTCTCGTAAAAGAAAGCAATGTAGGAAATTGTAGAAAACTGCCTCATGAGTTGTTTTGAATCACCCCTCGCACAATTAAACGCACGTTAGAATGCCGCATAAACAAGAGAAAAGAAATCCCGAACTATGACAAACGAATCATATAACACCTCGCTATTTGCTGAAATGACTTCTACCAATACAATACCAAACTTTATACCAATGTAGTTGTTTGTTAAATATGCCTTTATAGGGAATGCCAGTTATCATTTCAATAAGTTGTTTGGTTTGATTTATTTGTTATATTTATTTTTGGAAACCGAAATATAGAAATGCATTGATACTTGTATGAATTCAGATAGGTACAGTAACGGCTATCGTCATAAAGGTCTAGCTGTTCTCGTTTCAAGACTTAATTACCGTACATCAGCGTTATCATTGCTAGTATTATCATTGTTCAGTTGTTTATGTATTTCTGTTCAACCTATCTAACACATTCCCAGCTGGTCCATGTAGTGTATCAACATTGTAATGAATTTGTATGGCTTTCAGTATGAGAGTATAAAAATACTTCTACAAAAATGTGGCCTGTCAGAGAGACATTCACTCAAACTCGTTGTTACACTGCACATTATTTGAGAGAAAGTAATTTTGCACGAAATCTGTATTGCTTCATTAAAGGCATTGCGTGTCTAGAGGTTGAAAGAAAGCAGACCGGACTAACGATACAACATTTCTAAAATAGTGAAATTGTGTAACTAAACAATTTTACTTTTTTATTTTATACTTTAAACCCTTTTTTAATATTGTTCTATTTTTACTTTTCAGGACAGTGTAATATCCACTTTGATTTCGCTTATTTTCCCCTATACATTATAGCATACAGTGTATAATAAAGCACACACATGCCGCATGTAATGGGATTATTTAATGGCTTTTTTATTACTACACGCACTACTACAAACCTTGACATTTTTATTGTTTGTTTTGTTAAACATGTCGGTTAATTCATTTTAAACAAGCGCATGTTTCTGTACACAAACAGTATAATCTGTTTTTAATATCAGGCAAAATGAATGTTTGACTATAGTCCGATACGGTGGTCGCATCTAGTATTCACGTTTCTTGTATGTCAGTTATTGGTTTTATCGTTCTATGTTCAATTTAAAACACCTCTGAAGATTTTCCATATAAGCAATCATTAATAAAGAAATTAGTTACATCAACAATTTCATTCCGAATTAATTTAAAGGTTTCATCAGTTTCATTCAGCATTGGAAGTGAAACTCAGTGCAAAGGGATAAGGTCTTCCAATAAAGTCATGAAGCTTAATACTTACATATGATTAAACAGAAATTTCAAAAGTTGTTTAGGATTTATTTCCCACAAACACATGGTCGAATTGTACGTATACAATGCATACATGAACAAATACAGTACTGACAATTACAGGGGTGTTAACATCAAATATAGCTTAATCACACAAGCATCGTGAAACATATAAATCGTGTAAATTGAACAAATAATGTACAAAACAATAGTTCAGATAACGAACAAATATTCACTTATATTGACGAATACAAACACGGTGTAATGTACAAGTTAAAGCCGATATATAAAACACATACATCGTGAACGGTTACATTCAAGTCAAAAGGAAGTGGAAGGAATTGACATTAAGGATTTATAATCATACGGCAATCCATAACACTATTCATACATAACATTTAAAACACATTATAAGAATACATAAACAGTTCTATGGTCTAGCTTTGATTGAACTCGGGTATCTCCTATCCATTTGTTGTGAGGGACGCTGTAATTTCACCGCATTGGAAACAGGCCAACGTCCGTGTTTGATAAAATATTGCTTTCTAAGTTTTGCAAAGTCTTTAGCCACAGAATCCGACGTACCGTTATTCAAGTTAATTGTTTTAAAGTTTTCAGAAAGATCCGATTCTGATCTAGCGGTGAAGCATGACGGTGAACTATGTCGTCTGCCAGGAGATGCGAGCTGGTTTACGTTGTCGCCTGCTGCAGCGTCTACCTCGTCCTCAGATTCCACGTAATCGCTCTCATTCATTTCTTGTATGTTATTTAAACCATTAAATCCGAGATCTCCGAATGTATTCTCCGATTTTGGTGGCGCGTGATTAGGTTCATTTGTGTACAAGTCTTCTAGTGCCTGTTGGAATATGTCCGACCCTTCCGGAATAGAGCGATTATATCCAGGAATCGTCGGAAGCTGGGTCGGTGTCGAAGGTAATGAAAACCGTCTGTGTTGCCTCGGAATCACCCTTCGTCTGCTCATGTTTACAACCTTAACATCCGAATATATCCGATTCTTTAGAAATGTCGTCTGCACTATCTCATTAAACTTTGCTTTTGTCCTTTTTCGTGCAAATTTCATACACAATGCCAATGTTAAGTATACGGTCTTTTTACACTTTAGAATGTACTTTTAGTCTGCGTTATACGGTTATCCCTTCGATTAAGAAAGGAGCTGGCTAATTTTCGATTGTTCACAACAGAAATTATGATATAGCCCTTGACATATATCCGTTACATCACAGCATAATATAAACACTCATAATAAAACTTGTATTCAAATAAATTTCAAACAAGCTTTAATCCAATCTGCTAACAACTCTATTTGTATTGATTTCCGAATGCTCATACTCGGGAAATTCACCCTGTTGTGATTTATCGTCAATTTATGGCCACGCGATGAAATTGTTTTAATAATATTTTCAAACAATTGGTAATCTATCGAGGCCGACCAGTTCCTATTTCAGTTTTCACCACAAAGTAAACACACGGCTATGATACCCTTATCGAAGCTATTGTTCCGTATTGTTCTCAGGCTGTAAAATTACTAGCAACTATGGTTCTCTGGTTCAAGTTCTCCGACCTATATTCAAGTACAAAAGCAGATTTTCGTTGTTGTATGTCAATACCTTGAATGCAGAGAATTCCACGCTCAAATGGAACCATACACTCAATTTCCGGTTACTCCGAGTCCATAAACCGCGTGTAGGTCGTGTGAGGTTATACCAATGCTCGATCGTAAAAATGTCCTTAACCTTACCTGAACGACACTTACAAAGTTACACTACACTATTCTCACCCTGTGGTTATTTTGTATACTTCTTACGTATATGTACTCCAAACACGTCTGGTGTAAGGTTAGCTGCGTCGTTACGTCACGTTGATTTAAAGAAAGTTTGTATCGTGTAAGTTCTAAATGTTTTCCCGCTCAAAATCGACGTCGTCTGTGTCCAAATGTTTAAACGTAAACAGACGTGTATCAAAACCCGCGATGTTCACTTCTTGTAGGTTATATACGTTTACGATCTTCTTTTGTTCTCCCGCTTTTATTCAATGTCATCGGCTGTCCTGTTTACAAATGTTAAATCCTCGCAAAATCCTTGGAAAATGAAGCCACATTATCACAATACTCCACGTGATCACCTCTGAGTACACTACGGGTGTTTATGCGGGCTGTGATTGGGTTCTTTATGTCCATACCTTACTAACAAAACATTTAGCTCATTATAACGATATTGTTCTGTGTGAATCGATATTGTTATTGACACCGTAACGACTTATTCTCAGCAATATAGTTTTAATTTCTACAGATGTCGGAATCAGTGCTTGAATCCGGAAACAACTCTCACAGAAAACACTTGTTGTGCGCAGTTTATTTGTGTTTTCTATTAACCGTCTGCATGCTTCCCGCCAATCATCTTAATTAATTATGGTCGTCTGCAGCTATGTTGCTATTTTTGGCGTTGTTTTTCTTGTAGAACACAATATTCCTCTGTTATGCTGAAGATCAAATATTTTTCTTTGTTTTGAAGATTTAATGCACCTGGAAACACCAAACATACAACGTTGTTTATTAACAGTATGAAAAAACGACATCGTGACTGATATAATATACTGTTTAACACGCGTGGGAACATTAATGCAGTACCATTACAAGCCAAAAATAAAAAAATTAACAAATTACATGTGTACACATTTCAAATAAATCAATCATATTTTAGTTGTTTAATTCTACATTCATATACTTTATACTCTCGTTTTCACTTATTACCAGTTTGTTTTAGAGTCGTGCACCACTTGTTTTATATTTAATTGATTGAGTTGTATTTCCAATACTCACACTGATTCTATTTAGCTCCCCACTAATGTCCACACAATGTACCCGACACTGTACCTCGCTATTCCTGTACCTGCGCCACTGTCCTACTCCACAAGCACTTCTAACTCGACACCAATAATTAGTTTAACCATCAATTAAGTCATAACGCCTCAGTCAGATCGATTTCACCCGGCAAAAAAGTCCATTCCGTCAACCAATAGTCCATTCTGTCAACAAATAGTGTTTGTGCATTGTCTGACGATTCCTCACTTCCCCAGCCTTTATCTACTTTACCACTATTCCTTTTTGTCCTAACAACAGCCCACCTGTCATGTCCTACACGTGTTTGAAACGCTTAAACAAAACAGCAGTTAGAACAGTTTTGCAGTCGTCATTTAAAATAAATCAAAACAAGAATACACCGTTTTAATTCCACACAATTAATTATATAAAAGCCAAGCACACAACGAACAGCTTTCAGATTCATCCACGTAAACACAAGTTAGCCTCCACGCATTAATATATAAGAATGAACGCGAAGAAACCCTAATTCATACTAGAACATGCATCATATAGTGCACATGGAACTGGCCAGTATATCATAGTATATCATAGTATATCATAGTATATCATAGGTTGTCATAGGTTGCTTCTACGAATTCATATTGAGGAGCGTGCGTGAAGAAGCCTCTAAGTCGTAACGTTATTTGCACCAGATAGAGTACCTTCAACTGTCCGACTATACAATGGAAAGCTGAATAGTATTATACAATTATACTCTTTTCAATTTGATTTTCATTTATTCAATAAACCAGGTGAAAGATCGCCATTCACCAATGAGAACTATACCATACATCCGAGGGGCAGGATTTCAAAGCATTTCCCCTTACAAATCAACAGTCAATGAGAGAATCAATAAAACGTGTACATAGAAAAGTTTGGCTTCTTATGAAAACGAATTCAAAACTACCCCGTCCCTCTTGTTATTGTCTGTTTATATTTGTCATTGTGAAACCATCTTAAAATAACTTTGTTTGGATTGCAAAGACACAACAGATTTGATTTGTACCGTTTATTGAAGACAAGACGACCCATTATCATTAAATTTGATTTTTGCTATAGACGCAACTTTATATTATTATTTGAATTTTGCAATATACAATTATGTAAATGCTGACTTTTGTTATGGGAGTGTTTTATACCTCCAGCTGAGAGAGTTGTAGTTATAAGCATCCAATAACTGTACTGATATACACCCTGTTCTATAGATGACAAGGAATAGCAAAGAAAAAACCGGTTTTCGCATTTTAACTTATTTGTTATTTTGTCACGCCATTTATTACTTGAAGCACCACTCGAGAGATAGTAACGAAATGGATTCTAGTGAAAAACAGACAAATCAACAAAATAACATATGCACTGAACAAAACTCAACTCGATAGTTTTGTATTTACGAGGACTAGTAATCCATCGAGGTGGACAGAAATCATGGGCAATAGATGTCAGACAGTTATCAGTACGTGTACCCTGTTCCGAATTTTAATGTTCTTCATGTTGTAATACATATATATATATATTATATGATGCAGCGACGTTTTAAAGAAAATAAAGTAACACTTTTGTTTGTATATTAAAGAAAATGAATGAACGTATAACAGACAGTTAATATATCAACAAATATACATAATAAACGTATAAAGACCAAATATGTCCCTTCGTACATTTTTGAAAACGAAGGTAAAATATCTAGAAGCGGAAATTGCCGAAGTTAAACGAGTTTCCGGAAAATTTACGATGTCCAAATATCAACGGGGCTATGCATAACTTATTGGTCGGTGAATGTCTGACGGGAGCGAAAAGCGTCCGTTAACAAAAATGATTTGGTCTCTATCTAGTAAAACAAGGACGTTCGCATCGGTTAATATATGTAATGGATCTTTTTAAAGTTGTTTAAAGCTTCTGAAGCAATATC
>ENA-OREC01001094-OREC01001094.1-marine-metagenome-genome-assembly--contig:-NODE-1094-length-12922-cov-11.577345_pt1 | contig 12922 bp, 5 predicted proteins | sample MGYA00248626_ERZ508543 | MGnify/ENA primary metagenome ERZ508543 (study PRJEB26211, sample SAMN05518279) | marine metagenome | isolation source: Puget Sound, Washington, USA | host: Bankia setacea... | reverse complement strand
GGGGGGGGGGGGGGGAGTATAGTAATTTAAACTGCCACCAGTCCAAATGAGTATCTCAAATCTCGCTATAAAATCAACCAATATAAGCACAAACACCATACTTTTACAAATAAATAAGTGTATACATCGGGTCAAATTTCGGGCCTGTCGTGTATTTGATTTCAAAATTGCATTCTTTCAAAGTCGCCCATAAAACGATCATAAAGGCAAGGATAAACCCCTTAATGACTACTTATTTGTAAATAAAACCTCCGATTCAAGGTTAGAATCTCACATAGGTCGTCTTTTGAAGTTTGTTTTCAGATTGCATTTGAGATAGTTGGGCTTGTTTTTACAATCTCTTGTTTAAAGTGAAACTAGCCAATGTCTTTGTTATGCTCGTGCTTATTCGTAGAGTGTTAACAGTCACGTAAATATAAATAAATGCAATGTCATATGTCCCTAAGATACTGATTTAAGCGAAAGAAAACAAATCTTACCGTCTCTATTCTCAGAAGTGTTGAAGTGATCAGAGATAAAACCAAGCTCATATGTCGATATGGTACAGAAATAAGCTAAAGAACAAAAAATGCAAAACATATATTATAGGAAATTGTTTCAATGGTGTGTAAGAAGAACACAATTTGAAAAAATATAGATCCGTTTTCTATTCAGAGCTCTGTAGTTGTCAAATGAGAAACACACTACTATCAACGTTACAAGTAGAAAGAACAGAGATAAAACCAAGGTCATATGGCCCACGGATATGGATAAAAAAACGAAACGGAGAAAACACACATAAAAATAACGAAAAAAGCAAACATAGTTTTCTTTTACTGGGTTTTAAGAAGAACTAAGTTTTCGTGTTGGTTCCCGAGTTGCAGATGTTTCAAGTCAGAGATCTGCCATTGTCAAATCAAGAACACACTTTCGAAATACTAGACTAAATATGTCTTGAAACATCTAACAGTATGTATCATCACTAGTATATATTTGTACATGTGTGAAACGTCTGTAATGTAAACATAATTGTGGTGACCATTTGACGCCCGAAGGTTCCAGAGTATATATTTGGTAATTAACACGTGACCACAAAAATGTTAGACATGTGCGTCTTGTCGCATGACATCCTCAAACAAGAAATTTACATGATCCAAAACTGAACCGATTTAGAACAGAACGAGCATATATAACTGCATGGAACAATAATACATGAATCTTACTTATGCAACAAAACAGATAATGCATTTTAAAGGTGGCAATTGGCTGGTTGCACTAGAAACAATCCTTTAGCAACCTAGTCACACACTTCTTTCTGCGATGTCCAATAACCCGCATATCTTACTGAGTTATAGTTAATCGAATATTTATGTTGAAACGAGCGACATTATTCGTGGATTTATCAGTGCAATATCATTATGAGATGAAAATTAATTGAACATGAAAGAAAGCTGCAGACGAACGGTCCCTCAGTTAACTGATAAGGACAACATAAATTGATTTTGTCCAGAACAATATTAGCTACATTAAGTGAGTTGTTATTGAGCTTGTATTACTATAAACTATGTGATATGAAAAATATGAAAACAAAAGTATTGGAACCAAACCCTGGTACTAGTTAAAGACTGAACTTGAATCCGGGTTCTGTTCTAAATATAGCAAACTGTTACCACAAATAGTACACAATTAATTTGCGTTATGTTCATGCCTAAAATGCTGCTTATGAAGAGACATGTTCCTCAACAGCCATGACAACGGTTCCACGTCAGTATCAGAGCAGTTGGAGCCCGGGGTAACGCAGTCGCAGACACAAGTTATACGAAAGGCAATGTTTATTTTCTGGTCATCATTTGAGTTTTAAACTGTACCCAAGTACAAGTGAACAAGCGTTACGCATTAACCCAGATAAAACCCCATTTTAAATACGTCGTTCACTAGAGAATAAATTAACATTGGCTACATATAGTGAAGCTTCCATTTATTTCTGCTGAATATTCAACAACAACTTCTGCGTTTTTTGAAACTATACTGTGTATGAACGTTGCTTCAATAGAGCTATGATATTATCTGCAATCTCCCGGCCGCTGTAAATGTATGATTATAATTGACAGAAACATATGTACTACTAGGCAATGTTTCCTGAGAGTTGATATTCATAATATTGCTGACAGCGCTTTTTCATGTATGAAGATTTTAAGCTTATTGTGACATCTCCAATTTGTATTCAGTGTTATATTTGTTAATTTAACTCGACACGTTGACATGAGAAGTGCTCACATAGAATCATTTGGACGAACATTGTTCTATACATGGTATTCGGCTTCAGACGTGTCGTCACCATGTATATATCTATTAAATGGAACAAAATTGGAAAACGACATTATTAGAAACAAAAAAACTGATACATGTACACGTTAATTAAAGACTCAAATATATATGCGTTTAACCGAGTTTAGTTGGTTTTCTGTTCTAAATATAGTAACATGTTCCCATAAATAGTAACATAACTAATTAGCGTTATGTTCTTGCTCAGCAGGCGTTACTAGTTTAAGGGGAACAATAAAGACGACAGAATGTTATTTATCTGTGTCTAGCTAATCAGCGAGCGTTAAATGCGAGAATCGTATCTGTTTAAATTGGCTTACAATGAGGACATTCCAAACAGATATTATGTTCTACATCTCTAAAATAGACGCACTTTTCTGGCTATGATTTGTAAGAGGCGTATCGTGCAGCATGTTAAAGTCGGTAGTAAACTTAAAATTAAGATATGTCTTTTGTCTTCAAAGTGAAACGATATAACTACAAGTACATGTAGATCATACCAAATTATGAAGAAATCAAGACTTAACCAAAATACAGCCATTTGAGACTGAGAACGGGTTCGTACGTGTTATCATTATCCACTCTTAATTAAGTGCTTTATAAACGTGTGAACAAATGAACTTATGAAGTGTGATCATTGTGAACATGAAGTTGCTAGATAACATTACTTTAGATACCGCGACAGGAAATGTTTCATGCGGCATTCTCGTGTCAATTTTAGCGGACACACTTCTTGGCTTGCCATTTACTATATTAAGGTCTACAGTTTGTTTCTTTTTCTTGTTACAATGATGTGTCTCTAGTTCAAATTGATGGGTGGATTGTAACGTTTTGATGCGAAATTATGATCATAAAAAGAGGAAATATGAGGCAGAAGAGAGATATTCCTAACCATTAAATCAAAGCAGACGATAAACTAGTATATGTTTGTGTATACTAGTACGTATCGACCTGAGCAGGCGACACATATACACCAGGCGGGACATGGGCACAGAATGATGAGTGTCCATTCATTTTGTTAGGTTCACTATAATTTATTCATTGACTATTATTGGATACCTATCGGCCTTCATTGATACGGTATCTACTATCTACAATAATTTACGAGTTTTATCTAATGGTTGGGTAGTAGTAAGTGTTGGTGTGTGTAGTCATTGACCAACACGATATCATCAGCTTTGTTCTGGCAATTAAGTGTAGAAAAGAAATAGATGACTGTAAAACTATGATTATGTTTTAACGTGTCATGCGCATGAAAATGGTTGATACTTGGATAAATGACTTATGTACAAATTAATATATAGTTTCCCGATAACCGTCATTGATGCACGGTGAGTGTGGTGTAAACTATTAACAAAGCTACCAGACACATGGATTATCCTTCAAACAAAGACGCGCAAGCATATTATTAGAAATCCATTCATCCGGTTAAAATTGCTGACTAAATCAAATTGTCAAAGGCGGCTGCTTCTATTACATGCTTAAAAGTTAAGACTCAAAGACTAAAATCCCCTCTTTTGATCGCTACACTTATTGCAATTGGGTTCTTGCTAGACAAAGGCGCTATTGAGACAAAGAAGTTAGCAGACGACAATTTCCAGAGTCGCAGAGCCCAGCGCCCCCCTACTCCACCCAACCGCCCGCCTAATCTCCCAAACAAAGAACCACCCCAGACAATTCACCCATGTATTATTAACGACAATCGATACCATAAAAACTAACATGTAATAATAGGATTAGTCATTTCTACCTCCCCTCATCACCCCACCCCATAAGCCGAAGAATCACCAAGAAAGGCTGACAATTAAGTACGGCAAGTTTTCTTGACTTTTTAATTACTTAAATCCATAATCCGATGTGTGAATGATTAAGTGTACGACAGACTGACTAATATAAGACTGTATAAGTCAACAACACGGCGGGCTACACTTGATCTGTCCTTGGGAACGTTAATAGGCAAACAACCGATGTGTATAGTGCATGCTTTGCAAGTGTATAAGTCATGAGCAGCGAAATAGTAGCACTGGTGTTGTCCGAACATTCTTAGTATACATACACATGCGTGTAACCAGACACAGTTCCAAGTTGAAGTTATCCGACACGGTGGAAGGAGAAAACTGCTTGCCTCGTTTAAGGATAATCGTAAATTCAAACCTATACGTCTTTTCATCAAAATCATTAAAGTCAATATATAGATATAAACTGAGCGTTAGACGTACAGAATGATGTTGGTGGCGATGGTGTTGCTGTTGGTGGTTGGGGTCGATGATGATGGTGGTGGTAGTGACATTGCTGGTGGTGACGTTGGAGGTGATAGTGTTGTTGGTGATGATGCTGCTGTTGGTGGTTGGGGTCGATGATGATGATGGTGGTAGTGACATTGCTGGTGGTTATGTTGGAGGTGATAGTGTTGTTGGTGAGGATGCTGATGGTGCTGATGTTGGCTGTGTTTGTGATGATTGTTGTTGGTGCTGATGATTTTGAGAATGGCGATGGTGGTGTTGGTGGCGACGACGACGGTGTACAAGTATCGGAGTCTGTTCGAAATCTACAAGCTCATGAGAAACAAAATGTATAGGAAATTTCATGATGCACATTGACTCAATCATACAAAATCCGTCAGATCTATGTGTTTTATTAGCACATTTCTAAGACTTATTCCCCACAAACCTCGCCCATAGATCGTATCTAAGTTTGACACTGTAACTGTCGTACCGAGACGCCAACTGTTACCTAGAACATGCTGATAAGACAAGAACAGCTGGATGAACCTGATAAGGTCTCTAACATACTGTTACAACCAAGAATTATTAGAATGCAGCAGCAAAAACTATATGGATCCTCAACTGTTTTCTATACGGTCTTTATTCTATAATGCAAGTACACAACAGAAGGACATTACGATGTATACATGTAGATCTACTCCATTTGCTCTCTACTTTCGGTAAATAGCGAATGATTTATGGGTTCAAAATATTAATAATAACGATTTTATTTCACGAAGAAAATCCTTTAACAACGATTAGCCATAAGGTCTCACCTGGAAAACAATAACTACATTGAATAAACCTGTGACCGATAAGCAAACGAACGGAAGAACGGACGCGTATGTAGCAGCTGCTGTTCCGTTTCTAAACCATCTAAACTGAATCTAAAAGTGTATAAATATGCCGGTAAAATGTACTTACCGCAACTCTCAAAATAATCCTATATGCATCTGAATGCACTGTTCTAAAGTCGCAACGAAAATAAACCTGACTTCTCCACAGCAGATGTGGGTTTATTTAGATATGTACTAAACAGAAAATAGCAAGTGTAAACCAGATTATATATATAACCAAGTACACCACGGTATGATAGTGATGATCCTGTTGTACATGTATTCTCTATTAAAGCTGATCTAAGTGAATAAGAATCTTGCAAGTTTACGTAAGTCCTATAACAGTCTCTAAAGGAAAATCCAGTCACAGTTCACCCCTTCACGCACAACTTCGTCTAATCTAAATTCCTGGTCCACTAACATGGGATTTTGTAAACACTTGTGACATTTATTCAATTGCTTCATGAATGAACGAATTATCACCGTATTTTGATCTGTTTTCTATACACCTGACAGATAATGTTATATAATAGAAAACTAGAGTAATAGAGCTTAGTCTAGTAATAGCTAAGTACCGTAATTTATTGGGCGCGGAAAATATATATGTGAGCGTTGTAATTATAGCTTTTGTGATAATAGCGCTCCTGATAATATCTTCGTTGTATCGGAGTGCTCTCAATCAGAAAAGATATAGCTTTTCTCCTCAGATGTCAAAGTTTAACAGCTATCCTGCTTTTAATGAGGTTTTGATATCAGTGGGTTTCCAGCGTAGTTTAAAACCCCAACATTGAACGGGTGTGAAGGGGAGTCTAGTTGTTTGCAAACACAGATGGCAGACAAAAACGCAACATTAAACAGATGCGATTACAAATGGACGTTTAACGATTTACCGAAGAGAAACAATAATACGAACACAATATTTGGTTAAGATTCGAACAAAATTGAACAACTATCGTGCATTTGACTATTGAACTAGCTTAACAGATATATGTCTATGTACACTGACCTGGACTTTGATAGATTGTACGAATATCACCAATGATGATGACGATGGTGATGATGGTGGTGGTGGGGTCGATGGCAAAAGAGAAGCAACAACAACGGAGGCACATCGACAGAAGCCAATTACGAAACGGGAGGCAACATCAATACCGAGTAGATTTGTATAACAATTGCTGTTAATATGATCACTATAAGCAAAAACCTCCAACAAGTGGTTGTTTATGGGAACCAGGGCAGTATAATTTACTGTCTCAATAAAATACACGATTAATCTATATTGTAGCTTCTTTTGATAACCGTGAAACCGTAGATCAAACAAAAAGGTGTCGTAGTTGACGTCCTTTTGCCAAAACTTACCCGATGTAGATAGTGGGGTACATACTTCCAATTAATTTCAACCGCAGCGATATACTAGCTAGATTTAGAGCGACATTAAATACAGCAATATTGAAATTGAGGACACCCGTATAATTAATAGGAGGTGGTTTTAAGTTTCTTTGTGTCTAATTGTGTGTCATTCTTTACAAAGGTCGAATGTGACAGCGTTGTAAATGAACCAGTCGTGATCAGCAGTTAAAGGCTTGATGCATTTGACCATCAAAATGTTGCATAACTAGACGAAAATTGATTGTGATGAAGAGAAGTGTATGAATTTATAAGGCCAATGTCAAGGTGACCCCTTTTTCAACAATTATAAAACAGTGATCATAAGAAGACATCAAATAGTTAAGTGCTTGGTTGTTCGGGACCTCTTTGCAATACCGTCTGGCATTAAGGACAAACTGAGATGAATTTGAGGATAACATATTCGTGACAGGTAAAATTGACTAAGCCATATCATAACGATACCTTATCGATACGCCGAACACAGTAGAACACTATTTGGATACAAGGTCCACTTTTACAGACCTTCTACACAAGTAATGAGATGTACGACAGCAGTTCTCATCTGGGCTAATGCTTCCATCATAAAGGTACCTTTGTTTTGTAATAAACTTGTAAAAAAGGTCGAACATCACGTTTGAAGATGGATTTGTTTTGCGTGTGGCCTTCTTTATCAAAAGTATACCTCAAACTCGACTTACAGCAGGCCTTTGACAAAATCACCGCATCAACATATCTGAATATATCTAAAAAACTTAAAAGACATTTATCGTGACAGCTGGAGGGGAGGTGTGTATGTTAGGTAATTTTCACTGCAGAGAGATAAGCTAAAAATGGGTCAAATGCAGGACTGTGTGCTAAAGAAATAAGCGACTCGATAGGAAAGTAGTTTTCACACTACTGTTATCAAAGTGTCATATAAATGAAAAATGCATGTTTATGTGTTTTAACGATGATAGAACTGATCAATGTTTATGAACAAGACGCTGATGTTCATTGCTGATATTGTTAAACAATGTACATGTATATGAACAGATTTATGCTAGTATTGTATATAACTAGGTTAATTTTCTTCGTTAAAGCTGTTTCTGCATACCACCTTGTTAAAACAACCACCTTAAAAGATAAGTATTGGATGTGATACGTTGATAAGCCAAATGGGGGGCTGAATACAATGCTTGTCAAAGTTGGTAGACACAACGTACCTTGATGTAGCACCCGTTTGCTCTGAAATCCTAACCGTAAACTCCTTATAACTCCCTTTTTAGCACTATTTCAAAAAACGCTTTAACTTTTCTGATCGTGAATATAATTGGATCATGCTCTGACAAGCTACATTATCTCTCAACAAGTTCCATTGTTTCACTGAGCTTTGGTATTATCTGCATGTATTCACAACTATCTGATATACATTGAAGTCCTCTCGAGCATGCTCTTAACAACAGGTCTGGTGGGAGTATTGAGCCCTGTTAACTGATCGAGCAAACACTAGCACATTATAGAGACACTAACTGAGCTATTTAACTCCTATTATCTGATCTTGTCCCTCCACGGTTCGAGTCCCCCACAGTCTCCTAGCTTTTTATGTCACTTTAAGTTTCAAGTTCCTGCCACGGTTGGACGCACATATGGGGCTCGATACATTAAAGATATAGGTCCTAATCGATGATATCAAACTAAAATCTAAAACATACAAACACCCAACGACATTAACGCTCCTGACACAAGCTCAATTACCCGGACATAGGGGTTCAGTTGGGCTGTGGTGAGATGGGGGGGGGAGATGTGGGGGTGAGTTGGGGATATCAGTTATTCCGAGAGCAATAGGGGAAATGGTGGGGCAGAGGAATTGTGGGGACTTGGACTGTTTATGTCATTTATTGTCTCGTACCCCACTGTTCACTGTAACAACCATCCATTCTCAGCATCATTAGAATTCCTTTGTGGACAGCCATCAGACGCACAATGGCCGGGTTAGTTACGCACAGAGCATTTTACTGTAATACCTGCATCGTGTGCGTGTATTTGTTTTCAGTATATCTTACCTCTAACTAAGCGTACTGCGTCTGGCTAAAATATACACAGGAACTTGTGACCCTAACGCTAACAAATCGTCACAAGCTTCTATGTTCATTGATTTTCCGACAGATTAACAACGTTTAAATGCGTCGTCGGCATGAAGTGGCAGCACGTGTCAATCGAGTTGGGTTACGCGGTTATTTTTGACAGGCGCGTGCTGTTCATGGGTCTGGTTTTGACATCTTGTAAATATTGACTCCAGACAAACCAACTAGTTGAAGAAGAAGCACTATTGTATAACACGTGTCAGTGTAAATACCTCATACAAAACTCAAGAACAATAATGGTGTACGGTTCTAATCAAAGACTGACTCTTTTTACTACAACATGTAACCCATAAAGGTATGACTGCGCCGCAAAACAGTACAACCTTACAGGATGTTCCAGCCGTTGTGACACGTTAATATTGATGATGGGTAACTAGAGAAGTGCACACGGTCGATATCAGCCTCACAGAGTTGCTGGAACTGTTGAGACCACTACTACACACGCTCTGTACTTTCTAAATAGAATCAATTAACACCATCAACACTCCTTCATGCATACAATACAAAGTTAGTGCGCACGCAGAGACTTAAAGGCACACTTACGTTCCAAATCGTTTTATTAAAATTCGAATTTTTAGTTCAAACTATATTAGATATTTATTTGAGTAACCTTGTCAATCAATAATGAGAATCTAGTTATGTCTTAAATCAATTAGATAATGGACCCTAAAGACTACCAATGTAGCGGATTTGTTTTATAAAAGTGGGGACGTTTTTAATCAAAAGTTGACAAGAAATTCCCACATTTCTAATCGATGAAACAAAGGAAGTCATATTTTGGTACTGGGTCGTCATTTTGTCTTACTTACGTACTGTCTTACAGTCTTTTTGGAGCAAGGAAAGCCTATTGGCTTGTAAACTCCCTCTTCAGGTTGTCTTCTTTGGACATTATTCTATTGAAACATTTTAGTTTCTTGTTTTCTATTTATGATTACGGTCACTCTCTTTAACAAAACGTAAGCTACATACACGCTAAATACAATACTTATATAATGTCCACTTCCGTTATTCTCTAGACCATACTTAGTCTATATCTATGAGGTAAGTTAACAAAAGACATTGTTACTCTATCAAATCAAATTGAAGTTCTATGTTACATGTACTTACTCAGTGTTTCGCGCCATACACGTACACGCTAGAGGGTCCGTTCCAAATGTACTCCGAATCTTTCACTTGTCCGTGGGTCTACACGATTACCTCGAGCATATAAACCATGTATATAGTGATGGACGTATGTGTCTATTAGAAACTATCTGTTGTTTGTCCAAGAATTATGTGTTTCTCGGACCAGGACATGAATCCATGTTGTTATGCTGCACGATGTATATCTTCAAAGTCACATTATTTTAATTATTTTGTACAACACATATATCTCTTAATTTCAAATGACATAGATTATCCACACGTTTCTTGTTAATATAACATATTCAGAATTAGCACATCTTCTACACCACAGAACACATGTAGTATACTTTCTAGGGAAACATTATGTATAGAACACAGTTAACGAAGTCCTGTTATAAAGCATCACACCGACAGCTGTATTACTGTGAAATTTAAATGAGCTCGTATTGATCCATAGGACGCCAGGTAACGTTTCTGCAAGATAACATCTCTCGTGTCTTTGATGTCGTAATGCTGTAGTTAGTTTTACACATGTTAGACACACAAGGGTCCCATAATTATTGTCAAACTAGACCATGTTTTATGAGCTATTATGTAAGCATGGTGATGATATTGCTTGGAAACCATGACATGACTCGATAGACATATACACAACATGGCACTTTCAACACAACTGGATAACCAGAGGTTACTCAAGAGTGTCGTAACGCATGTAATTCAATATACTGACTCTCAATTCATTTTTGTAAATCAATAGAAAATATAACATACAGATTGTCTAAATAAATCTTGGAAAATATCTACATGGATTTAAGCAAAAAAAAACAACACATAAAACAGGCACACTGAAAAACAATAACACACAAGATAAACACGCGACTGTTGTTTATTATTTTCAGAATGTGTTGTATTAAAAAGTTTTTATTGCCGCACTTATATCTACCCTCATTGATTTCTTTGTGTGCTCTTAGAATGAGGGAAATATGTTGAGTTGCCCTGCTGTAAGGTCTGTATGAATGAAATCGGGGATAATTATATTTTTCAGTGAAAGATCGAATTGTATTTCAGCAGGTGACGACAACTTTACTATGTTTACGCGTAGCTTTGTTAAGAGTCAAATATCAAGTGCGGTTCACAAGAGTAAACTATATTTCGACACTTACTAAACTGTATAATTATTATTGTGGCCATGACAAATGTAGTTTTGTTTTCACAACTCGGAATAGTGCAGTCATATCGGTTTATTGTTCACTGACAGGTATCCTATTAACTGATGCTAGGTACATCATAAATAGTTTTCTTAGAAGCGTACCGCCATGATAACCGTAAGTGGGCGTTTAAAGCTGTTCATTTGTCTTTTGGCAACTCCGCGCAGGTACAAGGTTCATCAATGATCTAGGTGGTATGTATTGGAAATGGAGATAGAACAGTCCGATACAACTGATACTTATTTTACTAAAACAATTACAATATGTTAAGTTAAAACAATCTAAGCTATGACTGTACACTACCTTGATATAAAGACGGATTGGCATAGGTTATCTTCGGTTATTGAAATTAAAATTATGGTTGACATCAATATCAAACGTAGTGATCTCCCTTGACATATAGCTATTTTCCTTTTCGTATATATCTTTAGTTGTGACATGAAATATATTATTATTATTTGAGGTGAAATTACTGTTGGCTATTGGCAGTATATATAGGAACTACATGTATATTATTATGTACCTATTGTAAGTAATTTGGTCTATGTAGTCATCCGATAGAATGAAAACATTGATCATATTTGTTAAGGATTATGGCGGCGTGGCGCAGTGGGTAGCGTGTCTGACTCGTGATCGGTGGATACCTGTCAGTCGTGAGTTCGAGCCCCATCAAAGGCCCCCGTTGTTTCCTGGAGCAAGAAACCTTACTCAAATTGGTAAGTACTGGTTGGTCCCAGGAACGGGTGTGATTTACATCAGCAAAACATTGCTTGTTCCACAATCGAATTAAAATAAATTAGTATAAACTATAGACTAGGATTATGTGTTTAGGGACTGCCAAATGCATTATTTTTAATATTTATTTGAGGAGAAATTTTCTTCCGTCATTTTATTGAACGTCCTGTCAAAATCGTTACATGATCTACAGTTATTGGTCTACTTTTGAGACATTATCAGAGATTGAGTTAGACTGCAAGGAACGACAACTCTGCAAGGGAGATTGGATTGACATGTGGCTAGTTTTGTATGTTTTCGGTTGAAAATAATCTTTCGGCTGTTTTTTTCATTTAGGGTCAATTCTTCCAGATAATACTCTTCACAAAGAAGGTATTGGTCACCGGCAAAACTATCGATGTGGCAAGTTTTATCATCAACTTTTAGACGTTTTCACCTTTAACTACATCCGAAATAATGCCGGTAAGTTATTTACACATCAATTCACCTCATTGCGATTCACAGGGCAGTCGAAATGATCCAACATCTTCTACAGAGGGTGGGATAAAAGCAAAAACACGATATCACAGGAAAGTCACCGTCAGTGATAGAGGCGTCATGTGTTTTAACTGTTTTTCAATGCTTGATCATGCTATATAGAGTATATTTATGTATTGTTATTAACATGCACATATGGAAACGGTGGTTCATTTATTTCCTGTCCATCATCCCATCACCATATCACAGCTGGTTGAGATTACTATGTTTGTTATGAACAGTAAACAAGTGCTCATATTGTTATAACAACTCGATCAGGGCATAGACATTATCAACATTTCTATATTACAAGTTTCAAAATCAAAATATTTTTTATGAAACTTGAAGCAAAGAAAATGTTGTTTAGAGTAAGTATGACTGTGAAATCTTACAAACATCAAACATGCTTTCTTTACTATTAA
>ENA-OREC01001093-OREC01001093.1-marine-metagenome-genome-assembly--contig:-NODE-1093-length-12927-cov-14.124202_pt1 | contig 12927 bp, 5 predicted proteins | sample MGYA00248626_ERZ508543 | MGnify/ENA primary metagenome ERZ508543 (study PRJEB26211, sample SAMN05518279) | marine metagenome | isolation source: Puget Sound, Washington, USA | host: Bankia setacea... | reverse complement strand
TTGATATATTAACTGTCTGTTATACGTTCATTCATTTTCTTTAATATCAAATATGAGTATAATATTACTTTAAAGGAAAACACAATTTCAAACTTTACGCTATATGCACATTATAGAAATACCTACCAACAAGGGAGCACACTCTTACAACTTAAAAATTCGAAATTAGGGAATTGATTATTTTAAGTTTTTAACCGCGTATAAAATAGTTTAACGCTGGTGGAAATATGTTTTCATGAGTATGTCAGCATGGACAACATTACACGCAAAGGCAGGCTTGTGTGAAATTTGTCACTTGTATACGCCATTGATAATCATGTTAATGCGTAAATTCGTACCTTTACATAATATAAGATTGTTTTAGTATTGTGCATGCGCCTTCTAAATGAAAATGTTGTTGAATATATAAATAGAAGATAAAACATGAATTTGGATTAACATAGCTTAGTGAAGCACCAGGGGTGACGTGCTCAATCAACGATTCAACATCCGAAACTTGCGTGACGTAGGCGGGATTGGAAAAAGTGCAACACCTACAAAAGGTACAACAAATTGCACGTTCGTGGTGATAACCGTTAGAGGCATGTGTCATACGCTGTAGTTAAAATCTTACCATCTATATACACAAACATGCCAAAGGTAGATTATGCAACTCTAGGGCACGATGAAAACTATTTGGCGTGCAAAAGGCGTTTAATGGTCCATTGGTTGATTAAAAAATAATGGGATTAGCGGTGCATGGACTCATTTATAAAAGAGGATTGTAATCATACACACACTAACGGTTTCATTTCATAACATTTTTTATTTATGTTTTGTTTGTGCTTTGATGCTGTTTAGTGGATCATGGTGTTGCTGCAGCTAACTGGTGTGCTCACTTTGGTTCTGAGAAAGTGTACATGTACGTGCGCATGATTGTTTCCTTGACAACGAGACAATCCCAAGTGCTACCAATGTCAATGACCCGGTCACATCTGCCAATGTGAGACGGAAATATGAATGATAGAGCCAAGTCAGTCTGAAAGGCTAAACACTCTGTATGACAATACAGGTATAGTAAACACGTACCCACTCGTATAGAGCAATTCCTTAATTGCAGAAGTGAGACTGTCTGAGCATTTGGTCAAATGGAAGTAGAATTTGTAAACACGGTATTTTTTATGATTTGTTTTGAACATAAAATTCGTTCTTATTTTAAAGTCGATGAAGCACATAATTATGATTGTATTTTATTTAGGTTATGTATCCAGCGTTCTAAACAATGCATTAACTTGTATCCATGTCAGTTTGCGCGATCATAGTTCTAGATGTATGGTACTTTTGTATATATACTCATATATTAAAGTTGAAACTATGCTCATATAAACATGTGACTTGTGAGATTAATCAATTCAACACTTAAACTTTAAAGATAAATTAAACAGATTTTCGTTCGCTTTTACTTGAGCCACGCACTTTGATAAGACAAAGATAAACTGCGGATATCTCTGAATACGTGTCGGTTTCTGTCAAATCAGCTATTCACTCACATCGATCCAGTACGTACACAAACGCCAAACATTGTGCCAAACATCGTTAGTTAATGTTTAATGTATACAGGAAATGTTACGAGTTTTAGAAGGTAAATATCAGCGTATATTAGAGACAGTTAAATACGTGGAAAGCACGCATCCATTGGTACCAGCTCTTTGATATTCATCTAAAAGCGTGAATATTTGATAGCGTTTGTTTAGAGTAACATATACAAAACAAATGAATTATCCTTTATGTTCATGTATCAACAAAAGAACAACCGTACCTTATTAAATCATAAGATAAGATAAATTATGTATAAGGGTGTCTCATTAAGTAAATTAACTTATACACAATACAAACACCACTAAATTTCTATGGGACCCTGTCAAAAACAAAGTATTCTAATAAAACAAGTTGTACATATAAAATAACCTCGTTACCCACACACGTTCACACGCACACGCGCTCTCAAACATGCACCTCTTCTTCATGGAATTACGCGTCTTAGTAGTTCATACAACATAATGCACGCTGTAACATCAAAAGGGTAAGCTATATTTAAATCAAATATATACAGCGTTGAAGATGAATTACACGTGTTATTAATATGTCTTTTATACTCAACTCTAAGAAGAGTTTTTCCTGCAGCTATGGTTATGTAGACACATGTGTTATCAATTAATTTACAACATTATGTCAACAACAAAAACAACAATGAAGTATTTCGTTTATCTAAATCTATATATAAATTGTTTTTCCTAAGATATACTCTTTAGATATCAGTAAAAGTATAGTAGTAGTACTATGGCTGTTGTCAAACTTTCAAAATATTCAATATGTGCCGTTATGTTTAAATGGTTCATGTATTTGATAATGTAATGTATTTGTGTGATTGTCAATATGTATGTATTACTATGTGTTGTATGTCAGTTCTACACAGTTCACTCTTTTTTTGGTTATAACATGAATTTGTATTTTGGGCCGGTGGCCTTACATTAAATAATAAACAATATCTTATCTTATCTTTAAACTTTAGCTTTAAATAAATTAATTGTAAAATATATAAGCAATTATTTATCAGAAACTGTATATTTAACAAAGTCTCACTAAAGTTGACCAATATAAAGGAAGAGGACCAACATTGTTTTCAGACACTTAATATTCAAACTTAACTATACTAGCCTACGTAAGAACAACCAATGACTACATGTGATATCCAATGTATAAAGTGATACATTTCTGCCAAGAACACTAGTTAATAAGGGTATCGCCCTCGCAGTCATCAGTACATATATATGAAATGGGCTATTAAGTGTAACTATAAAAATACAGACATTCAGTAAACAACAATCTTATTACAATACTGCCTGAACTGTATATGATACTCAATAATGCTTGTTCACTCTGTTTTGTTAATTGCATAAATACCCAAATTACCTCTTTCTGATTTTTCACTTCGTCAAATTAGTATGGAGATGCAGTTCCTTGGCTTTGCTCGTATATACATGTGTCTGTTTATTTATTTTTTATATTTTTTAATATATTCTCATCAAAATTTGTTTTAATAATATGTTATAGTTACACCCTGTAATCACAAAATGATGATACTCGTGTTGGCCATTAAATCTTGTGCAAGGAATTTGGTAGTATAGACTTAAGCTTGTTTTGATTTAATATTTTACATATCAAAGGCACGATTGGACATACTATATAATCATCTTAATTGTTGTTATAATTGTGTTTACCATCGTTTAATACGAAACAATCAGTAACATAACTTTCTGTTCTACTACATCAGTGTTTGTTTGTTTTGTTTCTCGATGGGATTTTAAATACGTGGTTTTTATACATTGGTGATAAAAACAAGAGAAAATATTAGTGAAAATCTGGTAACAAGTTTTGTGACCTTATAACAAATATGAGTTTTAGTGCATTCCACAATTCGTGAAAGATCTTCATTAAATTACAGCATGATGTGTAAGTGTTGTTGAGCGAGATCCCATTAATAAAGTACATGTATACCAGTCATATATCACCCGCCCGTGTTCCTGGGTTTAACCAGTACTAACCGATCGTTTCATGAACGTTACGCGGGAGAGGACTCGAGATGTTTGACAAATTAAAAACAAGAAATACAATTATTCGTCATAGTTTTATTCATAAATAAGGGCACTAATATTTGCATGAACAATTATCTATAATCAACATTAAGCAACAACATGAGCTTGTTTATAAACAATTACACATATATCTAAACATGCTCATCAGGTTTAAAGATTGTCCGTAAGTTCACTTCTTATATAAACATAGCATAAAGTGGACAATCTTACGACCAGGCAAAATATATTAACATATTCATGTGTACATTAGTTTAAGTTACATCGCTTTTGGGATTGGAAACAGTTTTCAGTTTGATAACTTTCAGAGAATGAAGTCTGTAATGGTTGATCTTGGACACAGGACAATTTATTTCTAAGCTATTATTTGTTTTCTTTTCATTTTTGTTGTAAATGTATAAAATATTTATATTCCAGCAAATGTATTTACCAAACTTTTGTCTGGTCAAATTGTTAAACCAATTAGTGGAACCTTCTCTTGGAGACCATACAAATATTGCCATCTTATAACCAATAGTTTCTGATCTTACATATGTTTAGAGATGTTAGTTGAGTATGACATTGTTATTTAGAACCAGTAATACAAGTATCAGTTTTATATAATAAACCGATTTATATGGTGGACTTCTTCTATGTACTAATACTAAACTGTTCTTCCTTGTTTTCTAAATGTTTGCTACATATCACGTTATACCTTACAAGCAAGAACTACCATTCAAATGCATATCAACACATGTTTATTTGATAAAATCGTAACTAATACTACATAATACTACAAACAAAAACCAAAATGTGTGTGAGTGTTTGGTGAAATATTCTTTCTTCTACCATAAACAAGTTATTCCATGTTGAAAAGAAAGAAAACAACATCCTATAAAAAGCTGCTTATTCATTAAGGCAAATCATGCAAATTTGACAGCAATAGTCGTGTGTTATGCCCATTAAAAGCAAGTTTTTCAAGATCTTTCAGTGGATCTGTCCTGACCATGACAAGCTGCTTTCACACTGCTGTACTATCCTTAGTGAATGCAAGTCTTTTATGTTTGTAATTTGTAATTATTTTTCCTTTGTACATGATACCTTAACTTCATGAAATTTCATTGTTTTGTCATGTTTTTAATCAATCATATAGCTTGCCCTGGTTTTTAAAAAAAGGACTATGAAGAGACATAAGGCAAAACTACGGAGTGAAAAAATAAATAAAAAACAACGAAAGTGTAAAGGACAAAATCTTGTTTACAGCACTTAACCAATTTACTTTACCAAATACCCTCCAATAAGTCAGACAATAGTTTTCTCTTGGATTATTTAAAGTATGTAAATATCTCCATTTCACAACTATAGTACATTGCTACAATATTTATCTTTGGCATTATATAACATTCTAGTGTTGAAGCATTATAAGAAACAGTGAATATGTATAACTGAAAAGTTTTGTGTATGTTGAAATCCCATTTGTGAACATATCAATTTTAGGACTTAACCTTTTCTCAGGGTAAACTATACTGTGAAAGCATAACATTTAAAAATAGGAAAAAATGCATTTTGTAATAATTTCAAATCGTCTACAGTCATAGAAAATAGTCATAATATGAAAACACATACAAAATACCAGAAACAACTATTGGCAGTTTGATAAGGGGCAGTTAATACAATGTTAGAGGATATTATTACATTCATACTGACGGGTGAATGCAAAAGTGAGCTAATCTGCTTCTTAATTCAAGTTCAAATTAAATTAAAGGTCCAAACATGTCAAAAACCCCTAACTTACAAAAGTTGTTTAGAGTTGATGTGTAAGTATCTGCTACCCAGGATACATGCTTATATTAACAAAGAAAAAGATAATCATCAAATTCAATCAAATGAGTGTACAGGTTTAACCTATGACATTCGTTTTTCTCGTTAAATTAAAGGGGTTATTGTCAAAGTATATATCAACTACACAATATCTTTGAAAAGGGTTGCCTGAAAAGAAAATGTGATGGAAAACTCCTTCAGGCGCAGCAGGGTATATATGTTTATTTTTTGTCATATCTGTCAAACTAGTTATGTACCTTGCTACATGTACTAAAGCTATTGCACTTACAAAGGGGTAAAACAATACAACTACTATCTACATCAAGGAACAATACATTTCTGCTTATGTTTTAACAATTTCGGAAGCTTTAACGACCACTAACAGGCTTGATTCCTTGTCACGTTACTATAGTATGGGGAAGGATAGTGTTTGATGCCACCTGGTCCAGTTTAAATGCAACTTGAACAAAAAGCTATAAATGACCTTGATGAGTATAACCCCTACCCCTGCTTTGTCACAGAAAATAAGACAAACCATATAAAGTATCATTTCGATGGCTCTAAAAATGTGGAAGGTGTTTGAGATAAAACTTTCTCAATAGTGATACATGTTGTATATTAGAATTTGAAAAAGGGGCATAACTCTGGAACGCTTGTGCCTTACAGAGTATTAGTCATGCATATTTATGCCTCTAAGTGATCCTGTGTAGAAAGTTTCTTTTAGATGTGGGAGGCATTTGAGACACAACATTTTACCAACAGACCAACCACCCGACTGACCATCTGCTGACCCCCTAATTTTATTTGTTTGGGGTACAATTACTGTCAAAAAGGTTTATTATTGTATACAAACATTGACCAGACACTTGTGATATCATTACATGGACTGTTAAATTGTGAAATAGGTGGATTAGACTGTCATGTTATTACAACAGAGTATAGAGCTTGTGTCCATTGTATACACATGTAACACCGATTTTGTAATGCATTGGTCCATGTAATTTTTTTGGGAGTATCTGGTCAATGTTCTCATACAATAGAAAAAAGCTTACTTAACAGGTTTACATTTAGATCTAAACTAAAATGTGTACTGGTTCTATTATACCGAACATTTTAAAATATATTTTAGTTTTTCAACTATATATGCAGTGTGTAAACTAATTGTCACAAAGAACTTTACTATAAGCAACTGGAAGTTAAATAACTTGACGTTAAATAACTTTTCAAACCCAAAACAGAAAAATTGATCCCAGGATAACTATGGAAACGAAATGGACACTTTTTCTAAACCTCCCAGAATCGGATTCAAGACAAACTGTGAACAATAAGAAATAAGTACAACTGCTACCTCACTTTATTAACATATTAACCATATTTTGTATCTTCGTTATGAATCATAGTGTGCAACATCTACCCTATTTCCATATACTCTTATTTATCTTTTAAGTGAAATCTAGTCATTTTGTGACATTTCTGATTATTGTGTGTGAGCATTACTTAAAACTTTAATGTTCTTGTGACATATTTTTATATATCATACATAGAGGATCATTAAGTGTCAATTGATGCTTTTTTACAAAATGAGTTTATGAACGTTTTATAATGCATATCATAAAAAGTTATCAAATTGACTACTAGTATAAGCATCATTTATCACATGCTGACCATTTTTGGGAATTTCTTCATTTCTAGACAAGGGTCAAATTAAATGTAATATGAAGATATTCAATATGGTTTAATCATAGAGTAAACTAAAACAAAGTTCACCATGTGATAACTTGTGATATAGTTACTGAAACTGATCAAATAGTTTTGTTGTGTTTTTTAGCTGGACAGTGTTACTGTGTTGCTTTGCTGAAACTTTTAAACAGTCATAAACAAGAAAAACAACAACCGATGTGTCCATTGAAAGAAAATGGTCTTATTGGTGGAGAGGTTTGACTGTACATTAGTTTGCCTGAATTGTAAGCAAGGTCACAACAATTACCACGGAAATGGTTGCCATGGAGACTGTTACCATAGAAACAATGTATCAATTTATTTCTATGTATAAAATGATCATCCAACAATCTCAAACTCCTCATCACTATCACAGCTTTGTTTGTCAACAACATCATACTCTGCAAAAGAATGAAATAAGTATTAACGTTAATAATAAAGAAGCCAGAAAAAAAAGTCAATTGAACAAATGGGAATTATTATAGTATATGTATCATGAATTTATTAATAAAGGATGAAACAAATTTTCAAACTGTTATAAAACAAGCATTTAATGACTTTCCTATGTCCATAACCATGCTTAAAAAATGGTTTGTACGATGTGAGTTACAAGCACATAGTTGCAGTACAGCACTTCTTCATGAGTTTCTTGAATTATCTACATAAAGAAATCTGTTATTGAATTGTCATTTGATAAACGTTGATATCAAGTTCAATCTTAATTGAAAGAAATGTGTTAGTGTTATATGACATTGACATCTGGTAATGTCATAACTATTTATATGGACTTGAAGTTTAATTGAAAGAAATCAGAAAGTGTTATATTGAAAACTATTCATGTCATAAATTGTAATATCAACTTGTTTAATTCTTTCCCATACCTCTAGGATTGGCCGAGGCACTGGCAGTGTAGGGTTCGTATGGCGGCCAGTGAAATGGGCGTTCTTTGTGTAGTTCAAACATTGCGGACGTGTGGCGACGGGTTACAAATTTCTCAAGGTTCATACACAAATCATCAAACTCTGCCTCTGTACCACAGTAAAAACCCTGGAAGGACAGTCATACTTTATGATAAATAGAACTGTTTGTTAAGGATAACCCTTTCCCACACAAATAATTACCTCCCTTGAATTATATTCCTTGATATTTTTCAGATCAGGATAATCTTCATTAATGAACATCCTAAATTTGTATAATACAGCGCTTCTACAATTCTAACGCACTTGTTTTGGAACAACGTTTCTGATTATATGTTGTAATGAAATTTGAGACTTAATAAAAAACGTATTACAGTGGCAAAGTTAAGTTACATCTTGTTGTGAATACATAAATCACTGAGTCAACACTAAGTCAACAAATTTTCTAATAACCATTAATAAGTAGAGAGTGCAATTGAATAGGGTTAACCTCCCATGTTATTTCAAAATTTGTGTCAGCTACATGATATGCAGATTTGAACAATCGCAAATAATTTAAAGGTCTTCAGCTTACACTATCGCCATTTAATGATTAGTGAATATAGAAAAAATACAAATAAACCACAGTAAATATAAAAATTACAAGGCAGTAACAGTCTATACAAAAGACAGTGGTTCTTAACCTGAGACTTAGGCCATGACTGATAGAAAATGTGTCGGTCCAGTAAAAATATTTAAAGTTTCACAAAAGGAAACAAACAAAATGTTTTTATAGACCAGTAAAAGTTGACTGTCTTTGGCCATCTCTGCCGTACACCCTATAGTAACTGTATAAACTGTCAAAAATATAACAATTACAAGACAGTTCAGACCAAAGAAACAAGCTTACCAGTGCTATTGAAGGGTCAAGGTCTAGTATCTTCATCCGACTAGAATGTAGACAATGGTACGAGTCATCTGTGACATTTGGATCCACTAAATCTACAACTGGTTGTGTTGTATGGGGATCTAAGTACACTAACTCATCACCTGCAACATATACAAGTGGAGAAGTTAGTTTGATGATAATACCCCCATCCCCTCTGTCACAGAAAAAAACAATATACAAGAAAAAAGGGACATAACTCCAGAACCCCTTGGTCTGGCCTTACAAAATTAGTTCATGCACATTTCACATCATAGGGATCATGCGTAGCGAGTTTCATTTAGATGGAAGGAGTGTGAGACACAAGATTTCCCAAAGAGACCAACCAACCGTTTACTAACTCCAGTATACCCCCCTCCCCCGCCCCTAACGTTATTAGTTGGGGTAAAATAAAGATTTCATTTTATCACAATTTTATTGAACAAGTTTAACACGAATTGGTTCCAAGAGCTCTTTGCAAGTCATAATATTAATCTTAAACTTGATTTTTCATTATTGAACCTTACTTGAAATATCTGTTCCATTAAATTCATATTCATATTATAGTAAAGCTAACCATCAAATGTTGACATCAAATATGTCTATAGCAATTAGACATATCAAATAATATCTGGTAGTTATCAGACATAGCAAATGATATTCAATTTGGATCAGAAATAGCAAATAAAAGTCAGTTGGGATAAGACATTGCAAATGATATTCAGTTGGGATTAGACATAGCAAATGATATTCAATTGGGATCAGAAATAGCAAATGAGATTCAGTTGGGATTAGGCATAGCAAATGATATTCAGTTGGGATTAGACATAGCCAATAATAGTCAGTTGGGATAAGACATAGCCAATAATAGTCAGTTGGGATTAGACATAGCAAATGATATTCAGTTGGGATCAGACATAACAAATAAAATTCAGTAATGATCAAATATAGCAAAAACAATTATTTCTTTTCAGATAATACACTAAAGTAAATAGTAAACCAATAAGATTGTGTTGGTTCATATTCAAACCAATAGAAAGTAAATCAATTATACAAACCTACAAATCCTATAAACCAGTGAGCATGGTTTGGTTTACCCCCTATCATACCAACGCTCTGCTTAAAACTTAGACATTTCTGAAACATAATGTAACAAGAAAATCACTGAAAGCGAAGAATGCTCCCCAAATAGCTATTGTCAATAAAAGGCAGAACTTGTAATCAAATACCATTTGTACACAAAGGCATGACAAAGAAAACCACCTTTTATGAAAAAAGTAAAGAGTAATAATTCAAGTAAAATGTAAGATAGGATTATGGTTCTTGTCTTCTTCACTTCCTCTTATTAACATCTATGTATGTACCAAGTTTCATCTCAATCACTTTTGTACTTTCCAAGATATGGCCCAGACAGGCAACAATTTTAAAAATGGTTATTGGGAGATAACTTAAAAATGTTTTATGAAGGGTAGGATTATGGTTCTTGGGTTCTGCCCTTCCCCTCATTGCCATCTATCTATATACCAAGTTTTATTTAAATGCCAACAGTAGTGTTAAAGTTATTTGCCAGACAAGGTACCGGACAGACGGATGGATGGACGGACAAAGCGGCAACTATATGCTTCCCCTTTGGGGAGCATAATAAAGACATGACAACACTTTTGAGCATGTACATGAGGCAAAATGTTGAAAGCAATATTCAAACAAATAGAATGTGCTGATAACTCTTGATATCACAGAATGTGTTGATGATGAAAAATGGTTAAGATATGCAAACTCTTAATATCAATTCATGGTTGGAGATTTAAAATACTTGTTTAAAACTATTTTCTTTAATCGAACAAACATTATTAAAATTACATATATATACAAGGTGTTTCTATGCACTATCTAACAGGTACAGATACAGATACGTATGTTAACCTACTTATTATAAATGTGTTTGACAAAGAGCAAGGGCACAAATGAACAAACATAGAGATGAACAAAGAGAACTGATCTTCAAGTAAGGGAAGCAACTCTGACAAACGCAAAATTTAAGCCATATCAACAATGTAGAGTTACCTACCTTTAAACTTTCTACATATACAACATTTGTCTCCGTCAAGCCTAGGCGTAATGGTATAATCAGCAATAAGGGTTTCCATTTGTTTGGGTCTATGTCAGGGTAACTGGAATGGTCAGAGGATGAGGTGCTTGTATCGCTGGAAGCCGTGTAGTTGATGTAGTCTATCTCCGAGTCACAGGACGTGTCCGATTTGGAGGACTTACGAACGGTACATTTGTCTCTGTCATCACCATGCTTGCACTTACATAAACACTCTGAAAGAATTATACATCCGTACAACTTGAGCGAACTACAGTAATGTTTCACTATATAGACCACTGGAAGTTAAGACCAATAGATCATTTCGCGAAAGTTCCAAGATACAAATAATACAATTAGGATAACAGTTTTCTGATGATGAATCTCTTAGTATGTGATAAACATATGCCCTCCTTGTTGGTATCATTCTGTCCAATTGTCTTACTTGTATAAATGAAGCAAACATCTCTCCAAACAAACTTTATTCATTTCTAAACTTCAATTATAAAAAAAACACTTTACAACTTCTTTTGCTGGCAATTCTATTTGTGAATGTTTGTACTACCCTGTATTTAACACTGCTGACACTGACAAATGCATTTAGCATTCTCCACAAAGGAATTGAAACATGCACTCCTTGTTATTGTAACTCCCTGTATATTTACCATGGCATGTAGTCTCAAATCCACTTGTTCCTATATAAACTACATGTATAGTTCTTTATACATTGCCAAAGTTCAGCTAGACCAGGGGGAGGGGGACAGTTTAAAGGGATGTTACAGCACATACCAATATATTAAAACAGCACTTCTTCCCTGACATCACATAGAGCTCTATACTATTGAACATTCATCGTATCAATACTTACTGACATCATCTTGTATAACAGAGTTGTCCATAGCCACATGTATCACTATAGAACTCCATTCATCATACACAACCAACTTTCTGTAGTGACAAAAAAAACTGAATGAGATTATAATGTATCATATGCATGTATATTCAAAGTAAGTGCTGTTTAGCCTTGTATATGATAAATTGTGGGTATTTAACTTTCTTTGGGACATTTTGTTTTTTTTACAGAAAGTTTGATGTACTGTCAGGATAGAGCAATTAAACTCAAAGCGAGAGCCTTGTGAACTTTATGACCAAAGCATTTGACATGGTTGGTTGAACTTACTTCAGCACCTGTGCCACAGTATTTGGACCAAACCATTGACCAACATTTTTACCCTCGGAGACTCCCATGGATGCTGCAACAAAACAACTTCTAAATAACACAACAGATACAACTTATAAATAACAAGACAGTTGACCATATATTCAACGACTTTAGCGGGAGATTTATTTATGGTGAAAATGTAACTGAACCACTATTTAAGAATAATGAGGGATGAGTGCAAAAGGGCTTTGTCTGCATTTTTGTTCATTAAAATTTGGAACTATTTACTTTCATCTCTCAATATGTAGATGTTCAAGGTCAGGGGCTCGTATATTTACTAAACAATAACCAGAACTGTGAGTCAATCACAAAGGAAATCGCTTTCAACACAAAGAACTTTTCTGTTTTATCTCCTGTGATATAGTTTAGACCAATATCTTCTGTGATATAGTTTGGACCAGTATCTCCTGTGGTATAGTTTGGATCAGTATCTCCTGTGGTATAGTTTGGACCAGTATCTCCTGTGATATAGTTTGGACCAGTATCTCATGTGATATAGTTTGGACCAGTATCTCATGTGATATAGTTTGGACCAGTATCTCCTGTGGTATAGTTTGGACCAGTATCTCCTGTGATATAGTTTGGACCAGTATCTCCTGTGGTATAGTTTGGACCAGTATCTCCTGTGATATAGTTTGGACCAGTAT